>Ga0315280_10012465_pt1 | contig 10282 bp, 17 predicted proteins | sample YL17G06_40_MG_FD_203697 | JGI IMG/M metagenome (GOLD analysis project Ga0315280, IMG submission 203697) | Sediment microbial communities from Yellowstone Lake, YNP, Wyoming, USA - YL17G06_40 | ecosystem: Environmental > Aquatic > Freshwater > Lake > Sediment | place: USA: Wyoming | collected...
GCAAAGAGGAAAAATTGCCCGAGCGTTGGCTGGAAAACTGGCCATAGCTGCGAGGTGTGATGCTTACGGAGGAAGATACATAGGCAAGGACCTGAAGGCCAACGTTGAAAGAAGAATCAAGGAGATTGAGGAGAAATACAGCGAGCCGCCGCCGATTCCAGAGAGGAGACCCCACAAGAGGGAGAAAGGGAGAAAGTTCAGGCGTGAAGGCAGACGTTAGGCCACACCCCCACTTTCCAGCAATATACCAAGTTATACTTGAAGACGGCTCATCGAGACTGGCAACAAAGAATCTAGTGCCTGGAAGAAACGTTTACGGTGAAAGACTCATACGCAATGAAGGTGTCGAGTACCGTGTTTGGGATGCCTTCAGAAGCAAACTGGCCGCAGCCATTCTGAAAAAACTGTCAACCGTGCCCATAAAGCCAAATCACCAAGTTCTGTACCTCGGCGCAGCCTCAGGAACCACCGCAAGCCACGTTTCAGACATAGTCGGAGAAAAAGGCCACGTTTACTGCGTGGAATTCTCGTCGCGGTCGATAAGGGAGCTCGTCAACAACGTCTGCACCTATAGGTTCAACATGTCACCCGTACTCGAAGACGCGCGGTTTCCAGAGAAGTATGCCATGTTCATCAAGGGAAAGGTTGACGACGTCTACTGCGACGTAGCACAGCCAAAGCAGGCCAAAATCCTAGCAGACAACGCCGACATGTTTCTCAAAGAGGGTGGGTGGGTGATGCTGGCTGTGAAAGCCCAAAGCATCGACGTGACGATGGAACCTACCGAAGTGTACAGGCGCGAAGTCAAGGTTCTGAAAGCCCGAGGATTCAGCATTGAAGAGGTCGTTCACCTAGAACCTTACGACAAAGCTCACGTCATGATAGTGGCTCAAATGCGAAGTCTGCAGTCTAGAAGGTAGGTATAGTTTATATCTGGCAACGCGCTCGCTGTTCTACGTGACAATCCGATGACTTACAGCGAGAGGGAGAAAATCGCGGGCGCGGACGCGGTGCTCAAGGAAGCTGGCTTCACTGTTTCTGATGTGTGTTGCTCCCGACCGAGCTGCTTCGACTTTGCAGCAAGGAAAAACAGCACCGTGATTTTCATAAAACTCCAAACAGACATCGGCAACCTCTCACCGAGCGACTGTCGAGAACTGCGAGTCATATCCGAATCTGTTTCAGCCACCTCGCTGCTGATCGGGAAGAAAACACGGGAAAAACCGCTTGAAGACGACACCGTCTACACAAGATATGACATTGTGGCCATCACTCCGAGAACGTTCGAAAACGTCGCAATCCACAAGACAGAACCGCTGATTCAAGCAGGTCCAGGAGGCTACTACGTTGAGGTCGGCGGTGAAGCACTCAAGCGGAGAAGGCAGGAGCTAGGCTTGTCAATAGGCGAAATGGCCGAAATGGTCGGGCTATCTCGAAGAACCCTCTACGGGTATGAACGAGGAATGGCCAAAGCCTCAGTCACAGCAGCGTACAATCTGATAGCGACACTAGGAATTCCTGTCGCTAAGTCCTTGAACATCTTTGAAAAAACCAGGTCTCAGCACAAGTGTTTCCTGACAAAGGCAAGAGCAATGCTTACCAGAAACAGACTTCTCCAGAAAGCCTTTAGGAGACTTTCCCGCTGGAACATCGTCACAGTGAGAAGGGCACCCTTCGACTTTGTCGTAAGTGTGCCTGAAGAAAAAATGAGAATCATCGGCGGCGTTGCAGGCAACAACGAGCGCGAGCTAAGCAAGAGAATCAGCGAGATTCTGAGCGTCAGCAGGGTCGTCCAAGCCCACCCAGTCCTGATAACGGAGGGGCAGAAACTGTCAAACAACGAGATCTCTTGCATTTACGGCGAAGAACTGGACAGAATCAGGAACCCTGAAGATCTGATCGCAAGCGTCAGGTAAGTTTCGTCTGGCGGGAATTCTTTTCGTCAGCAACTTTCTTGGCGGGCTTCCATGATCTTCTGACAAAATCCGGGTATTCTCTAAACTTGTCTAAGCATTCTTGGAGAAAACTGATGGTTCTCGGGTCTGACGGGTAACCGCTGCCGAAGTCTCCGTAAACGTCTGCCAGTTTCGCTATTTCGCCGTCTCTTTCCACCTTCGCGACTATGGAGGCTGCTGAAACTATCGGGTAGGTTCTGTCGGCCTTGTGTTCAGAAACAATCTCCACTTCGAACGGCAGGCACTCCAAGATATGCTGCTTGTACCGTTCTTCCAAGATGTCTGAAGCGTCAACATAGGCAGTGTCTGGCCTGAGCGCTTCTATGACCTTCGCCATGGTCTGAGCTTCCAGCCTATTCAACTTGTGCAGTTTTCTGCCTGACTCAACAACCACGTCTATTTCTCTCGGTGACAGCTTCGCTATGCTAATCTTTTCGGCAGCCCTTCTAATCTCAGCGGCAAGTGTTTCGCGCCTGTGTGGGGACAGCAGCTTTGAGTCTCTCACGCCCATTTGAACGAGTTTGGGCAAGTCTGCTTCTTTCATTAAGACTCCCGCGATGACCAGTGGGCCAATCACGCAACCGCGTCCAGCATCGTCTACTCCGGCAACCAGCATGCAAAACTCCCTTGCACAGAAAGCTATCTTTGCTCCGAAGTTATAACCCTTTATCGCCGCTCACTGTTCGCAAGAAACTCGACCGCCTTCCTGACAACAACTTCATGCAGGCTCTCCCTGTTTTCCAAAGTAATCACGTATGTCTCAGCGTCCTCCCTCCCTTTCACTTCGTCAAGCAGGCTGTCTCTGGCTTTCCAATGAACAATGCTGATTACAGGCTTTCTACTTTCAACAGCCCTTCTAACTGCTTCCCTAAACCTTTCTGAAAACAGCTCCATCGGCCCAATCTCATCTATAGCGACGATGTCAGAATCATCAACAGCATTCACTATCGCCGTTGCACCCACACTGTCAAGGTCTGCAAGATTTACCCTATACTTGCCAACGGGCGGACCTGACTTCTGGTTCACATAGGCAAGCCACCCTCTTCGACCATTACTCAAATCCAAAACCTCAAAGCCCACGCGAGTTCCACGTGAGCGTACTTCTCGGCTCGCCATCCCGCCGACCTTGTACCCCTTGGCTTTCAAGTCTTCAACAACTCTCAGCAAGGCAGTTGTCTTTCCGACACCGGGGCTTCCCGTAAGCAACATTATCCGTTTCGGCAAGCAGTCTCCCCATACCAGAAGTCTAATATTTTCCTAAAATGGTTTTGTCATAGATGTGAACGGGGACAGCCAAGCGATGGAAGAATCAAGCTCAAAGACAGATTTTCCAACTGAAATCGTGAAAGAAGGAAACGTCAAACTCCTTGTCCCCAAGCTCAAGGCTTTCGTGAAATCGCCTTCAGAATACGCGCCTTCAAAGGCTCCCGTTTTCTACAATCCAGTCATGGAACTGAACCGTGACATCGCAGTCTTGGCGTTGCAGGCTTACCAACGAACAGTGGACCGTGAAATCGTTGTCTGCGAGCCGCTTGCCGGCTGCGGCGCGATGGGCGTGCGTTTTGCGGCTGAAGTGAAAGGCGTAAAGAAAGTTGTCATGACTGACATCAGTGCGAAAGCGTCGGAGCTTGCCAGCCGCAATGTTGAGATTAACGGGCTTGATAAGCTTGTCACTGCCGAGCACAAGGAGGCAAACGCTCTTCTCAGCGATTACAGCGCGCCACACAGGAGATTTGATGCTATTGACTTAGACCCGTTCGGCTCTCCTGTGCCGTATCTTGATTCCTCAATACGAGCTCTTCGCAACAGTGGCTTCTTAGCTTTAACAGCGACAGACATGGCCCCTTTGTGCGGTGTTCATCCGAAGGCATGCATCAGGAAATACGGCGGCAAGCCTCTGCGCACTGAATATTGCCACGAACTGGCCGTCAGGCTTCTAGCAGGATGTCTAGCTGCAACAGCGGCGAAACGTGACATCGGCATAAACGTTGTATTCAGCCACAGCTCAGACCATTACGTAAGAGTCTACGCGACCATGGAATACGGCGCCAAGAAAGCCGATGAAAGCCTCAGAAACATGGGCTACATCCTGCACTGTTTCGAGTGCTTTCACCGAGAAACTGCAAGACTGCATTCCTTCATCAAAAATGACGGGAAATGTGACGAATGCGGTTCAAGACTCAGCATTGCTGGTCCGCTGTGGGTTGGGAGGATACTTGACAAGAGATTCTGCGAATTGATGGAAGAAGAGGTCAAGCGCAGGAGGCTCAGGCTTGCTAATAGAATTGAAAAAACGTTGTCGCTGATCAGAAGCGAGATTGATGCTCCGATCACGTACTACGTGGTTGACAAGTTGTGTGATGCATTGAGCCTTCCTGTCCCTCCGGTCAAGAAGGTTGCTGAAACATTGAAAGAAGAAGGCTATCACGCACTGCTAACGCATTTCAATACCAGGGGGATAAGGTCGGATGCGCCAGCGAACGTAATGAAAAACGCGGTTCGTGAAGCAGTGGGTGCTGGTGGCAAGTTTTAAATAACCTTCCTCAGAGATGAGACGTTAGGTGACAAGATGAATAAGAAAGTGTTCGTTTCACTCTTGATAGCGGTTTCAATGCTCATGGTAACGACCCTAGCTCATGCAGACGAGCCTCCTCAAGTCACAGTCTGGACTGACAAGGCGGAGTATGCTGCCGGCGAATCAGGAACTCTGTACATCCGTTTCTACAATAACCTCGGCGGTGCGATAACGCTCAAAAAGATCACAATAGTCTATGAAGACTGGCGAGCCTATAGAAATGGCCAATGGGAAGGAAACTTGACGATGGATGTCAACGCGGCCATCATAAGCAAGGGTGTCTTTGAGAACGAGACAAAGTTCACCGTCCCAACCGACGGAAGATCCAAAAACAACTGCGACGTCAGTTTCAAGTTCGAAACAGACTCGCTCGGAACTATCTATGGAGACAACCTCATCTACATTACTCAAACGCCAAGATACATGGACCAGATCATCACGCTCTTCACCATTCAAGTGGTGCTGCTGATTGTCTGCACGATCATAATAGCCGCAACAATATTCCTTTCCGCGCGCAGGCCTCAAATAATGTGGAAGACCGAGGAAAAACAGTAGCAAACTGACGCATCTCTTTCCACCTTTTCCATTTTATTTAAGTAATAAGGCTAACGTTGGAGACTTCTCCCGCACAATCCCCTCTTTTTCTGTTTTCAAGCGCGTGTGCCCGATTTGGAGGGTTAGACCTTGAAGTTGCCTTCTGACTTTGCCGAGAAAATATCTGAAACGCTAAGCATTGCCGCGCAGAGCGTTGAGGAGCTTTTCGAGATATACGAAGATAAGGAGGGCTTTTTCATTGCGAAACTGCGGCCTAAACAGTGGCTTGACAAGGCTCAGTTCAAAACCATGTGCGCTTTGGCTCGGGATCTGGGCGGCGAAGGCTACCTGCAGGGCGCCAAGGCTTGGAAGGTCCCAGGGCCGTGTGTCAAGAAACCAGATACTACGAGTACGCCAGTTGAGGATGCTCGTGGTAAAGAGAGTCCTAAAGCTGAGACGAGAAAAGAGCCCTCTGGTGTTGCGCCGAAGGTTTTGACAGAGGATAAGAGCAGGCCGCCGCAGTTCATGGTGCCCGTTAAGGCTCTCTTGAGCATGCCTTTCCAGTGCCGGACAAACCCTGATGGCCCGGAAATGGCAGAGTTAACTGAGAGCCTCAAGGCCCTGGGCGTTTTGCAGTCTATTCTCGTTCGTCCCAAGCCCAACGGACTTTACGAGATCGTGTACGGCCAGAGGCGGGCAAAAGCAGCTGAGAAAGCCGGTCTGATAGAGATTCCTGCAAACATCAGAATTCTTTCGGATCAAGAAGCCTATGAGGTCCAGTTCAGCGAAAACATTCAACGCGAAGACCTGAGCGATATGGAAAAGGCTCGTATGCTCAACTTCTTAACCACGAAATTCGGCTACACCCAAGAGGCCCTGGCACAGAAACTTGGAAAGAGCAAAGGATGGGTATCTCGGCATATTGCGATGTTGGAGCTGGAAAAAGTTGCCCCGGGGCAACTCCAGACTGGCGAGATCACCGAGCGTCAGGCTCGTGAGATCCTAGCAGCTCCCGAAGAGAAGCGTGAGGAGATCCTCGACCAGATCAACGAGACTGGTGAGGTTCCCAGTGCGCGTGAACTTCATGAAATGCGCAGAGCTGAGGAGCCTGAACAGTTATCCGAGCCCTTAGGGCCTCAGCCTGAGCCTGAGGAGAGCCCTAAGCCTCTTTTGACCGGTTTTGAGGTTGAGTGCCCAGAGTGCCACGTGAAGTTGCTCATCAACCATGTTGACCATCCGAACGGAAAGGTCACTCATGAGGTGGAAGAATGAGCCTTCGAATTCTCTACCGGCGGATTCCGAGGGATAAGCGTATTTGTAATTATTACGGTTGCCAAAAGCGCATTCTACGCAACATCGACCGCGATAAGGAAGGCCGCATTTACCATCACGGCTGTTTGATGACTGCACAGGACGAACATTTTCGCTGCTTGGACTGCTACAGGACTTTCGACGCTACAGAGGGCTCCTTTGAAGCCGTGCAAGTCCAGCGCCAGGATGAATTCCGAGAAAAGCTAATCATGATCTGTCAGAGTTGCGGCAGCCACAACTTGAAACGGCTTTCACCCTTTGGAGGTTCAGACTGACTTTGGCTGAGAAAGAAAAAGGCTCTGTTTCTCTCTTAGATTCTACAGAATCTTGTCTCTCTCTCAAAATAGACTGTATCTATCTAGCTACTATAGCACTTTTCAAGTCAGGTGAATGTCATGGGTAGAACATCCTTTCAAGAGCACAAGGTTATGCTGTTCCTTGACAAAGAACTGTACGTTGCGTTCATACGGCTTCAGGCAGACAAGACCATCGGACGAAGCTACGCGGGGCTCTTGCCCTTCGTGGAGGGCCTCTACCACATGGGCTACATCAACAGGGACGTCTACCAAACGCACGTGCAGAGGTACAGTGACAAACTCGTGGGCAAGAAGCAGCTGACGCTTGCCGAAACTCAGGAAATGGAGAGAAACATCCAGCTGGCCAAGCTTTTCGAGGCCATAGCCAAACAATGGGGAAACCTCACGCAGGAACAGCAACAAGCACATTTCAAAAGGGCCCTGACACTTAGACAGAAGATTCCGCAAGCCGAACTGATCATTCAGCTCGCAAACCGCAGGAGAACCTAACCATGACTCTCAGAGAATACTACGAGCATGCTGGGGGTCCGTTTTAAGGCATGTGCGTCGCGATGGAAAAAGTTGAGATTTGCTGGCGCTGCAAGAAGCCCTGTAGCCCTGTGATATATGCATACTCTAAACGAAAAGGAAAAACCCTTCCGATGTGCAAAAAATGCGCTGAGATTTGGCTTGAACATGGGAGAATGCCAAGATGATGGAGGAAATGTACGTGCTTAGCCTTGGCGATACTACCCCTCAACCCTTGATGTTTGTCCATGGAGCGAACAAAATGTTTCAGGTTGATGGAATATTGTTTCGGTTTGAGGGAACAGGGAGGCGACCGTGAAAATGAGTCCTACCAAGCCTCCTAAGTTTCTACGTCGAATAGGCTTCACTGACCGAGAAAGAGTCATTCTCAAAGCCTTAGCAATGTACCGCTCAGTCAACAGTACAGCTCGCGTCTTGCACCTTAAACCGGCTACGATTCGGAGTACAGTCTTCCGCATACGACTTCGCTACGACCACGCAGCGCTGTTTATCGAGGAATATCATAAATGGAAAAAAGAAATGCGTAGGGGCAAGTATCTGTGATGCTCAGGTTGAAAGAAAGAAAAGCGTGGGAATGGAGGAAATTCAATGAGTGAGAAAGCTATTGCCATAATTCCGTTTACGTCTCTCCGACAGTGGGTCGACGAAGGCGGGCATAAGCTTGATGGGAACATAACGTATTTGGTCGGCACGCCCTATCGCTATGACGTTGTGGAAAAATACAGCGATACGACCCTTCCTTACCTGAAATTTTTTAGCCGTCATTGCACTGCCCTTGATTTGCATTATAGTAGCGTTAAGTTTAAGGTTCCATTTGATTCGCGGACAACCCTCGATATAGTAATGCGTAATGGAATTGACGACTGCCAAATCCAAAGGTTGACGCTTGAGTTTCTAGATAAAAAGCCACCGTACCTTCAATCTCTTGTCTTAAGCTTCACAACTAAACCTGTCCGGGCAACAAGTTCCGTTGGACAGTACGTCATACACAAAAGGGTAGCCTTTCTAGACAAGTTTTACGGAAAAGAAATGGATAAAATTAAGCTTACTCAGCCTCGACATTTGGAACTCATTGTAGCTATGAGAAATGGGCGGAACTTCAACATTCAAGAGCAGACCAACGAAGTTTTTCTCCGCGAAATACAGAAAAGAACTTTGAGCATTGTTTTAATTAAATCGCTCATCCCATATGAGATTACAAGGTTTAGGGATGGACACATTCTCAACGGCGTTTTCTATAAAGGAGGTGAAGTAAAAGAATGACGGAGAAGAATGAGGAAAAGAGCATCGACAAAGAAATCATAGCGTCTTACGAGCAGGGGATGAGTACATCAGCCATAAAAAAAAGAATATGACATAAGCGCGTTTGAGTTAGCCTATATTTTAGGTAAACATGATGTCCAGCCAAGACAGTGTTACCGCAAGCTCGGAGACGACACAGCGATCGTGTATGTTGATGGCGGACTGAGAATACCTAAGCCTATCATAACGACTCTCGGACTTAAGCACGGGCAGACAATAAAATTTGTTATTGTCGACAAACAACATCTAACCTTAGAACTGCAGGAAACAAAGTGGAGGACGCATTAACTTTGAGAGATTTACAGCCAAGTTTGAAGAGCTCACTGGGGCCCTGAATCGACTGATGAATCCAGACGGAGCCCAAGATGCTCGTAGTATTCCAGAGAGCCCAAGGAGAGGTGAAGACTATGTGTCTTAGGAAACTGCGTTTGCTTCTCAGACGGTCTATTAAACGTGAAAACGCCGAACTGACGTTTTTGTTAGAAGCAATAATCGGTCAAAGGCTCATTGGAGTATCGCAGGATAAGGAATGTCAATTACGAATTGGAGTTCACGATAAAGAACAATGAGACAAGACTCGAGCTCGAGGCGAACCAAGTATAAGGTGGTTTGTGTTGGTTCTGCTAATCCTTAAGAACGCAACGAGCCACTTACTAGCCAAACGGGGGTGAAACAGTGCTTCACGAAGAAGAGCCGGAAGAGAAGGAAGAAGAGGACGAAGATGAGGAACCAGACTGGTAGCCACCAGAAAACTTCGTTAGGCCACTTTGCTCTGTGTGGAGGTTTCCAGCCGTTGCGGGTCTGTGGCTGCTGGGCTGGGCCTGCTACGTAGTCGGAGAAAGAAAGGAGAGTGCGTCCTAATCGTAAAGTGCGTAAACTGTCGGAATCTCGACAGGCCCAGCAGAGTGTGCGGCCACTACGGAACCACGATAAGCGTCAAGTACCTGACAGGAGCCTTCCATGCGCGGGGTATAAGCCGAAAGGATGAAGAGGATGCCACGTGAGACTAAGCGGCACTGCGCCCTATGCGGCAAACCCCTGCCAAGAACTCACTGCTCCAGAATCCGTCGACTTTGCCAAACCTGTAATGGGAAGGCTGCAGGACTAAGCTACAAGAAATAGTTTAACTGTTAGGGATTTGCAGTCGACTTCAAATCGGATAGGGGCGGTCGCCCCTAGTCTTATATTTCGCAAAATTATTCTAGGGTAGTGTCCAAAGTTTGAGAAAATCATGGAGTGCAGAGTCTCAAAGATGAGAGAACCCGGAAGCGCGTATGCCTGTTCCTAAATTCGTTTGCGAGGTGGCTTGTGCTTCTGGTTTTGCTTCGTATATGAATGACGATGCGCCTTGGGATACGAGAAGCTACGTTCGGAAGGCACGACCCAACTCCATCGCACTTGAAAAAGGCGAGTTTAGGAACAAGCACGCGTGCTAAGCTTCTGGATAGTGACTTTCAATCCTAGACCCTTTTCTCTTGATTTCATGTATCTCGTTTCAAGCTTCACTATTTCTATGTCCTTTCTCTTGTTCAAATAACTTAACACTTCGTATTTCACGTCGCCCAAGGCGAGAAGCACGATTCTGTCATCCGTTTGCAGACATTTTTCAAGCTTGTCCTTCCATATCCGATGTATGGTGCGGTGAATATTGGAGAAATAAGGGATAAGTGTTCGAAAAACTGAACGCCTGTTCGAAAAAATGAACATTTATAAGCTTGTTTTCACAGTGTTCAAACCATGTCGGAATTGCTTACTTCTAA
>Ga0315280_10012466_pt1 | contig 10282 bp, 8 predicted proteins | sample YL17G06_40_MG_FD_203697 | JGI IMG/M metagenome (GOLD analysis project Ga0315280, IMG submission 203697) | Sediment microbial communities from Yellowstone Lake, YNP, Wyoming, USA - YL17G06_40 | ecosystem: Environmental > Aquatic > Freshwater > Lake > Sediment | place: USA: Wyoming | collected...
TAACCGATGCTGAAGCGTCAGTTGACGATGTCGTCTCGACTCCGTCGGGGACGATTAGCGTCATCACCAACAGCCGGATGGCCAAGTCCACTTTGTGCATCAAAAACGGCGAGACCATCATCATTGGCGGACTGACTACCTCGCAGGACTACAAAATCAGAAGCAAAATTCCCTTCATCGGCGAGATTCCGATTTTGGGAAACCTCGTTAGAGCTTCCCATAAAGAAATCCGGGCACAGAAGGTGACCATACTTGTGACGGCCCGGGTGATTGAGCCGGAAAAAGCCGCTATCGAAGCGGCGCCGGCCAAAGAAGAGATCAAAGTCCGCACCCCGGAGATTGGCGTGCCTACCCCGCCAAAGGAAAACATTCCTCAGACCGAGACTCCGCAACCATAACCCTTACCCACCAACCAACCCTCCACCCCCGCCCAAGGCGGGGGTTTTTGTTTACAAAATCCCGCCCCATCAGAGAGGGGGGGCGGGATGTTTAGAAAGATTTGACGATTTCGTGATTGGTGCCACACTCGGGACAAATCGGGGCACCGTCATTGACAAAATCCGTAATCAAATCAGGGGTAATCGGCCGGCTCGAGTTGCAGCCAGTGCAGGTGTGTCTAAATTGATAAGCCGCATCTGGATAGCTGAATAAAAGACAAGAACAAACCAAACTGCCATTACCACAGCGACAAACACGGTTAATCGGCCGCGAATCAAGAACTAATAATCCTTGATCGGAATTTCCCATGTTTGATCTCCCAGTGGATAGGAAAGACGAACTCCAGTAACTCGGGAAAGTCCGCCACTCACCGGGATCACTATCACACTGTTTTCAGTGAGATCATTAACTTTGCCAGCAAACCAATTACGACTGCCGATCACTTCGACTTCCAATTGATGGAGGAAAAATCGGCCGATTTGGGTGTTGCCGCAATAAGGACTGTTGAGGTCAGGCTGCGAGATCCGGATAAATCCGGAATCTGCTTTAAAGTTGACTGGCTGGCGTCTGGCTTGCATCCCCTGGACCAATTCCGAAACCTGTAGAGTGGTCGCCCACTCTTCCAACCGGCTGTGTTGGGCCTCCAAAGTGTCTCTCGCGGCTCGGAGTTTTTGATTTTCTCTGGCCAAACGGCCAATCTTGGAATAAGAATGAAGGTTCCAAAACACGGAAATTCCCAGTAAAACCACCAGTATCCAGATAACACCATTCTGCTTTGGCATCGCTTCCCCCTTTTTCTGAGGCAGAATATCTCAATCTTAGATAAAAATAAATTTCTTGTCAAATTAAAGAGGGGGTCGGACACCCGACCCCCGCGACTCAGTTCGGTTCTGAGCAGGGAAAGACTAGTCCTTGGCATCAGGATTGAGCCCGGATGCCTTGAAGGTCCGCCGAACTTCCATCACCGAGAGCCAGTCATTGTGGTCCAGCCAGTACTGCCACCTGGCATAGCCCACCCGAGACATGTAGTTAGTCTCGGCCGTAAAGGAAGTCAGCCCTTGGACATTGACCAGTTCGTCAAGTCCAAGCGCGGCCGCCGGTGTTGCCGATGCCCACAAGACAAGGGCAACCAGGACGGCCACCAACAGGGGCAAAATGAGATACCGCATCCTCACCTCTTCATCTCGGGTTGTCGGTCGTCTTCGCTACGGCAGGTTCGTTGCGCCCTTCAGCAACGCGGCCAGCTCGAGCTTGTCCGGCGTCCCATGCGCCTTCATGAGCGGGACAGCCATGAGCGCACCGCCGATCCCGTACCTGTAGGTGTTGTTCCAGGCGCCCGGGAAGAGGTTCCTGCTCCAGATCAGCTGGCCGGTGATATGGGCTGCCGATTCGGCCGGTTTCGCCAGCGATCCCGCCAGATAAGCGACCGTGTAGGCGACATAGCCAGCGCCACGAGCCACCGGTCCGGCGTTCGGGACGACGTGTTCGCTCGCGACCAGTCCGCCGCCGATCTCGAGGGCAGCGACGATCTCGCTGTTCATCTTGTCGCCAGGCTGTACCGCCCACGGGTTCTTGGGGTCGGTGGTGATATCCGTGAACGTTCCGGTAGCGACGTCGTAGACCCAGCCCTCGATCCAGCACTTGCCCTTGTGGACACGCTTGGCATCGAGAAGGTACTTGCCACTGAGCCAGTGCTGGTCGCTGAGCGTGTGCACCTTGAGCTGGTAGACCTTGTCGGCGCCGAACATCGCTCCAGCCGAGACTGCCTGATCCTTAGTGAACGCCGCATCGGCGAACGCCACTTCGGAGTAGCCATGCTCGGCTATCAGCCCCGCTGAGATCGCCGACTGGTACTTCTCCTGCACCAGCTGCCGGCCGGTGTTCAGATCGACGCTGCCGACCACTGCCTTCGCGGCAAAGGCCGTCGAGGCCATTGCCAGGATCGCTGCCACCGCAAGTAGCAGCCAGATTCTCTTCAACATCCTCTTCCTCCTTGACAGGATTGGACTGAAAGCGCCCATTGTCAAAAAGTGCCACCTCCTTTCTTGAATCTCGGACGCTTTCAAGATTCCAAGTCCAATATAACAACCAACCAAAAAACTTGTCAATAGAAGATTTTAAGAAAAGATTTCTATATACAAAAACCCGCCTTTTTGAGCGGGTTTTTGTATTTAAATTTACCATCGACTACTTGATTTAGAATCTGGTCCTTCTCGATCTCGAGATTTGCCCGCATACCACTCATAACCGTAATAACCACCAATGGCTGCGCCTGCGGCAATAATGAGAATCGCCAATGCCACCAATAATCGGCTCCAGCCGCGAGATTCGTTTTCTTCTTTGGGTTTGGGAGATTCCTGGGGCGTTGCCGGCTCGGCGGTTTTTTGGGCTACTTTGGATGTTGAAACGCCGCCGCCAATCGCGGGCGTAATTTCTTTTCGAGTGACCCCCGCGACTTTCGCCACCGGCGCCTCTCCCAAAGTTTTAAGAGTCGTCTTTTTGATTGCCACCAAGTCCCCCAAAGTATTGATCGCGGAAATCTGGATCTCGTAAAAAGTTCCTGGCAAGAGATTTTTCAAGTTCACTCTGGTTTCAGAAGTTACTTTGATTAAAACTGAACTTGAACCTCGGATATTCCATTCAACCAGATATTTTCCGGCGCCCTTAATGGGATTCCAGGCCATAATGGCTTCGTTGTCGTTGACTGCGGTTTTGAGCGGAAATGTTTTCTCTCTTTTGATGAGGTTGACCGAAAAGCGATTACAACTTATACCGGCGCTTTGGGCTCGCTTTTGGGCGAAAATTTCAAGCAATTGATCCCCCACTCGAAGATTAGCCGTCAATTCTGGCGTCACCAACCTCCAAGCTCCGTCCCCTTCTGCCTTCAAATTCTCGGTTTCCGGGAAACTGGGATCGAGATTGCCAATTTTGGCCCAAACTTTTAATTTCTCTTTGCTCGGGAAAACGAAAATGGCGTTAATACTTTGACCTTGACTGTAGCCATCTTTGCGTAGACCTTTGGATGCCTCGAGAACCGGCGGATTGATTTTGATTGTTTCAGTGGCAACTTTTTTCTTAGGTTCAGCGGCTTCGGCCTTAGTGGCCGTGGCTATCATCAAGAATAAGCTAACTGGCAAAACCAATAAGACGATGACCATCGAGATCAAGAGTCTCTGGAATATGTTTCTTAGATTTGACATACATTCTCCCTTGCCCCGCATACGACGCTCCTGTTTATCCGCCAATGGCGGATAAACAGGAAGAAGTTTTGCGGGGTTAATTTTTAAGCTACCATTAAATGTGCCATAGTCCGGATTCCCTGGCCTACCACCGATCGGTCGTAAGCCCATCCTCGGAAAATGCGAGATTTCGGAAACCATAGCAGGATTCAAAAATATCAGAGATTAGTCTATGCTGCAAATGATGTCAAGAGCCACACCCAAGAAGCATGCTCTGCGACGTGTAGAGTAAAATTTAAAAATGGGCATGCTTGGATTCGAACCAAGAACCGGCCGTGTATAAGACGGCTGCTCTACCGTTGAGCTACATGCCCATACATTTTTGAATAAAGACAACGCTCTAATTCCGAAGGAATAGTCCACCATTGAGCTACTCGCGCATCAATATAATTCTATCTTATTCTCCCCTTGACATCAAGTGTGTAAGTATCAGCAATTATTCTAACATCTAACCCTTTAAAAAGAGGCGTTGTATCCTTAATGTGTTGACCAGAAAGCAGACAGCGAAAATCCTTGGCTGTCGGAGAATCTAACCGCTACCGCCCTCACTTCCGATGTGAGGGTAAAATGGTTAAAATGTGTTATTATTAGATTATGATGAGAAAAGATCTATTGGTTACCGGTGAAACTTACCATATCTTTAGTAGAAGCATCGCTGACTTTCGTATTTTTAATAACAAAAAAGAATTTGAAAGAATGCTTCAATTAATGAAGTACTACCGCACTGAAAATGGACTTAGATTTTCAGATTTTATTGAATTAAAGATGGTGCAACATTACGGCCTTGAAGATGCCTTAAATATTTTTACACAAAATAAGAATCAATTAATTAAGATTTTGGCCTATTGTTTAATGCCCACTCATATTCATTTCATCCTAAAACAATTAACCGAAAAAGGAATATCAAACTATATGAGAAAAGTTTTAAACAGTTACACCCGTTATTTTAATCTTAAACATAAAAGGAAGGGTCCATTATGTGAAAGTAAATTTAAAAATATCTTAATAAAAAGCGATGAACAACTCCTTCATCTAACAAGATATCTTCATCTTAATCCTACTAGTGCTTCGATTGTCGACGAACCCGAGGATTGGTCATTTTCTTCCTATCATGAATATTTAGGTAAAACTGATATGAATACTCTCATCTGTCAATTTAATGATGTCTTAGACATCACGCCCTCATCATACCGTAAATTCGTCAATGATCAGGTCTCCTATCAAAAAGACTTAGCCAAGATTAAAAAATTACTCGCAGAATAAGAGTGTTTGACCGTCAGCCCTCACTTCCGATGTGAGGGTAAAATGGTTAGGGGCTAACTATTGATTTTTGCCGAAAAATATGTTATAATATTATAATTGATCAGAATCTGAAGATAAAAACCAAGCAAAATTCCTTCCTGTAAAATGGATTACATCCTATTTCACGAGGAGCGTCATCGCTTGGCAAGCAACTGAACACAAAAATAAAATTTTGCGCAGTCCCGCGATGATTTCGAAGAAATCATTTTGCGGGAAAAAAGTGCCGGGAGGGGTAAATGAATGGGGCAACCGCGGTCTTACCCGTTTCCAAACAAAAATCAAAAACCAAGAAAGCTTCTAAAACTAAAGAAAGCGCCCTTTTTATTACCCGAAAAACCTTAATAAAACTTGGGGTTGGATTTTTAGTGCTCATCATTTTCTTGGGTACCGGTATTGGCTATTTACGAGCTTACGATGGCAAGATTTATCCCAAAGTTGTGGTCGCTGGGGTCAAAGTCGGCGGCCTGACCGTTGACGAGGCGAAAAATGCGGTCGGGAAAAAGGCCCAAGAGCTAAATGAAAAAGGGCCGGAAATTACCTACAATGATCGAACCCTCACACCCAAACTGGACGAAATGGGGGTCTTTTTTAATGTCGAAGAAGCGGTCCAAGCCGCCTATCAATACGGTCGCGCTGGCAATATTTTCCAAAAAATCAAAGAAAATGCGCTGCTGCTCGGCCGCCAAAACACCATCGAAATTACCCCCCAAATTGATGAGCAAAAATTTAATGATTATTTGGGTCAATTAGCCCAAGTCGCGGAAAAAGAGCCAATCAATGCCGGACTGGCGATTCATCAGGGCGTAATTTCGCTTACTTCCTCGGAGGGTGGTCGCGGTTTGGACAAAGTTAAACTTAAAGATGATTTAAAAAACTTTATTAATTCCGGTCAAAACGGAAAAATTAGTATGGTCACCTCTGACCTGGAACCAGCCGTCAAAGAAGACGGCACCGCCGAAGCCCGCGCTCAGGCAGAAAAATATATGCAAGCAGCCCCGATTAGCGTTACCTTTGACCCGCCTGCCGGCGAGGCAGGAACTAACAATTGGCCAGCTGATCGCTCGGAAATCGGCTCGTGGATTAAGTTTGCTGTCCGAGATCACAAATTAGTTGCCTCAATTGATGCTTCGGGATTCGTCAATTGGGTAGCCAACCAAGTGGAGATTCCAGCCAAAGATCGCGAAATCGAAGACGGCACGGGCACGGTCTTAAATGAAGGTCAAGACGGCCGCGGCGCGGATACAAAGACTTTATTGGCCCAAATCAAAGATGCCTTAAACAGAGGTCAGCCTAATACCAGTTTTGCTTTAGCCGTTTTTGCCATCCCTCGCGGCGAGAAAACGATTTATCCTCACGCCGAACCCGGCCGTTATTCCGGTCGCTACATTGACATTAATTTATCCGAACAAACTTTATATGCCTTCGAAGGTACCAATCAGGTTAATTCATTCTTAGTTTCGACCGGCCGTTCGGGTTATGCCACGCCCACTGGTGAGTTCCATATTTATGGCAAAGACCGCTACACTTTAATGGACGGCCCGGATTATTATTTGCCCAATGTGCCCTTTGTTTCCTGGTTTTTGGGCGACTATTCTATTCACGGCACTTATTGGCATCATAATTTCGGTCACGTGATGTCACACGGTTGTGTCAATGCCTCAACCGGCGATGCCGAATGGCTTTTCGGCTGGGCCGATATTGGAACACCGGTGTATATTCACTATTAAAAACAAAAAGGAGAAAAAATGCAACGCATTCAGAAAAAAACCCCGCAGGCAAAAGCTCAAGAATTCGCCAAATTGATTATCTTGGTCGTTGGCATAATTTGCGGCGGTTACTATCTCTCCCAAAACCTCTTTCCAAAAGTGATGGTCGCTCACGCCAGTACTGGTAAAGAAATTTTCCAAACCGATGGCTCAAAATCAAAAAATCAAAAGATACGTACGTACTCTCCTCAAGGCTGGTTCAAAATTTACTTAGGATCTGCCCCGATTAAAGTTATTTTTGACCCGCCTGCCGGCGAGGCAGGAAGTTCGCGCTGGATAGCAAACCAAAAAGAGATCCGTAATTGGATCACAATTGAAAGCAATGGCACAATTACGGTAAACCCTTCAAGTTTCGTCAACTCAATTGCTAGCCAAGTTAATATTCCTGCTTCCCAAGACCAGGATGGCCGCGGTGTTGATACCAATAATTTAACCAACCAAATTAATGACGTGCTTGCCTCTGGCCGACGAAATCAAACCATTGCTTTAGTCACAACAGTTGTCCATGCTAATGCTCAAGCGGGTCGTTACAATGGGCGCTATGTTGATATTAATCTTTCGGAACAAACCTTATATGCTTTTGACGGTTTCAATTTGGTAAACCAATTCTTGGTTTCAACTGGACGTTCGGGTTATGATACCCCCACCGGTGAGTTTCATGTTTATGGCAAAGATCACTCTGCGAGGATGCATGGCCCTGGTTATTATTTACCCAATGTCCCCTATATTTCTTGGTTTTTAGGCGACTATTCAATCCACGGCACCTACTGGCATAACAATTTCGGTCACGTGATGTCACACGGTTGTGTCAATGCCTCGACCGGCGATGCCGAATGGCTTTTCGGCTGGGCCGATATTGGAACACCGGTTTATATACACTACTGAAATTAACCTAATTATTCTAAAAATGACCAATACCCAAATATCAATTAAATCATTGGAAATTAATTAGGTCAATTAGAAATTAGAAATTGGTCATTTAAAAAAGACCTTCAGTTTGCCCCTCCTGAAGGTCTTTTTTTATTTTTCTTCCTTCTTAAGCTTAATCGTCGTCGAAACGAGGGTCTTTTCTTTCTGGAGATACATTAAGTGAGATTTAAAGTCAATGTAGCCGGGTTTCGAGGCAACCACATAATAAACGCCTGGAGCGACCAAAAAGCGGAAGCGGCCATCGCGATCGGTGACATCGGTTTCAATCAAACGGTTATTTTCTTTCTTATAGATTCTCACGATGGTCATCTCTAACGGATGATTAAAGGTATCAGTGACCACTCCATATGGCCGGGCTTTACGCGTTCTTAGGTATTCCAAAATCCCCAGAAGGATATAGAAAATTAGCGATAAGAGATAAATCAGCTCAAAAGCAACGAACATCATAATCACCGAAAAGATAATGCCAATGATCAAGAGCGGCACCCGCAGTCTTTCTAACAAACGATTAAATTTGATAAAGAACACCCAGAGACTAATAATTGCGCTTGGCTTCATATGGGGATCGAGCGGAATATTATAGGCCACGGTCTGATCTTTACCCGCCACCTTGAAGTCTCCGCCAACATAAATTTTTTCGTAAAAAGTTGACGATTTCTCTTTCGAAGGAAAGACAAAACCGCTTTTGGCCGCCGTCATATAGAAAGTCCCCACTCTTACCAAGAAGCCGTAACGACCCTGGTTGTCGGTTACTGCCTGCTCCAAGACCCGGTTATATCTTTTATCAATGATTCTCACCATTGCCAGCGGCACTGGCTGGCCGGTTTGGGAGTTAAAAACCACTCCCCAAGATTTCCGTCGTTTTCTAATCCCCAATACTTGGAAGAGTTGCGTTAGCCAGTAAATTAATTGCGGCAACAAGGTGCCAAAATTTAAGAGCGTATTAATCAAGAGCGGAATAAGCAGGACCGCGGCCGTGGTGGTCACTATCCCCGTATTGACTTTGGAGATATTTTCCGGCTTGGTTAAGAATTTCTGGACAATCGGCAAAGGGCCAGCGGCTTTGACCATAATTTCGGCGGTGGAAGTGGTTGAATAATCAGAAACCGAAAGTTTCTGCTTTCCGGCAGTATTAAGAACAAAATTTCGACCAGCAAATTCGTGAATCCCAGCGTCAAGGGCGGTGAAGGTATACATATTTTTAGCATCAATGGTCAGATGGGCGTTTTTATCAGAAGAAGTGAAGAAAATCGCTTTATTAAAACTGGTAATAATTTTACCCCCGCCGTCAGCGGCACTGACGCGGACATTCTCCGGGAATTGTTGGCCAGCGTCAATTTCCTTGGGCAAATTGCCCATCACCAGGAAGGCAACGACTTCTTCCTCAACCGGACCAGTGGGTTTTTTAGTTTTAACTGACAAAATATTAGAATTCGGGCTGTAATTTCCGGCCGCATCAAAAGCTCTGACAAAGAACCGATAAGTGGTATCGCTCAGGAGCCCGCTTAAACTGGCTGATGTGGCGGTGGTGGTGGCAATTAAAATATTGGTATCGGCGTTGTAAAGCTCATAACCAGCCACCCCGACGTTATCAGTGGAAGCGTCCCAGGCAAGATCAATCGTCGTCTCCCCAATGTCGGTCGCCCTGAGGTTGCTAGGCGCGGTTGGCGGTTCTTTATCACCGGGCGAGACTGTTGGTGTAGGCGTTGGCGTAGGCGTAGGCGTAGGCGTAGGCGTGGGCGGGAGCGGCAGAGCATTGAAAGTAATTTCAGGTTTATCAGTTAAAGTGACGCCGTCAGTGGTGTCCCGCCCACTAATCGTTGAGGTATGGGCTGTCGCCGAGGTAATATAGGCATAAATGCGGCCGTTGGCATCAGTCTGAGCGGCGGAAAAAGTAATCGCATCCCCGGCCTGGTCAGAGCTCACGGAAACCGCATGACCCGGAAGCTTATTGTCAAAAGCGTCCCTCAAGGTAATCGTGACCGTCGAGTACTGATTGACATCAAGCGAGGTCGGCGAAGCCGTCGCCGAAGAATTCCCGGCCGAACATTCACCGGGAACGACCGCAAATTCGTGCGATGAGCCGGCCGAGCCCGAACCGGAAATTGTCTGATTGCCGACAGTTTTTAAGATAACGCCATTGTAGGTGATCGCGCCTTGCACCATCGCCGCGGCCGCCGGGAATTCGGCCAGCAGATCGCTCGAAGTCAAAGCGATGGTATCTTCGTGGGCCAAATCTTTATAATCAGCGCCATCGGCGGCGGCAATAGTTATACTGAAGGGCTGCCCGGCAACGATATTACTCGCACTACCAGAATAACTCATCAAATGGGTGTCGACATCTTCAGCAAGAGTTTCTCCAGGCAATTTAAACATTAGCTGGGTGCCGGCCGTAGTGCTTAATTCGAATTCAGAAGAATATTCATTTTTATCTACCCCGTCGGCATTTCGAGCTTTAACCCTATATTTATATGTCGTACCCACTTCTGGATTCTCTACACCGGTTGAACCTTTAAGACCGACGTCAGAAGCCGTATAAATATTACACCAACTATTGTCCTTAAAACAGGATTCTTCCCCGCCGTTCTGATTGCCTGAAGTCTCTTC
>Ga0315280_10012467_pt1 | contig 10281 bp, 21 predicted proteins | sample YL17G06_40_MG_FD_203697 | JGI IMG/M metagenome (GOLD analysis project Ga0315280, IMG submission 203697) | Sediment microbial communities from Yellowstone Lake, YNP, Wyoming, USA - YL17G06_40 | ecosystem: Environmental > Aquatic > Freshwater > Lake > Sediment | place: USA: Wyoming | collected...
TCTATATTATCTGCATTAGCAGCGTTCACTTCCATTGCTCTCAATGTCTTACCTGTTGCATCAACTGATGTAGATGACCTCATAAAGAGGGTTTGGAATTGGCTTCCCACACCAGTCCAACTTGTTACATCAGTTCGTATTTCCATTAGTTCGCCGTATGAGTAATCACTGCCTATGCTTATTGCAGCACCAGCCGCAGTTGTAGTTGATAGACGCCCAAATATCAAAGAGCCTGTATCCAGTGCAATTAAGACCTTACCATTGTGGGTTTCTATTCCTCTTGTCATTTTACCTCAGCCTCCTGTACGTTCCAAACAGCTGAATTGCGACGCCATTAACTGGTATAACGCCACCATTGTCCCTTATCTGGACTTTTAGCTGTGTGTTGGTAAACGTATGGTCGCTTATTACAGATGGAAGCTTTTGTGTTGGTTGGGCATCGTTGTCATCACCAAATGGCAATGCATTGCATGCCTCATTTATGTTGAAATATGGCTCGTACTCTGGAGCTTCCCACTTCTGTCTATGGTCATAAAGCTTCAAAGCATCCGCATTGGCGTGTGGCAGAATACCAATTGACTGCAGTGCTATAACCTCGTAGTCCTTTACATCAAGGCTGTACAGGTCAACCCACCTACTATTACCACCTGTTGCTGGTGTTAATAGAGCATAGTCTGTAAAGATTCTTGTTGGCATTGACTGGTCGTGCCCACCTGATAATGTCGCAAAAGTACTCTTTGTTGCACCATAATACTGTGCCACGTCTTGAGGCTCATAGAGCAGGATTTTTGCTCTTGCCCTAACAGTACTGGCAACAGGATTGGTGCCTGCAGTTGCTCTAATTTCTATCTCAACGCCCTCATTAAACTTTGGCGTTAAGTTGCCTGGTCGCATTGGAAAGTCAAGCATCCTTATTGGCTGAAGGCTTAACCTGTCGCCATAAGGAAGGCTGTTTATGCCAAGGTGGTTGCACAGGAACTTTAGACCCATGTCTTTATGGTCGGCTGCAATGGTTATGTCAAGAAGGTTACTTGTTGCAGGTGGCACAAAGTCTGGCATTACACCAATAGCGTAAAGCTCTGCGCAGTGCCCATCTGGGACTGTGTATGCAATCAAATCCGCAGTTACTCCTGCGGCTATTGCAGCTGTATCGTCGTATAGCTCAACGTATTTAACTGTTCTGTGTCCAGCTGGTGTTTGTATTAGCTCTTTACCTGTTACAATTGTTGCTGTTCCTCTTCTTTCTACTCGTTTGTTAAAAACACTCATGTGAGCACCCCCAAGGGCTCATTTTTTTATTTCTTCTTCAGCATCTGTATTATGGATGCTGTAAAGGTTGACGACCATGCGCCAATGGCAGCCATGAAAAGACCAAAGCCGAACGACGTTAGATATTTATGTACTTTGTCGCCAAAGTAGAATAGAGCAAATCCAACAGCTGCTGCAAGTGTTTCATCTGCAATGTTAGCAGTTTGCTCTGGGAACCAGCTCTTTACAACTTCTACTATTGCACTACCTGCACCTGCACCAACAACTGCAATTGCCAAGCTTGTACCATCAGAAATTGCCATACTTGCCTTATGGACTATTCCGCCAAGAATTTCCGACATTGTTTATCACCTGTTTAAACACCGGCTGCTCTTATAGCAGCAAGTGCCTCTTCAACAGATACTTTGCGACCCTTTGCAGGCTTTGGTTTTCCGCCATAAGTCTTGCCCTTTAATGCAGTAGCGATAGCTCCCCTTCTACTCCACCTGTCCATGCCTTTCGTTGCAGAAGCAGCTTTAGCAAAGTTATAAATTGCTTGGTCTTGAGCTGCGGATACCTTAGTGAGGTAGTCTGAGCCCCAAACTCTGTCCCATGGCACTGCAAGCCTAATGTATTTCTTTTTGTTAAACCACGAATCTCTTGTAAAGCAAAATCTGGCAAATGCCTCGTTTACGACAAGGTTTCCCCGCTTTGGCTTTAGTTTTGGAAGATATTTTCCAATTTCCATGTTTATCTCCAAGGATAATCTTATATATAAGTGGTATATAAATACGGTTGTAGAATGAGGTAGAAAAAATGAGCAAAGAGAAGGAGGACTATAAAACAATAAAAGTAAAGGAGAGCACATACAAGGAACTTAAAGAAATGGGACAGGGGATTAGCAAAGCAGTTGAAACATTGGTAAAGGACAAAAAACAGGAAGTTGAAGAGCAATTAAAGACAATAGAAGAAGTTGGTACAAACATAGCAAATATAATGCTTGATAGTGGCTTTTTTGACATTAAATTTAAAGGCATATCAATAAATAATGTTGAGGAGGAAGGTGAGGATATACGCATTAATGGAACAGTTGTGCTTGGCATTGGACATGAAGGCGTAAGAAAGTCAATAATAGAAGCATTTAAACCAAAGGGTGGTGAGGAAAATGCCTAACTGGAAGCAGGTGATAGGTAGTGTCTTTAAGAGGTCGCATCCAGACATATATCAAGCAACAAAGGCTTATGCTGAAGCTAAAGGTATTAAAGTGGACGATGTTGTTGGTGCTGCGGTATCCGCATATCTTTCTGCGGATGATGAAGGTAAGGAGAAGCTTGAAGCGGCTATTGCGGAAAGGAGAGAAACTGGTGGAGGGGTGGGTAATATAAAAGCAACCATGGGGCTAATGAAAGATTTTCTTGGTATGTTTACAGAGTTCAGTAAGTCTATGGCTGAATCAAGAGCTGCTATGCAAGTGTCGTCTGTTGTTGCAGATTATCAGGCTATATCAGAGGCAGCAAAAAAGATTGGAGCGGCTGGTGCAGAAAGTGGTAGTGGGACAATGGAGGACGTAATAGGCAAAGCAATAATAGGTAACATTCTAACTGGTCTTGGTGCAAAGAAAGAGGTTGCATCCCAAAAGAAGGTGGGTACAGCACCCGTACAGGAGATTGGTGAGGATTAATAATCGTGCAGATCGATTGCTTCTTTTATTCTCCTCTCAACCCTTTCTTTTTCTGCTTTCTTTTCTTCCTCTGTCATTTCATCTTTTATTATCTGGTAGCCTAAGTCGTCCTTTGCTTTGTAGTATGCAGTCCAAAACTCTTTAGCTATTCCCTTTTCTTTTAGTCTTTGCTTAAACTTATCTCTGCTTATTCTGCCCCAAGCTTCTGTTGTTATTATCCACCTTGCATATTCGTATACAGTAATGTCCATCATTAGTGTACTAATCCTTTGCCTTTGTCCGCAATCAGGACATTGAACCATTTTATGCTTGCCATCATAACCAAAGTTCTTTAGGAAGTCATCAAATAGGCAATATGTGCAGGTGACTATTTGTTCTGGGTCATACACCTGTTCTGCCTCTGCTTTAATTTCACCCTTAGCAATAGTAACCGCCTCTTTTGGTGTTAGTTTGCCTTTCTCAACTTGCTTTTTTAGCTCATCTATTTTTGTAAAGTCCGATGTTATCAATGCCTGCCCTGTATGTGGTCGTATAGGGCAGATTTTGCAGTATTCAAGCGAAGAATGACCGCAGTGCAGTTTCCTATTAAAGCGGCAAACTTTCATCATTGCCTTTTCTTTCTTTTTCATTTCCATACCACCCCATATGGCAATGTTTGCACCAGTAAAAAACCTCACCTTCCTTTAACACTGAGTTAAGCTTCTCTATTTCATCCTTATTTTTTGTATGACAGCGAGAACACTCAGGGACTTTTAGGTGCGGCTTTATCCGCAAGTTTCATAGCCTCCATCTTTATTTCCTCATCTGTTATATTCTCAACTTTTTTTGCGTGATTAAGTATCATATTATACAGCTTATTACAATCTGTACAATTTTGCGAATGTATCATAATTATCATTACTTCCATGCTATTTCTTATTATTTCATACTGGTTCATCACTCAGCTCACCTCCACTCATTTTTGATTACATTATCATTTTTGGATTTCGTCTAATCTTTGCCTTCCTCCCATCTTTCAAACGTTATCTTGATGACGTTGGGATTCTCCAAGAAATGACTTACAAGCTTAGGAGCATTTTTCTCGTCTGTTGGATACTCGTCCGCTGTGCCACTTTTATATTCTACTCTGATTGCTAATACCATCGCTACTCACCTCCCCACGGCGGTCGTAGACCTTATACCTGTTTCCCTCTATGTCGCTCCTCTTTTAAGTGGTCAGTGTTGTTAAAGATGGGAATCTTATTCCCGCAATAAAAGCACTCCACAACCTGAGCTTTCTTTCTATACAGCACCTTATGAAATAATTTATTCCAATGCTTCATGCCCCTCTTTATGCGCCATTGGTTAATCTTAACCCGAGTATGGTCATCGCCCAACAGGAACTGTATCCAGTTAATTTCCTCATCTTTTAGCTTTTGTTTAACTCTAATGTAAACATGCAGCCCCCTTGTTGTTTCAAATACATCTATTGCCTCAACCTGATAAAGCATACTCCAGCAAATCATCTTCCTTGTCCTTATCCAGTCGTCTAACCACTCCTTTGGTGGGTGTATATCCAGGTCTATTTTTAATATGCTCATACCTCAACCTCCATGTCCAACAGTTCCAATATATCAATATCCGTTTTATCTGCAATTGTAATCTTCCTTTCTATTACCCATGATTCCTTCTCTATCGTAACATTAACCTCTGGGTATCTTGGTTTTGCCTCTCTTGTTGCTGGAAATACCTCAAGACCAATCTTTATTATTGCTTCCTGTGTTACATACTGCTCTACTGGTTTTGTTAGACAACCAAGCTTGATAAGTGCCTTATAATACTCATCAAGCCATTTTTCCTCCATGTAACTAATACCCTTTTGAATTGCCTCTGCTTTCTTAAATAGTGGGTCGTAAACTTCAGCACCCCAAAGGTCACGCATGTCATCAATTAAGTCTTTCCAAACATCAAAGCAAACCCAAAATATCTTTATAGCCGCATTTATTATCCTTCTTATCCTGTTGTTCTCCTCCTCTACTGGTATCCTTGCATCCCATACAGTATCACAGGTTACTTCAGCAAAGAAAGGTGAATGTCCTGTGCCAGTTTCTATGCTGAATGTTAGTATAATTCTATGAAACTCAACAGGCGGGATTACCTTCCTTAATTCTGCTAACATTTCCTTCCATCTTTTAATCCAGCCAAGTAAGCTTAATCTTGAGAAGTAATACGTTCTATACTCAGCATCAACCAGAAGTACCTCTCTTGGCGTAAAATATGGGTAACGGGCTGCAATAGTAGGCATTATTTCCTCTATTGCTTTTATCTTACCTTCAGCGTCCCTTATCTTTGCTTCAAGTTCCCTTATGCGCCGAAGGACTGGCTCGTACTCGGACATTTAAAAACACTCACCACCCACAACCATAGCTCCACAAGATTTACAGCCACCAAATACTGTTGCCCCATCTCGCATAACAACTAACGTTTTCTTACCACATTTTGGGCATTTAGTTGTTAAACTTTTTTTACTCATATATATCAACGTCCTCATCACAATTGAAGCAATGCCAATGCGTAATAAATTTTGTCATAAAACGCCCACATTTAGGACAGTTCATGGCCAAAACAACTCCTTAACTTCTTTATCGTATTCCTGTGTTAGTTTATCCAACAATTCTGCCCAACTCTTAGCATTAAACTTAGCTTTAAGGAAGCATAGCCGCTCGTAAACTTCTGGAGTTATATTTCTGATGTAAATATTCCTGTATTTTTCCTTTTCCTCTACAGGTAGTTCATCAGTTTCATCATCTTCTGGTTGCGTATCAATCTCCTCCTTATCATTTTTATGTAATCTTTATTTATTTCCATCATTAAGCAGTTTCTAGCCTCCTCTTCTGCTATCAACCCTGTAGTACCAGAACCAGCAAATGGGTCAAGAATCCAATTACCCGGCTCTGTACTCATTCTTATCAGGACTCTCATTAAAGCAATCGGCTTTTGTGTTGGGTGACCTTCATACTCAACATTTCCTGCCTTGATTTGGCTACAATCAATAACGCTCTTTGGTAATCCAACCTCTGAACGCCACTCTGTCATAGTTTCACCACCAAACCTTATTCTCATGGCTGATTTGGGCTCTTTATGTACTGTCTTTTTGGTACTGGGATTCCTTGCAGCTCTATCCATATTAAGCTTTGTTTCTGTTATTTGTACGCCTCTCCTTATCATGCACCATATATTCTCATGCGTCCTTACCGGCTGGAATTTGTTGACCGGCGGTGTCCCACCATGCTTATACTGTATCACCTCAAATACCAGCCTGAACCACCTATCCCACCATTGCCAGTCCCCCATCAATTGAGGCTGGTTGCCACAAAGGAATACTACGCCTTTGGGGTTGAGTAGCTGATAGGTATAAAAGCTTAAATCTCTATGGTCTGGCTTCTTTGTTCCAATATCACCATCTGCCCAGTCAAAATATGGTGGGTCAAGCCATATCATATCAAAGCATGGTGTTAACCTTTCTGCTAATATAGGCAGGTAAGTCATGCTATCACAGCAAATTGTTTCAATCATAATGTTGTTTGCACCCCCGTTTTTAATATGTCTATCTTTTTACCAAACTCTACCAGCGGAAGTATATATTTTTCATACCACTCTGGGTTAAGGTGGTATTTGTCCTCACCATAAACGCCAATAATTATATGCTTTTCCTTTAATGGTTCAATAGCCCTTGATATTGTAGATTGCGATACCTTAAAATGTGCTCTCATCTCTTTCCTGCTAACCTCACCACGCTCTATTATATAAATTAACAGACTGTAAGCATTAGGCTCAAACCTTAATGGTGCTGCTATTGCCTCTCTTTCACTTAACCAATAATCAATTAAAAAATATGGTGCAAGTATATCAAAAAATTCCAAATCTTCCTTTATTACAAGCTCACGTTGGTTTAGGAATGCGCTTGCTTTTAACAGTCTATCAAGATACTGCCCACAACGCCCCTCACTTGTCTGGTACATCAAGATTGTTTTTAAGCGTTGATATGATTCACTTTCCTTTATATTTGTTGTTATTGTTACATTTTCTGGCTTAAAATTAGTTGGTAAATATATATCACCAACAACAGGATTTGCCGCTGTATATTTTGGCGTGCCAAAAGGGTAAAACAAACATGCTCTTAAAAACCTGTCCTTATACATGCTCTCCCAATCTGGTAGCTTACTTAATTCCCTTAGCATTCTTGGCTGTACCCCAGCTATAAAACTAATAGTGCAATCAGTTACCTGATAGTTGTATCTACCAGTCCATGACTGTGGTATTCCATGCTCACTTATTAAAAATGCCAAAACGTTTATTGCAGCCTCTTTGATATAAGCAGTATAAAGACCAGTAATATCAGGGCAAATAAACGTAATCTCCTGTCCTGATAATTCATCAGCAATCTTTGCCAATCCTGCTGGTGTTACCGCTCTAACGTCAAGCAGCTTTCTATGCCTTAATTGTTTTACTGCATTCAATACTGCACCCTTTCCCCTTCCCCTCTCACCCACTATAAAAAGACCAAGGTCTGAAAGGTCTACCATTTTGCTAATCACCACCGGCAGTCCCAGATTCGTATGCGTTTTTTCCACTCTCTTTATTATCTTGTATGTATTTTCCATCGGTTCCACTAGCTACCACCAACCTAATAACAAGCTCGTTATTATTATGACTTAAAACACACATCTTCACACCATTCTCTACCATCTTTGCTAGCACAAGCGGTTTTGGAATTACAATAAAATAGCTTTTATTATGCCTGTGCAGCCTATAAACCCTCTCACCTAAAAAAGCGTTAATAAACCTTTGGTTACTCATTTTTGCTTACCTCTTATAAAAAAAGGTAGGGTGGTGCCTACTCCAGCACCACTACCTCCCGCTTCTTTGGAGCCCAGCTCACCAGGCGTATCCTGTGTCCCTTCCAGTTATCTGTTTCCAGTGCCATGTCCTCGTCGCCAAAGAATGCTGTGAATGCATCAAGGAATGAACCGAGCTTACTCCGTATTCCAGCTGTTTCTCTCTTCCAAAGCATAGTAGCGTACTCGGTTGTGTCGTTGGGTTTTATGCTCTTCAAAATAACCCGTATACCAGAAAATCCTTGCACATCAGTCTTTACCTCCTTTGTGTCAAGCACCGTATATTCGCCTTCACTTGGCTCCACACCGCTTACTAAAGCTGTTTTTCCTTTTAGTTGCACCATTTTTTCTCACTTTGCCCTTGGGGGCTTCCCGGCATAAGTCTAAACGGCTTATACTCGGGCTCCCTTTTAGTTACCCTCTCTGCCCACTGTAGAAGGGAATGGACTTTAAGGGTGTTACCTAATGAGCCTGGCATTCGCCCGAAAAATGGATAGAGACCCATGATGGCGGCGGGTAAGATGGTAACCCGCCCCAAGCTCATTTTTAGGCACCCTTTATTTCTGGTTCTGTTTCTACCCTGAATGTTACGCTAATCTCATCCCCAACTGTCGGTCTGCCAAACCTATTATACTCCTCCATAGTTAACAAAAGCGTAATATAACTGGAAATTATTTGCGCAGGCGGTAATTGAAATGACTGCTTTACAATATTAAGATATGCTTGCGCCACCTGTGAACCCACCCTTTCCACATCTGATTTAGCTATTGGCATAGCCTTAACCTCCGGCTCTTTTACTTCATACGTCATCACTAACCTAACATAATCTCCTGACAGCTCAAGAGCAGACAACCGAAATTTTAGCTCCATCTACTCCAGCTCCTCCACTTGTATTAATTTGCAATTCGCCAACTCTGCCGCTTTCTTTGCGTCCCTCAAAATTTCTTGCATATTTTCTTGCTCTCCCTTCCAGATTACAACCAAAATTACGCCGTCTTCATCCTTATAAATTATTTTTGCTCTCATTCTTTTTCCATCTCCTCCAGTCCCAGCTTTATTTGCTTCCTTAACTCTGGTAATGCTCCATAACCTTCAAGTATACCAAGCAATCTTTTTGCATCATCCATTGTTAGGTAAAAGAAAACTATATCGCTTTTTGGCTCATTAACATAATCCTTTGCAAATTTAGCGCATGCAATAATCAGGTCTAAAATAGTAGCCCCTTTTACTTTGCTCAAAGTCTAACCCCCACGCTTACTCTATGCCCACATTTACTGCAATAATAGTTGCCGTAATGTATGCCGTATATAACCTCAGAATGCAAAAACACCATCATATTATCGCAATGCTCACACCTTACGCTGTCTACCAGCGCAATCCCCTTTCCTCTCGGACTTCTCATCATCTCAGGGAATGTTTCTTTATCCATTTTATAATCTACCTCCTTTCAAACCAATTCTCCAAATATGCCTTTATAGTATCCCTCTAAATACTTCCAGACGCCTTCACTACCTTTTGTTAATAGTATTTCATACACTCGCTCCGCACCTAAAGAAGAACCATCGTAGTAACATAATTTACCATTTAACCACTTACAATTTTTGTATGCGATTTGTCCCTTGTATATTGGCTTTGGACTATGATAACCTAAGTCTGCTGGTACTGGCTTGTGGAACATATACGGGAATTGGCTCAGTGATTCAGCATCAAGCTCTTTTTGTACGTGCGGTAGATGCCAATTAGTGAATAAACGGAAGTGCACTGCCCCTTTCTTGCCTCTAAGCAAAAAAAGACACTCCACGCCATGAATACCATAGTTCTTTGACGGGTCTGGGTCTCTTTTGTCAAAAGCAGGGTGGAACTCAATTATTCGCTCCAAATTACTCATTTTTTGTTCACCTGAGCAAGAAACTCTAAATACTCTTGATGTTTAATCACTTCGTAACACTTTTCGCATATTGGTGCAAATTTTAAATTGTATTTAGCTTTTCCTATTCCGCACATCTCACATCTTACCATGCTTTCAACTCCTCCGTCCCCAACCACCCTGCTACCTTTGTCCAAACCATTACGTGCTCCGATTGAGTTTTCACTTTTTCCCCAGCCACGTAGACCTCCAACGACTTATAAGGTGGACTGAAAATTTCAACCAACTTACCTTTTTCATCGGTATAACTACAGTAGCCAACTAACTCCGCATTCCTGAAGATCCGACCGTATGTGACCTTAGTCATTTTTCTCACCTCTCAACCACTCCTATAGCAATCTCCCTTGCCACTGAAACCACTTAATTCCATAGATATGCTCTTTTGTAATAATCATCACGTCAGACAATGGAATGATCCTTCCAAATTGCCCTTTAAGACCTCTTGTAAGTATCTGCATTACTCCCTCTGGCTTACAAAAAATGTTGTAATATTTAGTCAATCGATCACCTACCCCGAATCCCATATTTTTTAGCGAACTAATTAACTC
>Ga0315280_10012469_pt1 | contig 10278 bp, 9 predicted proteins | sample YL17G06_40_MG_FD_203697 | JGI IMG/M metagenome (GOLD analysis project Ga0315280, IMG submission 203697) | Sediment microbial communities from Yellowstone Lake, YNP, Wyoming, USA - YL17G06_40 | ecosystem: Environmental > Aquatic > Freshwater > Lake > Sediment | place: USA: Wyoming | collected...
TGGAGACGTAATGTGAAATGAACGAGGAAAGAAAAGTCTTCGAGTGTATGAGGTGTGGCAGAAAAATCACAGAAGAAGAATATGAAACTTACAGCGGCATGTGCGAGGAATGCTACGAAATCGAAATAGACGAACTAGACTATGAAGAGTAAAGTTTAGTCTGCAACAGAAAACCACACACCTTGATTAAAAACCTAAATTTCCGCACTCTTTACAATCTTTATAAGTTCTTTTGGCTGAGCGATGACTTCGCCACATTTTTCACATTTAGAAGCCTGCAAAGGCAAATACATGGGAATGAAAACTTTAACCTTAGGCTCTGGAGAATCTTGCTCAACCAAAACCTTGTTTACTGGAACTCTGTTCCAATAACCGCAGAATTTACAACGCAATTTTAGGATTCTCATAAAACACTTTCCCTAAAAAAATGACGTCGATGCCACAAATAAAGCTAATTGAAGCAAGCGTAAAAATGCCCATGAGAAAACTTGCAGAATCTCTGGGAAGGTACTACAATTTTGTCGATGTCATGATTGAAAGCGGATGGGCGCACGCAAGGAAACATAACGGCAACCATCATATGGTTCGCCATAACAACAGGCGCAACAGCATGACTAAGCTACTACAAAGAGAAAGCGTGATTCTTGAAAAAGCAATAATCAGATGCAAGACCATTTTGCGAGTATGTATAATGCAAATATTAGATTATGTTATTTTTAATGAACTTCTAATTGCATAATGTCGTATAAATTGTCGCAAAACTTAATAGTACGGAGACTGTACTATCTTCAAATTTGTGAAGATACCTAGGGATTTCAGTGGCTTAACGCAGAAGATTCTAAATTCCTTGAAAGGTAACAGGTTCAAATCAGTAGAAGAAATGTCAAATGAGCTGCAAATTCATCGGACTTGGCTTGCGGGATATTTGGCGGCGTTAGAAACCCAGGGCATAATAGAATCAAAAAAGATAGGGAGAATGAGAGTTTATTTCCAAAAAGAGTCTGAGGGATGAGCAGTGAGTCTAACAGCTATATCTTTGTTCACTGGCGCAATGGGTCTTGATCTTGGTTTCGAAAAGAATGGATTTGATATTCGTGTGGCTGTGGATAACAATCCTGCTGTTTGCGATACGATCAAAGCAAATAGCCCACTTCTGCCTCTCATACCGAGAGACATTAGGCATGTTTCGACCAATGCTATCCTTAAGAAAGCGAATTTGAGAAAAAGCGAGGCAACAGTGGTCATAGGTGGACCGCCTTGTCAATCATTTTCGACAGCTGGGCGGCGTCTTTCGATAAATGATCAGCGGGGAGCGCTAGTCTTCGAGTTTATAAGGGTCGTGAGGGAATCTAAACCCACATTCTTCGTCTTTGAGAATGTTCCTGGGCTTCGCTCGGCAACCCTTAGACATATCTCTTTCTATGAAAGAGCCGAAAAGAAGCCAGACGAAATACCTAAAGAATCCAGACTTGGAGAGGCGTTCACCCTGTTACTTAGAAAGTTTCGAATGACCAAATATAAGTTAACGGTTGAAGTCTTGGATGCTGCTGATTTCGGTGCCCCACAAAAACGCCGACGGCTGTTTATCATGGGAACTCGTGATGGACAATTTTTAGAAATTAGAGAACGAAAGCGTGGTTGCACCACCTTACGAAAAGCTCTAAATGGTTTGAATGATCCTCAACCAGAGTTTTTCCCATTTCCACCATGGGGGAAGTATCTCCAATACGTCCCACCAGGCGGGGACTGGCGAGACCTTCCGGAGGAAATAAAAAAGGAGGCTATGGGCAGGGCTTTCTATTCTCAAGGAGGGCGAACAGGATTTTTCAGAAGGCTCCACTGGGATCGTCCTGCACCGACTCTGGTAAGTTCTCCAATTAGAAAGGCAACATGCCTCGCACATCCTGATCAAATTCGTCCGCTAAGCATCAAGGAATATTCGGCAGTTCAGGGATTCCCTAAGCGTTGGCAGTTCAAAGGGTCGACTAAGGAAAAGTACGAGATGATAGGCAACGCCGTGCCTTTGCACCTATCCTCAATTGTAGGCAAAGCAATCAAGTCGGCTGCAGTCAACGGAGAAATTAATTAATGATGAAACATGATATACCAAAGACGTTAAACGAAATGGCGGCCATAAGAAAAAAAGAGTTTCAGTACCTTTTATTGAGATGGGCTGAGCAGAATCTAAGGGATTTTCCATGGAGGAAAAATCCAACGCCCTACGTGACTTTGGTTACTGAAGTCCTACTTAGAAGAACCACAGCTTCTGCTGTGCTTCGAATCTACCCAGCCTTCATGAGAGAATATGGTGACCCTAAAAGGATCGCAGCGGTTGAAGAAACTAAGTTGGCATCAGCGCTTTCGACAATTGGATATCATAAACAGAGAGCAAGGATACTAAAAACTATCGCAAAATACTTAGTTGAGAAACTCAATGGCACTGTTCCTTGTTCAAAAGAATTATTGATGGAAATCCCCCACGTCGGCTCCTATACTGCGGGAGCGATCTTGTCACTTGGGTGCGGCCAACCTTCCGCTATGGTAGACACGAACGTGGAAAGGATCTATGGCAGAGTCTTCCTGTCACATTTGCCAAAGAGAGGGCGAAGGCGTCTCATTGAGCAGATTGCTTCAATGTATGTGCCACCTGACAAGCACCAAACATACAACTTTGCCTTATTGGACTTGGCGGCCCTGGTTTGTACTTATGGAATCCCTAAATGTGGAATATGCCCAGTAAAAGGACTTTGTGACTATTTTTCTCAAGGCCTACCACGCAGATGAAAGCACTAGCTCGGGCTGGCATTAAGCTAACAGATTGACATCGCTGAAAAGGGGATATTGAACTTCTGGTTGAGCGTGATGTTTGCAAACGCGATAATTACGTTAAAACGCGAAATTTAGATTTGGCGTTTTTACTTTGGAAAAGCCTCTTGGGGAATATGAACTTCGCCCTTCATGGAAAGAATGAATAAAAGTGCAGAAGTCATCTTATCACTAATAGGTTTTTTAAGTCGACTGCGTACATATTCCCATCTGTTGTAAAGGTCGAATCCTCCATTATCCAAAAGAAAGACATCCCTAGCCAAATATCCCAATGAGGAAAGTGCCTGAGAGACGCAAAGAATTTTTGCTTTATTTGTGCTTGTGAAGTGGACAAGTGGTGATGTAATTTTAGGGCGCTCTATAACCTCGAGAGTCAGTCTCGAAATCGCTTCTTTCTCTTCTTCTGGAAGCTTGTGCATCTGTTCAAACGTGTCGAGTGGTGCTTTTGAGCGGTAAAGCTCCAATAAGTGAGGATTGATACGAAAAAAGCGCAAGATTCGGTTTGACCAAAATTTCCACATCCAATGGCTCGCACCAAATTCTAATGCATCAGGCAATTCCAATTCATAAGGAAATCCATTTGCCTCCATTGCCAAAAAAATCTCTGTAGGCCAGAATTCTTCTTTATAATAAACCCACTCCTTAGTCTTTAAAACACAGTTGGTTTCCTTGCAAGCGCTATCAATGCTGCTTTCGTCCAGAACTCCTTGGATCTGACCATGTGATAATTTTCTATGCGAATTCATGTATGATAAGACTTCCCATGTAGCTGGTTCAAAACCATCTCCAAGCAAATCGAAAAAGGCAATCTCAGGGTAACCACGTCCTAAAATCCAGACACCTACGATCAAAATACTCCCATTAAAATTGCAGAGATCCATAGGGTCTTTAAGCTTGATATCTGACCGCTGCATTGGATTATCCATACTCTCTCTGAAAATCTCTGTATTCATACGGGCTTTCAAACACCCGCTGTAGTCACATAAAGTCAAGCCGACTTGTTCTGGAGTTACGCCAAAGCCTGTGGGCGAACGAATCCACTCCCCTGAAGTAATTCTGCATATCGAAGCAAAGAAGAAACCGAGCCTCAGACCCTCTGTCGTAAAGAAGGGGGTGAAAAAGCGAAGGGCCAATCCATTCCCAATAGTCTCTATGTCTGCGCACGTCCTCATGAACGGCTTGAGCTGGTTTAGATTGACTGAATCATTGCCATGCTTTTCAACCGAACTAACTCTTCTCCCCCTTACGGCATGGGCGCGATTAAAAAAGCTATATAGGTGGACATTTTCTAGCCGCACTTTAGCCAACCGAGGAACCATTGGGTCTGTGGGAATTTCTGCTTCCGTAGTGCTAATGGCAATTACCTTGGACCATTCGGGCAATGCAAGGACTAAATCATAAGTAGATTCTCCAAATTCCCTAGACCATCGGTCACTTGCCATTACCTGTAAGACTAAGGCTTCAACGGGTTCGTCCATAATAACCCTTGCAGCGGCGTCTCGCATTTGCGCTAGAATAGCTATATTGCCTTTCTCTGACAGAGCTACAAGAATCCTTAGGGCATGGGCAACCAACGAGTCGCCCCTTCCCGCTTCAGATCTGAGCCTTTGACGAGCTGCTTCCGAGTTTTCAATCAGTTCATCTATTATGTCTGGAATACGTTGCCAAAACTCTTCACTTCCGCATACAGCATCATAGAGTTTCATGTGCCTATAGGGATAGACTGATAACAGAAATTTGCTTACGGAGGAATCTTCAGAAGGCACATGATTCCCTCCATGTTTAGGATCTGATCCAGTAAACTCCGCATCGTTGACACAAGTCCAGGGTCGTCGGTATATATTCCAATTTCAAGGTTGTCTGCTGTACTGTCTGGTTTTACGTTAGCCGAAGTGACAAGAAGGGATCTATCAGAACACCATACCTTAGCGTGTGCTATTGAAGTGTCTTGGCTTATGAACAAAACCTTGCCAGATTTAAAACGGCCTCTAATAAGAGCCTCTAGCTTTTGGATTTTATAATTCGTTCCGCTAGGATACGTTTTCGCCAAAGATGGTTCACTGGTCATAATAACCAGCTCAGCGTTCTTGGCATAGACATCTTTCAAGGCAACTTGCATTATTCCAACGTCAAGATACGGAGTTACAATGATTAGTCGAGTCTTGGCGTCCTCTGCAACAAGCCTTTGCCCAGCTAATGTATGCTCGGTTACATCGCCAAAGTTCTTCTTTATTTTTTCCACCCACATGGGAGGCACTGTTATGCAGACTTTCAGCTCGGTTCCTCTATCAATTTTAGGCGTACCTAAATCAGACTTCATGATCTCTGAGTCCATCACTGTCACATATCGTTCAAAAGCGAGTCCTGCACTGCTTGTGTGGAACTTGTGCCCTTGATCCTCAGCTATAAAGCCAAATTCTTTTGCCAGTCTCGAGACAGATTCTATCTCCGTTTTTTTGAGGTCGCCGCCGCTTCCTAAGGTGGTTTTTATTTCCTCAAGAGTGGTTTTTCCGCTGTTAACAACATGAACAACATCTGCTAGAATTCGAAATTTCCTAGCAAGATCGGCGACCAATGACTCCTCTCCTCTAGTCTGGGAACACCCTCATTGCCAAGAGCAGTTTTCTGCTAAGTTTTCTGTTGACGTTCCCACAGTTCTTTATGAAAAGGCATTGCTTGCATGCGTTCGAACACTCGCGAGTTCGGCACTCCAGTCTCTGTCGAATGTTCTTGAACATTCTGATGAGGCTATCTTTGTCATTCATGAGCGCGGCAAATCCACCATTCCCGCCTTCGTCGGTGTCGTATACGTAGACTTTTCCTCCTTCTTCAGGCTTGAGCACATCGTATGATCCATGGAATTTCTCAGGTTCAAATCCGGTGTACATTGGAGCCAAGACCAAAAGAGCATGCTTAAGTGAATGCACCGCAACCTCTTTGAGATATTCGGCACTTTGGTTCTCTTGGCTTTCTTTTTTGAGTTTCTCTATGGAATCGTGAAATTCCGGCTTCAACACTAATAAGAACCCTTGAGTGTCAACGAGACGCCCGAGTACATTATTCTCTTGGCCATCAAGATAGTAACTTGACACTCCGGTGAACTTGTTTCCTATTCGAAAGCCATAGGTAATATCAAGGACTCTCAGCCGTGAAAATCTTGACTTTTCCAAATCCACAATTTCGGAGTTGAACAGTACAGGTTTCATATCTGTGAGTACTTCATTTACTTCGTCTATTTCTGGGTCGTCAGTCAGATTATAGCTATCGACAGCTGATACTTGCAGAGGCACGCTCATTGATTCCCTAGGAAAGTCCATTTTATACCAATGGCTTCCAGTTCTAAAGAGCCGTTCAAGTTTGATTGGAGCTACTTCAAGTCCTTTGGGACAATGAGGGTTGTGTCGCCTCAGAGAGTCCACGGGCCTCTGGGGATCCTCCATTTTGAGAGACCCAAGCTTAGGAATGAAGTCGTGAACACATTTGCCATCAACGCTCTGTGGATGGGTACACCTGTCTCCAGCTTTGCTGTAATAGCAAAATATTTGAGCCGTACCCATATTGCGAATGATTCCCGCTCCTGGGTCGCCCAGCAGTGCATGTGACGCGACTCTGGGAAGTTTTTGAGGTATCCAAACTGGGGCTTGATGGACTTGAGCTTTCTGACATCTCCTACAAGTAGGCATTCTATCTTTTGGCGGGTATCTGAAATATGACAGCTTGTCTAAAGTGCCGCAGTCGGGGGCTGAGCAGTAAACCATGTCAAGGGAATCATCGAATCGTAAGTCGATCTTCTTTGGAACTACAACTGTTACTTTTTCCAAATTGGGGATTGTCCTTCCGCTTTCTTCGTGTATTTGCCTTTGAAGCTTTTGGATGGCCTTTGACAACAATTCTTTTCCGGACGAATCCGCCAGTTTCTGCATCACTGAAATTGTTAGCGTAATGTCTGGGGAGATTCCGCGTAGAGAAGTCTGCTCAGGTCCTATGACCCGGAAAACAATTCCTTGATATGATGCGAAAGCGCCAGGATACAGGCTCCTCAGTGCGTAAGAGAGAGATTTTGTTGTTATCGTCATCGAGCCCATAACACCTCCACAACTACTTCCCTGTCAGTCGATCTCAAACTCGTTAGTTGATATTTTTCATTTATTATGCCGTTGAATTTTTTGAAGAGCGTATTTGGCGCCAGTTCATTTTTTGACAGGTTCACAAGATACTCCATAAATTCCGATAGGCAAGGAGCAATTTCCTGAGTGAGAACCCCTTTCTTGCCGAGCGCCTTAATGCAGTGATCTTCGATGTCCTTAAGTTTGGTAGTAATATCTTTAAACTTTCTGAAGTCGTCTAAATAGTCCGATAAATCGATGTCTGATACGACGTAGTCAAAAAGCGCTCCCCTGACGTGTTTTTTGCTTGCTTCAATGTTGTTTCTTGTAATTGGTACGGGTTCAATATGGGCGGATGGATCTCTAAGTGCTTCCCTAGCATTAGAAAAATAGTAGTGATCAATCGGCTTCCAGTTTTGACAAACTGTGACTACTAACGAATCCCTTTTTCTGCCGCCTCTTCCGATTCTTTGCAAGTAGTCATTAAATGAAAAAGGAAAGCCGTTTACAATAACTACGTCAACCCTTCTAAAATCTACGCCTACTTCTAAGGTCTGTGTTGCGAAAATGCAATGCAGTTCATCCCTATTGAACGCTCGTTCTATTTTTGCCCTACTTTTTCTATCAAAATCCGTTGTGTGGCCATCAATTTTAATGTCTGGGAGGTCGTTGGCCACTGTTCGCCGTGTCAGAGCAATGAGATTGTTAGAGGATCGTATCGAATTCACAAACGTGATTGTTTGTAAGTATTGATCCCAAACTTCGCCTTTTTCCACAAGACGGGTCGGCGACATTCCTTTTTTCGACCGCATTTGGATATAATAAATCGTTCGTCCGATTGTGCTATCCGTGTTATAAGCGTAGGGCATTATGTAGACATGATGGCGTCGAATGGTCTCGTCTCGGTTCCCTATCAAGTAGAAACTTTTTCTCTCCTGAGAGTCTTTCGGAACCAATAACACATCGTTTGGCGAAGCGTCAAAGAAGTCTTCAGCGAATTCAACAGGGTTTGAAATTGTCGCTGTCGATCCAATCCGAATGAATTTTGGTAGTGGCTCGCCGTGATATTGAGCACTATATTTTTGGAGAACTGCTTGTAACCTTGAAATAAAATAGGAGCAATTTATGCCAAAAGTGCCTTTGAACATATGCACTTCATCAAAGACTATGAAGCGAGGGATTGCTGGCTGGATTAAAGTGATGTTAGAACTCTTACACTGCTCATTATCACATTTTCTCTTTTTCCCTTTCGCTACATACGTCCTTCCGCAATCCTTACACACAAAAACTGGTCTGCCAAAGATGGAGTGATTCTGAGGGCGCATCATTAAATCCCATATCAGTGTGTCGGGATTCGTGATCAAAATGTCTGGTGGGTTGGAGTAAACCATTTGTCTGTCTCGGACTTTGACAAAGTCTATTGTCTCTCCACAGGTCTTACATTTAAGAAGGCTTCCTTCGGAATGAAGGACGCCGGTCTCACATTTGGGGCACGACAAAGGCAAATCCCAGTCTTCTTCGGTACCGGGCTCCGGCTCCATTTTGGAAATGTCGCCGTGCAGCAGACCCAACGTTATTTTCCTGCCACCAAGTCGACGATTGAGATGGTACAGGATCTCTATATATCGATTGGTCTGGTCATTGGCTAGAGCTTTTGTGGGGTAAAACACTAATGCCTTTACGCCGTCCACATTTCTGTTATCTATGCAGTATTGAGCGATTGGGACTAGGAACGCTTCTGTTTTTCCTCCAGCGGTTCTTGCTGAAATCACAATTGTGTCTAAGGTGCTGGTTTTCTTCATAGCGCTTAGAATGCAACGTATTGAAGCCTCTTGGAAGAGATAGAAGTTCTTGAACCCCAAGTCTTGATCGAACACGGCCTGAAGATTTGTGTCGAGACCCAGTTCCGAACCGAGTTCACTTGGACTAGATCCAGGCGACATCTGAGGCACATCTTCCTCAAACATCGCATAGTCTCTAAAAGCTAATTTGCCATCATGTGCGTTAGCCGATTTCTTCAGCTCCGAGTCGTCCATTATACAATTAACTGTGTTTGCTGCATCGCGTTCGCTATATGGGTATTCAGAAGAGTGTATGTCCTCTTCCATTTTAACTTCCATGAGATATCCGTATCTGTTGCCACTTGGGTTGTTTCTCAGACCAGGAATTGTAAAAAGTCTCGGCGAATAAGATTCAAACAGTGGGTTACCACTGATAAGTCGTAACAGGGCATTCTTTTCGGTCTCCACGTTCACTGACTTTTCATCACGTTTCCTTTCTGGTATAACCGAGCGAGCAGTCTTAGGACTTTCATTTCTGAGTTCAGCGTTTACTACTATTCTATCCATTTCTCTAATTATTGTTCTTGTGTATCTGACTCTGTATTTTTGTCTCATAAGTCGAGGCTTAGATTCCTCATAGAACAAGAACACATCACTTTGATCTTCGAGAAAAACTGATACTTTTTGCTTATTGCCTTCTAAAGTAACATCTAGGTGCTTATCTCCTAATTCACTTAATTTGTTGTCCATTTTGAGCTGTACGCTTGGTGGCTCTGAAGGCGAGGCAGTGGTTATGACTAGCTCATACTTCTTGAATGCATTGAGTAACTCGTCTAATGTGAGACAGTATTCCTTTGGTCGGTCGTCCGACGTAGGCCCCAGATCTCCGTCACATCCCTCCCTCATTCTGATGAAAAAAACTACATGTGTCACTAGCGGCGATTTATCAATAGGCTTGACCGTCACTTGATAGCTCATCTTGTTCGGAACAAATTTCCAGTCTGGGTATTGTGCGTTGCCTTCGTCGCTTTCAGTCGGTTGGGTATATTCATCTTCTTCAATGTCAGAAGGCTCGTCAGACTCACTCACCGTCTTTGGGCCGAGAACTCCTATATGGGGCAAACCAGCCATTGTTCGAGAACGTAGATGGTCAACCAAGTCCTGGGCTTCGATTTTAGCCCATTCTTTAGGCAGAGGCATAACTAACCCTCAATTATATGAATAATCATGCGTAATAATTATAGTTTCTCTTGATAGGAGTTGGCTAATCCTAAGGATCAAAAAAATCCATACGTCGTCATTCGTTTAACTGAATCCCATGCTTCTCGCATGAAACTTGTTAGTGCCCAGCCTTTAATGCGCGCTGACCATCACCCAACCTCAAACCATACTTCAAACAAAGACTAGCCGCAACTTCTTCGTTGTCGCTTTTCATTGCACTCTTTCTCCTCCAGCCATTTATCAAACTGTTCTAGCACATGCTCCATCTGTTTATGGATGAAGTCTTGCGCGTTATAATAAGGCGTATTCATCATCTTGACAGCTTCATTAAGCCGTCCATACTT
>Ga0315280_10012471_pt1 | contig 10277 bp, 10 predicted proteins | sample YL17G06_40_MG_FD_203697 | JGI IMG/M metagenome (GOLD analysis project Ga0315280, IMG submission 203697) | Sediment microbial communities from Yellowstone Lake, YNP, Wyoming, USA - YL17G06_40 | ecosystem: Environmental > Aquatic > Freshwater > Lake > Sediment | place: USA: Wyoming | collected...
CTCTTTCTGAGCATGGTCTCCAAGGGCGATGTCGTGCTCACGTCTAAGGAGATATACGGCGCAACGCTGATCCTGTTCAGGTCTCTGGAGAAGTTTGGCATAAAGGTGAAGACCGTCCTCAACGGTGATGTTGCCAGATCGATTGACGAGAATACAAAGCTCGTCTTTGTGGAGTCGATCACGAACCCGACCCTCAGGGTGCCAGACATCCCGGAGTTGGTAAAGACCTGTAAGAACTGCGGGGCGACCCTTGTTGTAGACAACACCTTCGCCACGCCCATCAACTTCCGACCGCTAGAAGCGGGTGCTGATTACGTTATTGAGAGTGCAACAAAGTACCTGGGCGGGCACAATGATGTCATAGCGGGCGTGCTTGTCGGTCCAAAGACGGGCATTGACGCTGCCTGGGAGTGGAGGAGGAATCTTGGAGGGTCCTTGGATCCGTTCGCCGCTTATCTGGTTATCAGGGGGCTAAAGACGCTCAGGTTGAGGGTGGAGGACCAGAACAAGAAGGCCCAGGCCATCGCCGAGTATTTGCAGGGGCACAGCAAGGTTAAGAGGGTACATTATCCTGGGCTGAGGTCCAGCCACTACTTCAAGGTGGCTACCAAACTAATGAAGGGGTTCGGAGGCGTGGTGTCCTTCGAGGTGGAGGACGGGAGGAAGGCGCTGCGGCTCTTATCCTCGCTGGATCTCGTTAAGACTGCGCCCAGCCTCGGAGGGGCTGAGACGCTCATAACCCATCCAGTATCATCGTCCCACAAGAACATCAGCCCAGTTGAGAGGAAGGAGCTCGGCATCAAGGAAGGGTTATTGCGCCTCTCCGTGGGTCTTGAGGAGACCGAGGACATCACCGAGGACCTGGAGAACGGCCTGCGCAAGATCTGATCAAGGTTTAGTTTTAATCAGTAATTAGCGCAGTATTATTCCTCTGCTACTTCAGGAGGGAGGATGGCGCTGTTGCCAAACTCGTCCTCTATAATAACCGTGAACGGCATCTTCCCGTCTATGGCCAGCTTTATCTTCCTGAGCGCAGACTTTGCTTTGCCCTTTGTGCCGCCCCCCGAACCCCTGACAAGCTGCTCTGCGATGGCTGAGAAGCGGTCCAGCACCCCCTCGACGTTGGTGATGAAGGCCTCGGACTTCGGGCCCGGCCTCAGCTCGAGCCCCAGCTCGGGTATGGTGAGGGTAGAGGTCGTTGACCGGATAATCCTTGCCGCTAGGTCCTTCATGTTTTTTACCTGGAACTCCACTTTGGCTGGCCCTTTGTATTCCAGTGAGACGGTGTCGAAGACCCTGTAACCGCAGTTGGAGCAGAACATCGATATCATCACCATCTTGCCGAACCTTGGGATCTTGGAGTAGACCTCCTTGACGTTGAGGGTCTCCTTTCCGCAGTTGGCGCATGTCACCTTGTAGGAGATCTCCTTCCGATCGTCATCCATCATAGACCACGGCTTAACAATAGAGAGTGGCATTTGTGGCGTCCTCTCCTGACTGAGGTCAGGAGCTTCCCGCTTCCTCGCCCAGGGCTTGCCGCCAGGCGCTTTGTAGCGGCTCACAGGCTGGTAGAGGCCCCAGACTCCCAGCGGGGTCATACGACCGCGACACCTGCCTTACAGCGCGGGCGTACCGTCGTTTCACCGTACGCCGTCGGCTGGATCCTCAGAGGCAGCCCGCCGTCCCGTAGGTGGGCCCAGGGGCGACCCAACCTTTGGCTATCTTTTCCCAGCAAAATATTTAAACCTAATCATTCGACAGCCCAAAAGTAAAGCCCATTCACCCCCCAGCTAAAGTTGGGGGTTTTCTGGGCGCCCATTTTTATAACGGGCGCCGACCTAGGTCTCCACAATTTCGTCGTACTTGACAACTCTGAGTCGGTGGAGTACCCACGCTTCCTTAGGAGATCAGAAGAGAAGATGAAGGAACTACAGAGGAGGCTTTCCGGCAAACGAAAGGGATCAAAGCGGTGGAGGCAGCTCTCCTTCTCACTAGCGAGGCTCCACCGGCACGTAAAGAGGCAGAGGAATGACTACCAGAACAAACTCTTATCGAAACTCTTCAAGGGGAGCGACGTGCTCGTGCTGGAGAAGCTGAACGTGCAGGGCATGTTGCGAAACCACTCATTGGCAAAATCCATGGCGGATTCTTCCTTCGGTAAGTTCATCAGTAAGGCTCTTTTTAAGGCCGATGTCCTAGGAAAATATTTTGTAGCCGTAGACCCTTGGGGCACGACCCAGTTCTGCTACAACTGCTTAGAATGGGTGCCAAAAGACCTCTCGGAGAGGAGGCATAAATGCCCAAACTGCGGCGAACTCCCAAGGGATCTAAACTCTGCTAAACTGATAAGGAGGTTTGGCATCCTCTACGTAAGGAGCCCGCCCCCGGACGGAGGTTTGTCACCCGCCGAGCCGAGGCCTCTGCCATCCCTGCGCGGAATGGTAAGCCGGGGCGAAGAAGCGGGAAGCCCCTCAATTCATTGAGGGGAGGACGTCACTACATTTATCCTGAATTACGGCATCATTATTAAATTCCAGCCTTAGATATGCTATGGGGGCTCAAAATGAAGGGAAAGAAGATGCTCAAGGGCGAGGGTGGGTTCACAATAAGCCCCATTGGCGTCGTAAGGGTGGGTTACGATGACGAGGTCGTGAAGACGAGCCTCGACGGCGTAAGAGGGGTCATTGAGGTGTATGAAGAATTCAGCCAGGGGCTGGAGGGGATAGATGGATTCTCGCACCTAATTCTTGTCGCCTACTTGAACAAGGTGGGGGGCGAAGAGCGGAGTACCCTTATGGTCAAGCCACGGAGGTTCATTCGCTTTGGGGTGGACCCAGCTATCATACCCACAGTCGGGGTCTTCTGCACAGATTCGCCACACAGACCGAACCCCATAGCCATAACCATAGTCAAGCTGCTAAAGGTCGAGGGGCGGAGGCTGCACGTGGACGGACTCGATCTCTTCGACTCGACACCCGTGGTGGACATAAAACCGTACACCAAGGCAAGGGTCGAGGGGGATCCGAGTATCCCGAAGTGGTACTCCAAACTGTTGGAGAAGGTAAACGACAAACGTCTTAGTGAGTACGACCTCTAGTTTTAAGGAGAGACAAGAGGTTCCCGTTAGTTTTAAATTGTCATGACTTGTAGTGATCTATAAGCCGGTATCTTCATGGAATTGTCTCAGGTATTGAATTTGGTGTACATAGTCTTTGACTGGCTCAAGTCCATAATAAGAATGATAATAGATCAGACGATACTGAAGTTCAGGCCCCAGCTAGCAGATTCCTATTCAACGACAATATCCCTTCTCATAGCGGTCACTGCCATATACCTGATATTGGCCTTCATATCCTCCACCAAAAAAGTACTGGGAATAATACTTGCACTAGGCTGGGTTCTGCTGATCGTTAGCATCGTGCTGTCAGCCATAGGCATTTGATCCGTTTAGTACGCACAGGATCGCAAACGTCGATCATTTATTTAGTTACCTTGAGCCTGCAAGCCAGCCTGATGCCTGTGCAGTCCACCAAAGAGAAGTTCACGTATTGGACGTTGCCTGGCGTTGAGAAGGACGTGGAGTAGGCATCTGAGAGCCTCGTTACCGCGGCTCTCAGGCCGTTGACATAAATGACTGGAACTCCCCTTTCCCGCAAGGCCCCATTCTCATAGACGAGGTACGTGAAGTTGAGGACGTGGGTTGCGCCGCTCTTGCCTGGGACCATGATTGCTGACAGGAGCCTGAGCTCCACTCTGTAAGAGTAGTCCTCGGAGCTCACCTCGTAATAGATGGTGTCGGTCTCCGGCTCGTAGGTTTTATTCGTAAGCGGGTAGTACGCCATCCCCGGCGTGAAGTTTGTTATGTAGGACTCCGAGGCCGGACAGACGGCAACGCCTTTGCTGGAGGGCCAAGAAGAGGCGCCCACGGGTATCGTTAGAGCCCCGGATGAGTTTGCCCAGTAGGTGCCAGTACCAAAGACGGCTCTCCATCCCTGTTGCAGCCCCGTGATGGGGACCCCAGCGAAGCCGTTGGGCACCGACGAGTAATTCACGCGGAGGTAGTCCACCCGAGCCCAGTCGCCGCTCGAGTACAGGCTTTCTCCACGCCTACACCTCGCGTATGCGTGCACCTCCACGATAATTTTATCCATAGTTATCACGCTGGAGGGGGATACGTTCGTCAGCGTTACGTTCAGGATCGGCGTCAGGGACTGTGAGGTGGCGGCGAGGAGGTGCTGCGCCCCTCCAGATACGTAGTAGAGCTTTATCTCGGCGTACTGCACGAATATGTCACCAGTAGACGAGAACGAAAAGCATGCGTCGCTCCATAGCGAGACCGTAAAGTTCTCTCCTGTGGCATTGATGGGATAGTTGAACCAGTAGTATGCCTCCATGACAGTGCCAGCGTAGTAGAGGTGCGGCTCGTCCATCCTCACGTAACCGCTTGAAGCGGATAGTGAAGGGGGCGTTCCGCCCGTTAGGAGGTTGTAGGTGAGAGACCACCCGCTGGCATGGTTGCACTCGCTCCCCAAGGCCCTGTGGATGAGCGACGTGTTGCTTCCCGACCTCACGAGGGCTCCCCCGGAGTATGCGAGCTGGTCGTTCCACTCGATGGTGCCAGCGTACGATGCCAGGGGGCGCGTGTACGGCCTGCTTATCACCTCAACCCTCCCGCTGAAGGGGTACGTTATCTCCGATGGGGGGATCGTCACCGGCGAGCCGTTGCTGACCACGGTCTTGAACAGGGCGTCTCCTACATACACGTTCACCACGTCATTGGCGGGCACGTCTCTTACTATAAGCCCGTATGAGCTGGAGTTCTGGAAGACGGTAAAGAAGTTGCCATCATCGTTGTACGTGATGGTGGTGTTGGTGTAGAAGGTCCCCCTCTTTGCGTATGTGTAGTCGCAGAGACCGGCAAGTACGCCATTGACGACCTGCTCCTTGCCAGCAGTTATTGTCCCCGAGTGCCCTACTGTGGCATTTTTGATGACACCACCGTCACCGTCAACCAGGTACCAGCTCCCGGCAGGAAGACCGACGAGCAGCACAGACGGTGAGGGGAGGGGAGACGGCAGCAATGAGACGCCGTCTATGTCGACCCAGTACTCCTCGTCAGAGTAGGGCTGAAGGTTGTTGTGCTCCCAGATGTAGAACCTTATCTCCACCCTTGCTGGATCTGTGTAGAATCTTCCCGATGCCATGACTGAGGTCCCGTTGTCGTAGCTGAAGTATGCGCCTGAGGAGTTCTGCCAGAGCTTATAGCTGACGCCTGCCAGGCTCACCGATGATGTCGTGGCACTTCCGTAAAAGGAGGCCGTAATGCTCCTGATGCAGAAATCCTGTACCGTGTCCACTGAGAAGAGCTTTATCCCTGCGACGTCGTAGAGCGTCACGTATATGTGAAGGGGCGGTGAGCCTCCTATCCCGCTGCCCCAACTTGCGCGACCTACGATTATCGGCATATAGAGCTCAAATTGGGAACTCACAGGATCCATATCCTTCCACATTCTAAAGTCGTAGATAGCCCCTCCGATGGTGTGGAACCAGTTGTGCCACTCCAGCTTTCCGTTCGAAGTCACGGTCAGGGAGAGCGCCCCCGGCCAGCAGGGGCACGAGCCGGAGCATGACCAGCCGTTATGTCCGCACCAGATATCAGCGGTTGAGAAGGGAGGCGTGCTGAATCCCTCCGTGAGGTTCCCATAGATAACACACCGGAGGCCCCTTACCACGCTAATACCTGACCCGCTGGTTGATAGTACAACGTCATCGCCGCTGTAGTATGTAACATAGCCGCCTGATGATATCGGCACGAGGGGCGCCAGAGTAAGGAGTACGAGCACGAAGAGCGCGAATAGACCCAGATGTATAAGAGCGCGGGGCATTCTGTGGTTTGAAGGGGTGCAACTAGGCGAATGTATACACGTCACCCCCATTTACGTCGCCGCAGTACCATGCCGCGGCCGTCCTGACGGTCACCTTGCCAGTCATCGGCAGAGTAAGCCCAGAGGCGACCACAATTGCATACTGGGAGCGCAGGTCCTTCACAGAACTCCTCAAGGGCGATCCGCCATAGTCGGTTACCTGCACCAAGGCGAGCTGAGGTGCCCCGTAGACGAGAATGAAAGAAGAGCCTGCGGGAGGTACCCAGTTAATCGCAGAGATGGTGTAATCTGAGCTAGAGACGTTGTAGTAGTATGATAGGGAGACCATCCCCGAGTAGGTCCATACTAAAGAGTCCGGCGTATAGAGCAGCAGGTAAGCGGATGGCAACGTTGCATAGCCGATATTAACTTCAACGATCGTGGAGGTTGTTACGGAGGATGCAAGAATGTTGTGTTTTTTATCCGTCAGGACCATGGTGCTGTTGGGCGGGACATTCTCTACCTTAAGGATAGAGCCGCCACTGCCGTCAGATGACTTGAAGATGGCGCCATAGGATGTGCTGTTGCTTGACTCTGGCTTCTTTTCACCTGAACCCGTCCCATTAGAGCTGGGGATGCTGAACGTGAGGTGTGGTATGATGGCAAGCGCGTTCACCGACGATGTCACGTAACTCTCCGAGGATCCGATGGGGTCATCGCTTTGGGAGGCTGCAACGCCCGCACCGATGAGAATGGATCTGTAGATCTGCCTGCTGGCGTCAGGGTCTGTTGTACGTATCACGTTGATGGGAACCGCGAGGGATGTGGCAAGGAAGTAGGTCGAGACCATTATGAGCGAGAGGATCAGGGCCATGAGTATGAAGACAAAGCCTCTGTTTCTATTCACGGTGCATCCAACTCCAAGACGACCTCTTTTACTGATCCTGAGAAGTGGACGGAGAGCACGACTTTGGAGGCCCCTGAAGGAATAACAACGGGGGTGAAGCGGATCTTTGACGCGTTGTACGTTATGCCATTAGCTGAAATTGACGTGACTATCCCGGCATGATCTAAGATCTCTCTAGGTGGTACAGCATCGAACGTCATGCCCTCTGCCGTGAAGGTGATCGATCCGGAGGGAAGGCTGGTGAACGCTGTTGTTGAGGCGCCGGGCTGTGCGTACCAGAGTCCCTCTATGGTTTCATGTAGCTCGATTACGGTACCGAGTGTGTTGAGGCGCGGATCACCGAGGACCGTGGATAAGGTGGTAAACGAGGTTGTCGCCAGCGCTGTTGCCACTGAAAGCATCGCAAGGGTCACAAAGATCATCGTGAGTGGCGCAGATACCCCCTTGGCAGAAGATATCCGAATCCTCATCTTCTACCCCATCACCTCGAGAGAGCCAGAACGACGATCCTTGGATCAGCCGTCCCGTTGTAGCCGCTAAGATAGTACGACGCGGAGGAGGTTGAACCGAGGCTGAAGTGGTCCTCGACCGTCCATAGCAGCCTCCATCCAGATGAATAAACGCTAAAGCTGTAACCCACCGCTTCCAGCAACACTTCCGAGAGAACCTTTTGAACCATTAGTGACTCCTGACGGTAAACCAAGGGGGCAAGCGCTCCCTGTTGATCCATGTATGTCAGGCACTTGGAAGCAAGGTCCCCGAGGTCGCGGCATTGTTCGGACTGGTGTGCTGAGAGGGCGTAACCCACGGCCATTGCCGAACCCATTAGCAGGATCGTGCAGGCGATGATTACGTCATAGATCCTTGCCATCCCCTTGGTTGCTTTAACCGAATTCATCCTACCACACCGCCACAACTAGCAAGACGGCCGATCCGTCATCAAGTAGTACGAGACGGTCATACTCCCCCTTTTGAGGTGGCGGAGAGGTACCAGCCGTCTTCGACCACAAGGTAACGATCTCTGAGTCGCCCTGAATGACGAATGAGGTGGCGTTGACTTTGATGTGGATGCCAGGCGGCAGGCCGTATGCGCCGGGATCCGGTGTTGGGACCCATTCGCGCCACAGAGAGGCTGAGGCGTTGTTCTGGAGGATCACGGAACTCGAGATTACGGAGGCCATGTCTGAGTAGGTCGCGTCGGTCTCCCTGGCTGCAAGAGATGAGAAGGTGCTCAACGAGATGTAATTTGTAGCGGCCAAAAAAGCGAGAAATATCATCGTCGCGACTACGGCTTCGACGGTCTGATCCACTACGAGGCACCCCCAAAGCTCCCCGTCAGAGCGTGAATCAGCCCAAACTCCTTGAACAGTAATATTCCGAGCAGGGAGAGGGCCACGCATATTATACCCGGCTTCAGCCCGTCCACCACAGAACCGCCGTTGCTTGCCTTTCCACCGAGCACCCCCAGCAGGAAGGCGTCATAAACCACGGCCGTGTAGGCGATCGTCTCCACCGTGCCCAGCTGTTCCGGCGTGATGAAGGACATCCCCAGCGGCATATTCACCAAAGAGGTTGCGCCCACTATGCCCGTAAAGAGTGTTGCTACGACGTCCACGGCGATGACCACGCTGAAGGAGAGGACGAGGGTGTTGACGTAGCTCATGAGGGTGAAGAGGCGGGTCTGCGAGTCTAGGGACCTGTAACTCAGGTATATGTTGCCCACCAGGTCGGATAGGGAGTCGAGGCTTTTGGGCTCCGCACCCATCATCTCGGCCTTATCCAGCAGCTCAAAGGAGACCTTCGCGATCCACGGTGCCTCGACCGCCGTTATTGCGTCCACTATAGGGCATCCCACCTTCAGATACGTGGCAATTTTATGCAGGAGCCTGTCGAACGACCTGTTGAAGGTCCTCCTCTCCGAGAAGTTCATGAGGGCCATCCTCGGCGAGTTTCCCTTCTTCACGTCCTCGGCAACAGATCGGGTGAAGGAAGGAAGGGCGGCAAGTATCTCCCTCGTCCTCCTCCTCGTTGAAGAGTAGGATAGGGCGACGGGCAATGTAAAGAGGATTACGACTAAGCCGACCACGTAATAGAATGGGAAGGGAGATCCGAGATTTTGTAGAAGAAAATAGAGGGCGAGGACAACAGGAAAGGCCATAAGAGACTTGAAAAATCCCTTCAACGAGACAGGTTCGGTTAGCTCTTTTGGGATGTATGAGTCTATTGAAAAGCTCAGGAGGACCGCTACGAGCGTGGGGAAGACCAGGCACATGGCGATCAGCGTCGGCAGACCCAGAATGCTGCTGAATAGGACCCCAATGGTGATGACACCCATGGGGAACATTATGAACGCCACCATCTCGGCCGAGGCTATGAGGGAGAACTTGTCGGATACGGTCTTCAGCCTCCCCTGAAGTATCGAGAATAGCTTCAGCATCTCATCTCTCAGTATTATGAAGACCTCCCCGCCCTCCTTCTGTGCTGCCACGGCCGAGTAGTAGAGGTCTTTTACGTAGTCTGCGGGGTGGTACTTGCCCTCGAAGAGTATGGCCTCATACGGGTGGAGCGCATAGAGCCTCCGGACTTTTTCTATGCGCAGCGACTCCCTCCTGAACTGTGGCAGGTACCGGAAATCCTTCAGGCGCTCGAACGCGGCTTGCATGGAGATCCCGGATGCCGCAGCCATTGTGAGGTATGTTGCAAAGAAGGGCAGCTCCCTCTCACATAGCTTCTTCCGCGAAGACGACGCTATCACGGGCCTCAGAGACAGGTCAGCGATAAGGCCCAGCGGCACGGGGAGGACGACCATCATCAGGGTTGTGAACGGGAAGGGCAGTTGAAGGTAACCGCCCGAAACGACGACGAAGCAAGCGACGGACGACGACGCTAGAGACGCCACAAAGACGAGGGACCTGATAATTCTCAAGGCGTAGTCCAAGGGACTCGTCAGGATGCCGCTCATATACAAGGGAACCGAGATCCGGTCGGCGATCGACATCACGATACGGTTCTTTATGCGTGAGGGGAGCCGCACTCTTGCAGCGGTGGCGCCCTCTTTATTGCTCTCAGCACTATTTGGCAGATCTCTCGTTCCGGTTTGTGCTTGCGAGGCTTTCGGTTGGCAGTCGCGCTTCATCTAAAATCCCCCAAGGAGACCACGCCTTTTAAGACGGGGAGGAATTGGGGCATCTCGTGCTTGTAAAATATGTTCTGGTTGAACAGCCTGGTGTACTCCTCCGGTCTCGCGTTCTGTGTTATGCGCCTGTTCTTCAGGGTGAACGCGTGGAGTGAAATGCAGTCGTCCGTGAACCCACCCACGCGAACCAGCCGCCCCCGCCACACCGACACGTCCGCCTTCTTGAACGGGGGAACGCTCAAACTCCCGCCGTATCTCCTGCGGATTCCGCCCTTCTCTGGCTCTAATCGGTGAATCCGTCGTCTCGCGTTCTGGAACCGCTTCCAGACCCAGAACTCTGGGGGCGTTGGATCGGTGCAGTCCATCTCAG
>Ga0315280_10012472_pt1 | contig 10276 bp, 8 predicted proteins | sample YL17G06_40_MG_FD_203697 | JGI IMG/M metagenome (GOLD analysis project Ga0315280, IMG submission 203697) | Sediment microbial communities from Yellowstone Lake, YNP, Wyoming, USA - YL17G06_40 | ecosystem: Environmental > Aquatic > Freshwater > Lake > Sediment | place: USA: Wyoming | collected...
GGCGTCTCGCCTGCCGTACGATGCCCGCGAAGGCGGGAGAGGACGGCTAAGCTCCGACGCAGTCGGAGCCGCCGTGGCGGCCTTCAGGTGGCTAGGTGGCCCCGCCACCGCCACGGCGGCGCTTCGCGCTTAGCCGCCTAGCCATTGAGGTGAGGGTGAAATGTAACAACAGACCTGCAGGAAAGCACTAGCCACAAGAGTGCCTGGGCTCCGGGGGGCAGCATCGCCGCCGCTTGCCACGCCACCGCCTCCTCCAGCCCGCGGCTGAAACCGTGTTGCCATCCCAGCCATTCATCCGCCGGGAAAGTTCCCACCCCGCACTCCTGGCAGCGGTGATATTGGCGCACCACCCGCACCGGCCCTAACATGGTCAGCACCGTGCGCGGGCGCCGAAGGTGAATATGGCGGCGCCCGCTACACTCACATTGCCGCGGCGCTTGCGCCTGCACCGCCTCCACCTGTGCCTGTAGGCCCGCCGCCAGCACCCGCTGGCCAACCTTGCGACTCCACGCCAGCACCATCTCTTCCATCGCTTCCCCACTCGGCGCGATCATCAGTTCCCCCCACAGCGACTGGATTTCCGCCACTACCAACCCAACCAATCGCTCCAACTGCTGCGACCCGGCTGCGTCTTGTGCCATCATAGGGCCGCTATCCTTCCTGCCGAGCTCCGGCCCGGCTCTCTTTGGGTCACCGGAAGGATAGCATTATCCTTCGCCCCATCCCAACACTCCGTGAACACACCCACCCCGCGGGTATGTTCGTTTTCAGTGGGTGTGGTAACGCGACTGAGGACCCCTCTCCCTCTCAGGGAGAGGTCGGGTGAGGGTAGGATAGGCGGCCTTCCACCCTCACCTTAGTCCTCTCCCTCAAGGGAGAGGAGCCGCCTCGGTCACTCCCACTGTGCGTGAACACACCCACCCCGCTTTTCTTGTTGACAAAGTCACCCCCCGGCGCTATGATTTTGCGAGGAACTGCCTAACAGGGTCGCATTAACGCATTCTGCGGGGGGGCTGAGAGCGGGCGCTTGCCCCCGGGGATGCGCGGATTCTAAAGGCAGAGCCCCAGACCCAAATGGCTCCCCCCGTTTGGGTTTTTGTTTTTCTTGCCGGTCAGCGCGCGATTTGGCCGTTATCCAATCCGGCGCGCGGTGCGAGCGCCCTGCGTGCGGCGCGGCGTGCCGGCGCTCTGCACGTGCGCGATGCTCATGCCGGCCGGGGAGAGTCAACGGCCAGGCGGCTAGCTGCCGCCGTGGCGGTGGCGCAGCCACCTAGCCACCATTCTGGCTGCGGGAGGTGCCAGCAGTGCCCAGCACAGTGGTGATCGGCGCCCAGTGGGGCGACGAGGGCAAGGGCGGCGTCGTGGACATCTATGCCGAGAGCGCGGATCTCGTGATCCGCTACCAGGGCGGCAACAACGCCGGCCACACCGTCTTCGTCGGCGAACAGCATTTCGCCCTGCACCTGGTGCCCAGCGGCATCTTGCGGGGCAAGCTCTGCCTGCTCGGCAGCGGCGTGGTCATTGACCCGACCGGGCTGGTGCGCGAGATGGACGAGCTCGAAGCGCGCGGTATCGCAGCGCGCGACCGCCTGCTCATCAGCGAGAACGCGCACCTGGTGCTGCCCTACCACCGCGCGGTCGAGGCCGCCGACGAGAAGGCGCGCGGCGCCAGCGCCATCGGCACCACCCTGCGCGGCATCGGCCAGGCCTACGCCGACAAGTCCGCCCGCTGCGGCATCCGCATGGTGGACATCACCCAGCCCGACGTGCTGCGCCGCAAGCTGGCCGATAACGTCAAGCAGAAGAACGCCCTGCTCGAGCGCTTCTACGGCGCCGAGGCGCTCGATTTCGACCGCGTCTATGCCGAGGTCGCGCCGGCATGCGAGCAGCTCGCGCCGCTGGTGGTCGACGTCGCCGCGCTCGTCAACCGCGCCCTGGACGAAGGCAAGCAGGCGCTATTTGAATCGGCGCAAGGCACCCTGCTCGACATTGACTACGGCACCTATCCCTACGTCACCAGCTCCAATCCCATCGCCGCCGCCGCCGGCGTGGGGGCGGGCGTCTCGCCCAAGCGCCTCGATGCTATCGTCGGCGTGGTCAAGGCTTACACCACGCGCGTCGGCGCCGGGCCGTTCCCCACGGAATGCGCCGCCGAGCTCGCCGAGAGATTCCGCGAGCAGGGCCGCGAGTACGGCAGCACCACCGGCCGCCCGCGTCGCATCGGCTGGTTCGACGCCGTCGTCTTGCGCAAGGCCGCCATGCTCAACGGCATCGAGCGCCTCGCGGTGACTCACCTCGATGTCCTCGATCAGTTCGACGCCATCCCCATCTGCACGGCATATCGCTGCGATGGCGAGATGCGTGATTCCTTCCCCAACTCGCTGGAGACGCTGGCGCGCTGCACACCAATCTACGAGGAGATGCCGGGCTGGCGCCAGGACACCACCGGTGCGCGGACCGTGGCCGACCTGCCGCCGGCGGCGCGCAATTACGTGAAGCGGCTGGCCGAGTTCGCGCGCGCCAAGCTGTGCATGGTGCGCGTCGGCCCTCGCCGCGACCAGACGATCGCGATTGAGCGGTGACCACCCGCGCCAGTCAATTCTGCCCCGCCCTGCGCCGCCGCGTCGTCGCCATCGCCGACGAGCTCGAGCGCGAGTACGGCCGCCCGCATTCCTATCGCGGCAAGCCGCTTGACGTGGTGATCGGCACCATCCTCTCGCAGAACACCAGCGACGTCAACAGCGGCCTGGCTTACGCGCGGCTGCGCGCGCGCTTCAAATCGTGGGACGAAGTGGCGGACGCCAGCGTCCGCGCCATCGAGGCCGCCATTCGCCCCGGCGGCCTGGCTCATATCAAGGCGCCGCGCATCAAGCGCATCCTGCGCCACATTCGCCGCGAGCGCGGCAAGCTCACCCTCGACTTCCTCGCCGCCATGAGCGACCGGCAGGCGCTCGATTACCTGCTGCGGCTCGAAGGCGTCGGTCTCAAGACCGCGAATGTGGTGCTGCTCTTTTCGCTCGACCGCCAGGTGTTTCCGGTTGACACGCATGTGCTGCGGGTGTCCAAACGGCTCGAGCTGATCGGCCCGAAGACCACTGCCGATCAAGCGCACGCGCAGCTCGCGGCGCTCATTCCCCCGGCCCGCCGCCATGCCATGCATCTCAACCTCATCGCCCACGGCCGACGGGTATGCACGGCGCCGCGCCCCCACTGCGAGCGCTGCGCGCTAAACCTTGCGCGCTTGTGTCCCTATCCGGCGCGACATGGCATCAAGTGAAGCGTCGCGCCGGCGCGGCACGCGCAGCGTTAACACGTGAAGCTAGTGCGCAAGCGGCGCGATACGGCGTGAAACAGTGAAGCTCGGCGCTCACATCGGCATCAGCCGCGGCCTCGCCTGGACCGCCTCCGAGGCGATCCGCCTGCGGCTGGAGTGCATTCAGATCTTCCTCTCCAACCCGCGCGGCTGGAAGCCCGCAGTGCCCGATGACCCGGCGGTGGCGGCGCAATGGCGCGCAGCTCTGGCCGGTCACAACATCGCGCCGGTGGTCGGCCACTCATCGTACCTGGTCAACCTCGCCTCGCCCGATGCCGAGCTGCGCCGCAAATCCATCGTCTCGGCCGTCGCCGCCCTCCGCCGCGGCATCGCTTTGGGCAGCGACCGCTTCATTATCCCCGCCGGCTACCACATGGGCGCGGGCGAACAGGCCGGCCGGCAGCTGCTCGCCGCGGGTCTGCGCGAGTTGGCTGACGCCGCCGGGGCGGCGATGACCGTCCTGCTGGAGAACACCACCGGCGCCGGCACCGGCATGTGCTGGCGCTTCGAGGACATGGCGGCGGCGCTGGCGGCGGCAGGTGACCCGCATAACGCCGGCATCTGCCTCGACACCTGCCATGTGCACGCGTCGGGCTACGATCTGAGCCACCCTGAACTGGTGAATCAGGTCCTGGAGCAGTTTGACCGCGTGGTGGGCCTGGCTCGGCTGGGGGCGATGCACCTCAATGATGCCAGGCATGCCGCGGGCTCGCGCCGCGACGTGCACGCGCATATCGGTCGCGGCACGATCGCGTGCGCGAGCTTCGGCGCGCTGATGCGGCACCCGCGGTTGACGCAGACGCCGGGGATCATCGAGACGCCGCGCGAGCAGGGTTGGGACGTACGCAACCTGCGCCGGCTGCGGCGGCTGCGCGGGCAACAGGCACGCAACGAGCAACCGCTTGCCGCACGGATGACCCGCAGGCATTCATCCCAACGCGGCCCCCGCACGGCAAGTGCGCGCTATTTCGCCAGCTTCGACATCGGGGGCAGGGGGAACGCCCTCACGCCCTCGACGTAATGGTCATAGGTCTGCTTGTCCATCACAAACCGCACCTGCTTGCGGTCCGCGGTCAGGACCAGCACCAGCTTGTCGCCGGCGGCGTAGCCGCGCTGCTTCTTCTCGTTGGGTTGGCCAAGTTTCGCGCTTCTCTGCTCGCGAAACACCATCACCGGCGGCACCACGACATAGGTCTGCGCGCGCCCATCGGTCTGCACCGTCAGCTTGCGGCTCGCCGCGTCCCACGACTTGAACGTCCCCAGCACCGGCTTCGCGCGCAGCTCGGCGAGCAGGATCTCCGACTTCGCATCCGTCGCCGCCCACAGCACCTCGAAATCTCCCGCAAAGCCCGGCGCGTGGTAATAGATGATGAACTTCTGACCCGGCTTCTTGTAGTCTTCAGCCGTGGCGAGGCGCTTGTCCTTGAGCAGTATCAATCCGGGGTTGAAGGCGGTCGGACACAGCGAGACGCCAGCCGACGTGCGGCACCTCACCCCGAACCCCGATAGCCCCTCCATTTTCACCACCTCGCGCTTGATGTTCCAGGGCTCGTACGCGCTGCGATGTGACGCCGCCGCCTTGCCGGCGGCCGGCGCCGCCGCCCACGCGACGCTACCATAACACGCCCACGCGACCAACGCAGCTACCACCATCGCCCTGCTGCGGATGAGCATGACGCACCTCCCGGCAGGCGGCCGACCGCCTGCCAAACTCGCCGGAATTCGCAACCGCGCGGCCGTTCGCCTGGACGCCGGTCGCCACGCCTGCGGTTTCCTGTCGATCCGACGGATAGGTGGAATCTTCCACGCCGCTTGCGTCATCTCCTGCCAGAGGGCCTGCGATCCAGAGGAACGGGGGGCGACGCGAACGAGGAGCGCGCGGTTGGTGCGCCGGCTACTTGGGTCTACGGTGAACAAGCGGCACTCGCAGCACAGGGGCGCGACTGCGCAACGCCCGCCGTGGCTGCACGATGTCCGCCGCACGGGGACGGCGGCCCTGCCAAGATCGGACACGCCGCGGCCCGACAGCGCTGCGGCTACTCCGACCCGTTGCCGTTGGAGACGAACCGGCTCGCCTCCTCCTTGAACCCCGCCGCGAGCGTGGTGAGCTGGGTCACCAGGTTGGAGGCTTGCTTCATGCTCTGCGCCGCGTCGCGCGCGTTGTCGGCGATGCCGCGGATGACCGCCACCACCTGGTCGTTCGCTCCGCGCTGCTGCTGCGTCGCCAGCGAGATCTCCTTCGCGGTCAGCGTCGTCTTCTCGATCATGGCGACGATCTCTTGCAGCGCCCGCTCGACCCCGCGCGCCAGCTCGACGCCGATCTCGACCTCCTTGGTGCCCTGCTCCGCGACCATGATCGAAGCGCTGATGGCCGCCTCGATCTCGGTCACCAGCGCGGCGATCTCCTCGGCCGAAGCCCGCGACCGCTCCGCCAGCCGCCGCACCTCGCCCGCCACTACCGCGAACCTGCGCCCATGCTCGCCCGCGGCAGCGCTCTCGATGGCCGCGTTTACCGCCAGCAGGTGCGTCTCCGACGCGATCTCCTGGATGATGTCCAGCACGTCGCCGATCTTCTTCGAGCGGTCGCCGAGCCGCATCGTGGTGCGCGAGATGTTCTGCACCGTCTCGCGGATGCGATCCATCCCCTCCAGCGCCGCGCTTACCGTGTGCTGGCCGCCGGTGGCTGCCGACACCGTCTCCTCGGCGATCACCACCACCGATTCCGACCGCCCGGCGATGCCCGCCGCCGCCGCCGCCAGCTCCTCCAGCGAGGACGTGATCTCCTCCACCGAGACCGCCTGCTCGATCGAGCCCGCGGTCTGCTTCTCGGCCAGGCCCTCGATGTCGGTGGAGACGGTGCCGACCTGGATGATGCCGTCCTGGAGGTGCTTGATCAGCGTGCGCAAGCTGCGCACCATCTGGTTGAACGCCCGCGCCAGTTGCCCCATCTCGTCGCGCCGCCCGTGGTCGATCTCGATCGTCAGGTCGCCCTGCGCCACGCGCTGCGCCGCGCCGACGAGCTGATGCAGCGGCCGGGTAACCGTGCGCCCGAGCGCGAACACCAACACGATCGCGCACAAGATCACCGCGCCCGTCAGCAGCGCGGTCGTGCGCGCCGCGCTGGCCATGGCGGCGTTGGCGCGATTCAGCGACATCCCCACGCGCACGGTGCCGATGCGCTTGGTCTTGCCGCCCGCCGCGCTCGTGCTTCTCGCCGGTCCCGCCGCCAGCAGCAGCGATGACTCCAGCCCGGGCGCCTCCCCCGCCGCAGTCCACACCGGCGCGCACGCCTCCAGCACCATGCCCTCCGAGCGCAGGCTCACCGCCTGGGCCATCGGCTGATCCGCGCGCGCCGCTGCCGCGGCCGCCGCGCCCCCAAGCGTCGCCTGGCTCGACTGCGGGCCCTCGCTGCCCAGCAGGTTGCCCCCCTCGTCCTGCACCAGCGCGTAGGCCACGTCGGGCTCGATCGCCATCCCCTCGAGCTGATTCTTGATCATCTCGCGCGACCCGATGAGGATGCCATACTCGCTGTGATAGGCCGTGTTCTTGGCCAGCGTCAGGCCGCGCGCTTTCAGGCTTTCGCGAATCTGCCGCGACTGCTGGTGGATGAAAAACACGCCCAGCACCGTCCCGGCCGTGACCAGCAGCATCGTCGCCAGGATCGCAAACTGCGCGCTCAAACCCAGGCTCAGGCTACCCCAGCGCTTGCTCTTGCTCATGTCATTCACCTGCGAGCGCGGCGACCGCTCGACGCTCCTATCGCTCGCGGGCATTATCTGAACACCTTGTCCGCGCTCTGGCGCACCGACGCGGGTACGGTCAGCCCCAGCGTGCGCTCGACGCTCAGGTTGATCGCCAGCAGCGCTTTTCGCGGCGCCGCAACGGCGATGCTGCCCGCCGCCTCCCCGGCCAGTATCCGCTGCGCGAGATAGCCCGCCTGCCGTCCCACATCCGTGTAATCCGGATAGACGGCGAGCAGCGCTCCCGCCTCCGCCAGATTCGCCGAGAACCCCACCACCGGGATACGATTGCGCAGCGCAAACAGCAGCACGAACTTAGCCGACTGCGGGCTGTAGACGGTCGCATCCACCTGCGCGTACAGCGCATCCACTTTGCCCCGCAGCTCTTCTGCCGCGCGCGGCACCTCCGCCGCCGAGCGCACCACCCGGCTCGTCACTTGCAGCCCCACGCTCCGCGCCGCATCGCCCATTTCATGCACCAGCCGCTGGCTCTGCGTCGGATCGTAGATCGCGCCCACCCGTCGCGCATTGGGCAGCGCGCGCCGCAGCGCCTGTATCGTCTCCGACGCCGGCACCGCCAGCGTCACCCCGGTCATGTTCCCCCCAGGGCGCGCCGGGTTGCTTACCAGTCCGCTCTGCACCGGGTCCACCACCATCGCGAACACCGCCGGTATGCTGCCGAGCTGCATCCCCACCTGCGTCGCCGCCTCCGTGCCCAGCGCCAGCACCACATCCGGGCGCTCCGACTTGATCTGCGCGATCACGCGGCGGGTGACCGCCCCCTCGCCCGTCAGCGAGTAGCACACTTGCCGGGGTTGACTGCCGATGACGCTGGCGAATCCTTGCTGCGCCGCGTCGTAGGCCGGCAGCGCCCGGCTCTTGACGATGACCACCGACGCCGCGCCGGCGCAGGTCATCGAGACGGCGACAACCGCCGCGACTGCGATCATGGTGGGCAGGCGAAGGAGCTTCACTGCGCTCTCCCCCGACGCGCCGCGAATGGCCAAGCGAGGTCGGCGCCACGTGCGGGTTGACTTCCGATGGTGCTTCGTTGCATGACTGGATGTCCTGCTGCAATATAGAGCTTCGACCGGCGCATCCCCGAGACGCGAGCGACGGGCGCGGGCGCGCAGACCGCGTTCCCGCCCGGGATGCGTCGAAACCATACACCTGTTCCACATTCGGGGCGCATCTTGAGACTGCAAACCCTGCCCAGCGCGCCCCTATGTCTCTCGCTCAGCCCTGTCATAAGGCGGATCTTGAGCCAAGGTGGCTGGGCAAGTCTGAGCCTTTGGGGCGCGGATTGCATCCGCGCCAAGCCCCAACAGGTCGTTACCGCGCCGCGGTGCTTTGCTACATGCAGAGGAGTCGCGTCTATACAGTTTCGGGTAATGCAGGAGTACCCGAAGCCATTCTGGAATGAGGCTCGTGAGCGCCGCTCCGGTAATACACGAACCTCATTAGCGGCGTCAAATGTTGGCGTCGCGGTGCTGAGCTCGATAGGGCTATTGACACTCGTCTCCGACTGTGCGGTAATGGAGTCATGAGGCGGATTCCACATCCCATGCCGTACCAGGGCAGCAAGCGCCGCCTCGCCCCGCAGATACTGACCATGATGCCGCGAGGCGCCCGGCGGTTGGTCGAGCCCTTTGCGGGGTCGGCGGCTGTCACCCTCGCTGCCGCAGCGCGCAATGCGTATGACCGCTACGTAATCGCAGACAGTTTCGCGCCTCTAGCGGATATCTGGAAGCTAATCCTGACCAGCCCACATGACCTCGCCGACGGTTATGAGCGCCTGTGGCGCGGGCAACTGGACAATCCGCGGGAAGCCTACGAGGCCGTGCGCAAGGAGTTCAACGCGAACCGAGACCCGGTTCGGTTGCTCTATCTTCTCGCACGCTACGTGAAAGGATCGGTGCGGTTCAATGCACAAGGTGAGTTCAACCAGTCACCGGACAACCGACGTTTGGGGATGCGCCCTCAGATCATGAGGCGGGAAATCGCCGGTGCTAATCACCTGCTGGGGGCGGGCGCGGAAGCTCGCGCGGCGGATTTCCGCGAGACCCTGGCGGACGTCACCAGCGACGACGTGGTATACATGGACCCGCCCTACCAAGGGATCAGCGGGGGTCGGGACCGTCGTTATTTTCAGGGGGTTACGGTGGAGCAGTTGATCCCACAGCTTCAGGAACTCAACCGTCGCGACGTGCCGTTCCTCCTTAGTTACGACGGAAGCTGCGGGGAACGGACGTACGGCATCGATCTACCTGCCGAGCTAGGCCTTGCCAAGGTGTCCCTGCGTGCGGGCCGGTCGACGCAGTCCACCCTTGCAGGTCGGGCTGAAATCACAGTGGAGTCCCTCTACCTATCGCCGGCGGTGCGGTCACGCCAATTCGCTGCTTCGCCGATAATCCGCCCGAACAGACAGATGTCGCTCGGTGTCTAGACCTTGCGACGGGCGCCGCTTACGGCATCTAGCACCCGCAATATGTATTCGGCAAGAGTCAGCCCCTGTCGTGTCGCCTCGCGCGTTAGCCCCGGATTATGCGTAAGGCAAGGAAAATGTCATTCCGAGCCCTTCGGCTTCGCTCAGGGTAGACTCCGCGAGGGATCCGCCTTCGCGGGCGACGATTCAGCCTTCGTAGCCGAAGGCAGGCGAGACGCCTGCCCTACGGCACGATCGGTAGCGCAGCCGTCTCGGCTGCGCTTCGGCGAAGTGGGCAGTTTCGCTCCGGCGGACGAAGGCGTCGGCGGACGAAGGCGTCCCCTATCGCTCCTTCAGCAACCCCGGTAGGGGACCGGCCGCTGGGGACAGTTACCTATTTCCCCAAGGGTTTCTGCTGCCCCCCTTCGGTTCTTTGCGGGAAATAGGTAACTGTCCCCAATCCTCCGGGGTGACATCACCCGTTGGGTGAGCGTGTCACGTCTCGATATGCATAATCTCGGTTAGACCCAAATTATGCATAAGGCAAGGAAAATGTCATTCCTCGCTTCGCTCGGAATCTCCCTCGTGAGGAGACCCTTCGCTGGCGCTCAGGGTGACAGTGAGCCAGGGTTTTGTTACGGACTCTTAATATTACTCCGTTACTTGGCGTCGGGGTCAAGTCCTCAATCTGCTGTAAAAGTGGTTGGGCATGGTTAGATCCTCAGGCGACGATTTTCTGGTGATGATGAGTAGTCTCCGCTGGTCTTGGGTCGAGCCCCAACTCGCGGCGCAGCGCCG
>Ga0315280_10012473_pt1 | contig 10276 bp, 7 predicted proteins | sample YL17G06_40_MG_FD_203697 | JGI IMG/M metagenome (GOLD analysis project Ga0315280, IMG submission 203697) | Sediment microbial communities from Yellowstone Lake, YNP, Wyoming, USA - YL17G06_40 | ecosystem: Environmental > Aquatic > Freshwater > Lake > Sediment | place: USA: Wyoming | collected...
CCTCTACCCTACTCTCTAATAATTTGTCGATTTCTTTCGGACGAGAAGGTTTCCTAATTTCCTCCTTCCAAAATGGCGTCCACTTCAAATCCACAAAGGTGTCGCCAGGGGTGGCTTTTACGTCTGTAAGGAATGGAAATAAACCAGATGGCAAACCACCCGGTTGAGCGGGTGGGGGCGTTATGCCTGGTTGCGGACCCGGGAGGCCTGTGGGTGGAATGGGCTGCTGGCCATAGGGGAGAGGGGGCTGCTGGCCATAGGGGAGAGGGGGTTGCTGGCCATAGGGTGAAGGGGGTTGTTGGCCATAGGGGAGAGGGGCCTGCTGGGCAAAAGACTGAATTGTCTGACTCAATGAGCTCCAGAGGAAAAAGAAAAGAGTAATAATAAGCGAGAAACGCGAGACAGGCGAGAATTTTTTTTGAGTCATAGGGTTCCTTGTGTTTATAGTGTTTTTCGCGTTAAAAAACGCAAGAATTGGGAGAAAGGAAAACGGGAGGATGAAATAAAGACAGCTCCGCCCTCTCGATTACATTAGGGTTGTAAGCGCTTGATATTCTTATTTCTTTTTTTGCAGTCAGGTCTTATTTGCCTATTTTCCGTCCAAGATCATTTCGATCTGGATGTAAAGAATAAATAGATTATTTATCAAAAAATAGCCTCATTGTCAATGAAAAAATGATCAAGTTTTTATTTACAGGCCCAGAGGCCAAGGCGCTTCGCTGGGCATCATGAGGCATTGCTTCTTTCATGGAGGGGGCGGGCAAGAACTCCCCGCCTTCTCTGAGGGAGACAAAGCTGAATCTTTTGGCCAGGTTTTTCCCGCGGATGCTGCCGGCGCTCACCGTCCCCGGGTTCCCGGGCCACGGAAAAACTGAGAAGGAAATGAATATGACGCCAATTTTTGCAACCAAGCATTAGGAGTCGTAAGTCATCAAGGGAACGAGCTTGCGGAGAAGCTTTTCAGCGCGCGCCGGGTTGTAAATCCCGCAGTGGCAGGGTTTCGTCAGTTCCAGGGCAGCCTCTGGAAAGGATTTTTTACCTTTCTTGATCTCCCCGATCATCCGCCAGACCAGATTGGCAGGAACCATGGCGTGCCCGCACATGGTGGAAAGTTGAAGGATCGCCTCTTCGGGCAGGCGCTGCAGGTTGCCGAAGATGCCCATAGAATGTTCCACGGTATGCTTCCTAAGCCCCGCCTCCCGACAGCATTTCTCCGTGGCCTCGTGGATCCCGGTCACCACCACGGACAGCCCCAAATCTTTTTCTTTCAGTTCCTTTAAGATTCTGCTGACCGTTGCCCCGTCCGTGAATACAGAATGAATGATGGAAGTCGTGCGGATGTTCTGCAAAATCTCCTCTTCCGACTTCACATAGCGATTGCCCGTGATCATGTCTCCGAAGTTCACGGGATGATACTTCAGGAGAATCTTCAGGAACTCCCGCATCTTCTCCTCAGACCCTTCTTCGTTGAATCCCTTGGCGGACATGGTGAAGACGATGTAATCGCAGCTTAAGTTTTCCCGGTCTCCCCGACGGTGGAGGGTATGGGTCATTTCAGTCCTCCGGATACCTGGGGCGCCCCAGGCCCAGGTTGCTCTTGCCGTTGATGGAGAGGAATCGGCCGCCTTCCTGGAAAACTCTTAGATAATGGACGGAGCCGTCTTCTTCCACCCGGCTGATGATGTCGCCGCTGAATACGGTATCAATCTCTTTCCCGATTTTCTCCAGCACTTCTAACAGGGGTTTGAATTTTTTCGCCGGGATGAGGAACTCGATGATCGCCGAGAGGACCTTTTCATCCAATACTTCCGGGTTAATCTTCCCGGTACTCCTGTCCACCATCAACTTCGTGACAGGGTTGTTTTCCTCGAAGGCTACCTCAAGGGGGGCGAGGGCCATGGCCGCTTTTTCCACATCTTTAAACCAGGCTCCGACTCCGGGCCGGCCCATCTCCAGAGCAACCCCATAAAATCCTTTTTTGAACCGGCCGGTCACCTCGTTGGTCTTCATCTCCTCCGTTCCTCTGCCGGGGATGCGGGTCTCGGGGTGAATCTTCAAAGGATCGCTAAAGTTCTTCCGGACAATCCTCGGCCAGCTCAGTTCTAACTGATACAGGGCCTCCTGCTGGCAGACTCCGCTTCTTAAACAGACACAGCACTCTACACATTCCTTCTCATCGATGACCGCGTAGACCCTGGCCGGGTTCCTCGGGTCCCGCTCGAAGGACATGAGACTTCCCTGCATGGTGCAGTATGAGGCACACTTTCCGCAGCCCACGCACTTCTCCGGGTCAATTCTCATTCTACTCCTCTTTTTTGATGAAATCGTAAAAAGTCTGAAAATACGGTTTTCTGTCATTCCGGCGAAAGCCGGAATCCAGTCCTTTCAAATAGTTATAAGTTCTCTGGACTCCGGTTTTCACCGGAGTGACGACTTTTTACGAGATCATGTTTTTTTAACCGTTCACCGCAGAGAACGCAGAGAAAAATTTGTCTTGTTCGCTGGCCAGGAGCGCAGCCGATGGGAATACAAAATATTTCCCTCCACGATCTTCTGGATCAAATTCCCATCTACCTCCTGCTGGCTGCGGATCAGGCCTTCAATCACCCCCGCCCCGCTGATTTCTCCGAGCAGGATGCAACCTTTAAGGCGAGATCCACTGAATATCACTTTTCGATACCCCCCACCATCCCGACGGCTTTGGGATTCGGCCAGCATATTGGGTTGGCTTTCGATGACGCCCAGGGAGATGACCTTGAGCCCGAAAAGTTCCAGGGCGTTCATCCGCATAGCTCCCGAAAAGGCCTGAGGCGAACCGGCCATATTCGCCCCGGCAATCCTTCCTTCTTCCACGGCCAGGGGCCATATGGGGAACTGTCTTTTTCTCCCAGTGAGAAGATCATCGGGCTGACAGACATCACCGGCCGCGTAAACACCGGGAACCCCGGTGGCCATCCATTTGTCCACAAGAATGCCGTCCTCGGCCCTTAGGGGAGTGCCCTCGATCATCCGCATATTGGAGACCACCCCTTTGGCCACGATCATCAACCCACAGGGAATCTCCTGGCCACTTGACAAAACCACTCTTTTCAATGAGCCATTCCCCTGGCAGGCCTGCACATCTGTTTGCAGGTGAACCCTTATGCCCTCGATTTCCAGTTTTTCCTGAATGATCTCCGCCGCCGCCCTGTCCAGCACCTGCGATAAAATTTGGCTCGAGGAAACAATTAACCTGATCCGGCCCATTCTCTTGGGCAACGCCTCCAGACACTTGAGGCCCACCAGACCGCCCCCGTAGATTACCGCCTCGCCTTGAAGATGGGACAGGGTTCCTAAAATTTCTTTCGCATCCTTGAGTGTCCTCAACGCATGGACGCCCGGTAAGTGGATCCCCTCGACTGAAGGAAAGTATGGGTCTGCCCCTGTGGCCAGGAGGAGCTCATCGTAAGAAACCGTTTCTCCACTTTCCATGATTACGTAGCGCCCGGAGGGATCAACAGATAAAACTTTGGCACCGGTTTTGATTTCGATCTTATTTTCCCGGTAAAAACTTTCCGGGGCCAGGATCATTTCTTCTTTGCTCACCTGCCCGGCGATGAACAGAGGGAGCATGATCCTGGAATAGGCTGGCCCGTCCTCAACGGTTAAGATCAAAATCTTTCCCGAGGGATCGGAAAATCGTATGCTTCTGGCTGCAGAAAGGCCCGCTGCGCTGTTGCCCACGATGAGGTAACGTTTCTTACCCATAGAAAGGCCCCGTGATAAAAGGTCCCTTAAAGTCGGCGGAGAATTTCCTCGGATTGTTCCTCGGCGCTGGCCAAAGAAGGAGCGACTAAGAATTCAGTGCCGCAAGTGCTTTTCAGTTCTTTAAAAAACACATCCGTCAGCTCCGGGCTTCCCCAAAAAGGCAGTCGGGTCCCAATCTGGACTGGAATTCCCAGAGAAAGGAGGCCAAAAGCCGCGGATAAGTAAGACCAACGGTGAACCTCGGGAAATACGGCCACCGTCCGAATCCCTCTCAATCCCTTTCGCGAGTCCAAAGAACTCAGAAATTCGATCACCCCGGGCAACTCACAGGCTGAACCAAACCCGAAGAGGGGGGTGGATTTATTCAACTCCTCGAGGAGCCCTGCCAACTTTTTTCCCATCTTAGATTCGATGAGATTCTCGAGGATGGGCTGACAGGCAAAAAGGCCACCGCCGAGGAAGACCAACACATCCTCTTTCAAAAGCTTTTGGATGATCTTGCTGGTCCTCTCGAAGAAGGTCTGTTTGACGTTGAAGTCTCCTATTAGAATGGCCACCCCCCGGAGCTTCCTAACTTTCAGAAGGGCCCCCACTTTTTTCGCCTTTTCCTGGAGTTGATTCGTATTCTCCTCTCCCGCAAGCTGGAGACTCGGCGGGAAGGGGTCGGCCCCCCTCTTCACCCTCGACCGGTAAGCCTCCAAAGCCTTCTTAGAAACCGAGCGGCCCAAAGATCCTGTTCCAGCCGATTCAACCCCCGTTCGAAAAACCTCAATGCCCAGCCGCTCGGCCAAATTGACAAGATAAGATCCCATCCCATTGCCGTGCATGACGAGGGCATCGATCCCCCCGGTTAACAACATGAGCTCCGGGTGGCCCAGGCTGGCCACACAAGCCCCCCATTTTCTTAAATACTCGCTTCCTTCTCCGACAAGAAGATGCAGATCGGTTTTTTCTTTCCGAAAGCTTTCCAACAAGCTTTCTACCAAAGATGTCGACGCCCCGCCTTCCAGAAAAATGTTCGCTCCAGCCCGGAGATCAATGCTCTTTGGGCTAGGACGGTTCTGGCCGGCACTTCTTCTCTGGATGACTTTCCATGCCAGCTCAAAGAGTTCATACTGTACGCTGCCTAGCTTCAGCATGTTCGTCAGAGAATTCTGGAGATAGGCTTTGTCGGAGAAGTGGGGATTGGTCAAGGTCAACGCCTCCCGGGCCTTATCCCCCGACCCGGGAAACGGCAGTTGATGGGCACTCTCGAGAACGCCCTTCTTTGCAGCCCGGAAAATGAATTGCAGGGCTATTTGCTGTCGATCAGCCCCGCAGATCCCCTGCAAGGGCTCTTCCCCAAAAGGATTGATCCGGCAGGGGCCATACAGGCAGTCGTGGCAGGTTAGTCCACTTTCCGCAAACCCATCCAGAGGGAGCTGGGCCTCATACCGCTCCCAGAGGAGGGGGATGCCTCTCTCATAGGCCCGGGAAATCAATTGATTACCGGCGGAAAATAAACTCTTTCTCCTTACGCTTTCCATTCAATCCCCCTACGATTCATCTGATCGTTGACGGCGATGGCTTATAAATCCTCCAAATGGCCCAGGAGCCGCCTGGGAAAATCTTTCCCATATTCCTTCAGGAATTGTTCCCTTTCCATGAACACCAGAGCGCCAGTGGGACAGTGAGCGACACAATAAGGCTCATCCATGCCCGCGCAGCTATCGCATTTGATGATTTTTTTGAATTGGCGGAAAGGTTTTATAGCCCCGAAGGGGCAGACCATCAGGCACATCCAGCAGCCAATGCATTTCTCCCCCCGCATGACCACCAGGCCGTCCTTTTCTCTTTGCAGCGCCCCCGACGGGCAGGCGTCCAGGCAAGGTGCATCCTGGCAATGGCGGCATTGAATGGGAATGCCCCCTTTTTCTCCCAAAGGCTGTACCTGCAGCCGGGGCAGAGGGAGGGGCTTCTCATAAATGGCCTCGGGCAGCCTCTGAGAAAGAGAGGACCGTTTTAGAGCACATTGGATTTCGCAGGTCCTGCAAGCCAGGCATCGATCGATCCTGACGAAAATCTCTTTTGTTTTCCTGGAAACCCTGGACTGATTCTCCATCGATGGGCCTCTTATAGTGAACGGCTTAAATAATGAGGTGGCATGCAGCTAATGGTCATTACGAACAAAGTGAAGCAATCTCATGGGATTGCCGCGTCGCTTCGCTCCTCGCAATGACTATTTTATTAGGCCGTTCACTATAGTTGTTCAAAACGATCCAGGTTTAAAAATTTAGGGTCTTCTCCAAATTAGTTAGTGGAATATGAGCCCATTATTTCATAATCGTTTGGGATTGCCAATTGTTATCACGGTCTGGGCAAAAGGACGTCCCGTTTGCCAAAATGAGGCCCTGATTCCTCTCTGCGGGAGCGGGGGCTGCAACCTCTAATGAAGGGTAGATTTCCATTTTTCTTTCCGCTTTCTCATCGCGGAAACAGGGTTTTAGGGGGATGGCAAACAAGTTCCCGGCCGATTTTGCCGGCACAGGCCGCCCTTCCGCCCAGACCCAGAATCAGCATTTTTTAAAAAATTGACCAACTATACACAGCGACATGAATCTCAGCAAAAGTCGTCATTCCCGCGAAAGCGGGAATCCAGAAAGCAGACTGGATTCCGGGTCAAGCCCGGAATGACAAACCCGATAATATTTATGTCGTCATGCATAATTTGGAGATGATCCAAAATTTATAACGGCATAAGAACAAATTCCTGTCAAGAAAAATATTGGCGATCTCTGAAAAATCAAAAAGAAGCTTTGAGGAAAAGGCTGGGAAAAAGAAAGATCCTGTGTTAATTTTAAAATGGAGGACTATGGAAAAACTAGCCAAAGATATTTGAAATTTCCCGCATCCAATGCCCTCCCTCTTCGACGGGGGAGGGAAAGGGTGGGGGTGAAGAAAAGGAATTTTCCCCCTCCCCTTCATCCCCTCCCGCCAGGGGAGGGGATATTTTTGGGGGTTCTCTAAATGTTAGAAGAAAATTCTCAGATTGAAAGATGTAAGAATCTAATGTTTTTCATATCCCCCTTTTTTCTGGGAGTTGCTGGATGTTTGGGTCGGCAGCGGCTGGAGGAATATTCAAGGCCTTATGCGATCGCCGAAATACCCACGCCGGTCTTGAATACTCCAAATTTTTCTTTTGTTTTTGGTGGGAAAGATGGGAAAACTCTTCACCTGGATGATTGTGGACAAATTCGGGAATTGGAATTCATCGCCCTCCCCAAAACAGTATTCAAAATCGAGGAGATCATTGAAAATGGAAAGTTGGTTATCTATAAAATAACCACAAAAGATTATCCTTACCCCACGGAAAAGGGTTACTTCATTGACAGTCGGTTTGTGAAAACAGTGGCCAAGGACCCTCCTGAGAGACCGAAGCAATGCCCGGCAAAGGAAATCATCCTGAGAAACCTTATCTCGGCAAGGGGGAGTATTTATACTTGGGGCGGCAATTACAGAAAGGGGGTCCCCCAAATGCTTTCTTTTTATCCCCTCCCTGCCGATTCTTCAATCCCTTCTGAGTTTAAAAATCGGTGGATGTTGCCGGGGTTGGATTGTTCCGGTTTGCTGTATGAAGCAACCAATGGATATACCCCCAGGAATACGAATAGTTTGGTTAATTTTGGGGAATCTGTTCAGATTGCCGGTTTAGGCATCGATCAAATCCTGCAGAAGGTAGAATCACTGGATATAATCGTATGGCAGGGACATGCGATGATCATTCTTGACAAGGGAAGGGCGATTGAGAGTCGTCTGGGTCAGGCAAAGGACAAAGAAGGATGTGCAGGAGGGGTGAGGATCCGTCACCTGAAAGAGCTTTTAAACGAAATTCTAAAGAACAGAGTGCCCGTGGATCACTACACAGATAAAGTGGAAAAAGGGAAGGAAAAATTTGTTATCCGTAGGTGGTATTATGATGCATATTCAGGCAACGTCCCGGGGTAAATCGCTTACCGCCTAAGAAATCCTCTTGCATTTTCGCCTCTGCCGTGATATTTTCCCTTCATCGGAGTTGCAAAGAATCTTTCCAGGAGATCTTGCTTGATGGAAAGAAACCGTCCCCTTTGGTATCTCTGGTTTTTCCTTTTTGGCCTATCCTCCTCTTTGATTTTCAGTCCATTGAACGCAGATGAAGTGCAGCTCATCCGGGTGCGCAAAGGGGATACGGTCAGTTATCTTTCCTTCAAAATATATGGGATGTATGATCCCCAGATGGTTGACCTCTTGCGGCGAGAAAATCCCCAGATCAAGGACATCGATTTGATATACGTGGGCCAGCAGCTCCGCTTCCCGCCAGCTGCGATCATGAGAAAATGGTTGGGCGAGAAACCCATCAAACCCGCAGAACCCGGGCAGTTGATGGAACCGAAAGAAGCCCGCTCAAAAGAAGAACCCATGCTCGACACGCAAGTCCGGGGCCATAAGGGGGTCCTCACGTTTTTGCAGGGACAGGTTCAGGTGAAGAAGGCCGGGGAAGCGCAATGGTCTCCAGCGCGTCCCAACATGATCTTATACGAAAAAGACCAGATGAAAGTGCTGAGCAAGTCGCGCGCCGAGCTGATTCTGGATAATCAGAGCGTCATGCGGCTTTCTGAAAACACCCTCCTGATTATCCAGAAGCTCGAGGAAGAGACGACCACCCAGAGGGAAACAGCCAGGATTGACCTTTCCCTGGGCAGGCTATGGACGCGGACAGCCAAGCTTTTCAACCCCGCCTCGCGTTTCGATGTAAGGACACCCACAGCCATCGCCGGTGTTCAGGGTACCGTATACCAGGTAAATGTCACCGATGATCGGTCCACGACGATCCAGGTCTTCCAGGGGGCAGTGAATGTTTACAACCCCTTTCCGACAGTTAGACCTTCGGTGCCCGGGCAGGAAACTCGATTGGGCAGGCCGCAAGAGGTGCCCGGGCCTGGAGAAGTGCCGGGACCGACTGCAGTCTCACGCGAAGAATGGACGAAGATTGTCTTGCGCCAGCTCCAACAGATCACCGTAACAGACCGGGATATCCCCCGCCCCACCTCTTTCGATATGCAAAGGGAACGTCAAAGTGAGTGGGTTCGGTGGAATGAAGAAAGGGACTCGGACTTCCAGCCTCCGGGAAGATGGCGATGATCGGGAGACCCTTTTGGCCTGAAATTAGGGGAAGGGGGCTGCCGTGAAGCAAACTCTAAGGACCCCAGGAAAGAGGATCAGGGGGGTGGATGTGATTCTCGGCCTGGTCCTGACTTTTTTAATGGCTTCTCTTTTTTTTCTCCCCCTGGAATTTTTTGATTCCGCCCAAAACAAACTCTACGACCTTAGCCTCAAAATTCGTGGTCCTCTCCCTATCCCTAAGGGGATTGCCATCGTGGCCATCGATGATGCCTCAGTGGCCCAGATCGGGCGATGGCCATGGCCACGGACAAAGATCGCCGCGCTGATAAACCGCCTATTCGAAGCCGAGGCTAAACTCATTGCTTTTGACATCATCTTTCTTCCAGCTGAAGCCGAACGCGTCGCCGGGAATGATCACCTTCTTGGGGAAGCCACGAAACGGGCTGGAAATATTCTTTATCCTTTTTATTTTACCCTGGGAAAATCCAAAAGAGAGGGGGAAAAAGCTGAAGTCCCTCCCCAAATCATGAACGCTTCGATCCTGCTCTTCGATGACCCCAAGAAATTTTCTGAATTTCCCCCACCTTCAGGCCAAGAGGTCTTCGCCCCCCTACCAGAAATCTGCCAGGGGGCCAAGGCCATCGGACATATCAACATCCTTCCCGATACCGATGGGAAAGTTCGCTGGAATCCGCTGATTGTCGAGTATGCCGGCCAATACTTTCCATCTTTCAGCCTGCAGATTGCTGCTTCGGCGATGAGGCTGACCAGAGGGGACATCACCGTGCACGTGGGCCAGGCTATCCGCTTGGGGAAGAAAATAATCCCCACCAACCCCCAGGGGATGATGCTCATCAACTATTACGGGGGTAATCAAACCTTTCCCTACCATTCTTCTGCCGAGGTCCTTTCAGGGAAAACGTCCGCGAAGACATTCAAAGGGAAAATCGTCTTGGTGGGAGTGACGGCTGCCGGGATTTCCGCCGGGGCCCATGATCTCGTCGCCACCCCCTTTTCCAACAAGTTCCCGGGGGTGGAGAAGCATGCCCATGAAGTGGCTGCCATCCTCCAAGGCCGCTTCATTTCCCGTCCTTCTTGGGCGCCTTTCGGGGAGTTCGGGTTGGTGCTTATGATTGGGCTGTTGCTCACTTTTTTGCTGCCCAAGCTGCGGCCGGCCTTCCAGTTAGTTTTCAGCCTTGCGCTCCTCTTGGCTTTGGGCGGGCTGATGATCGGGGCCATCTTTCAGGGAATCTGGATTAAGATTTTCTTCCCTGGAATGTTGGTGGTCCTGCAGTATATCCTGGCCACTGCCCGGCGGACTCCATTGGTGAAAATGGAGTTAGCTCCCGAGGTAGAGTACCCTCTCGCCGTCGGGAGGGAGGGGGCAAAG
>Ga0315280_10012474_pt1 | contig 10276 bp, 10 predicted proteins | sample YL17G06_40_MG_FD_203697 | JGI IMG/M metagenome (GOLD analysis project Ga0315280, IMG submission 203697) | Sediment microbial communities from Yellowstone Lake, YNP, Wyoming, USA - YL17G06_40 | ecosystem: Environmental > Aquatic > Freshwater > Lake > Sediment | place: USA: Wyoming | collected...
ATACGGCTTACGAAGCCAACCGGATTCTGGATCGGAAAGGAACGGCTTTTTGGCAGCACGAATCGTACGACCATTGGGTGCGGAATGAAGAGGAATACAACCGCATCGTGCGATATATCGAGTTCAATCCGGTGTCGGCGGGTTTGGTTGGTTCTATCGAGGAGTGGGCGTGGTCGAGCGCCAAAAGCAACCTGACAAGCTGAAGCTTATCCCACCTCTGGTCTCCCTGGCCACAGGAGTGGCGGTTGCGCGGGTGGCTGGGTTCGAGGTGCGGGAACTGCTGGTCATGACCGGAGCGCTCGGCTTGCTGGCGCTGTTCGCGCATCTCCAGAGCAGCCGCCGGGCGGCCATGCTCTCGTGCCTGGCCGCGCTGGCGGCCGCCGGGGCACTGGTGGAAGCGGCCCACCGCCCCGGCCCGCCGCCCGAACTGGACGCTGGCTCGCGGGAAATCGTGCTGCTGGGCGGCTGCGTGGTCGAGCCCCCGGTCTTCTTCGAGAACCGCGAGCAGTTCGTGCTGGAGCTGGAGAGAGGGGCGCGGGCGCGGGTCAGTCTGTATCTGCGAGAGGGCGAGCAGGCGCCCGCCTTGCGCTACGGCCAGCGCGTCGAGTTCGAAGCCCGCGTGCGCCGCCCGCACAACTTTCAAAACCCCGGCGCTTTCGACTACGTGCGCTACCTGGCGCGGCTTGACCAGTACTGGACCGCCTCGGCCAGGCCGGGCGCGCCCCTGCGGATTGTGGGCGAGGGCTGCGGATCGCGCTTGTGGGCCGCCATCTTCGGCCTGCGCAGCGCAGCCCTGGAGCGCCTCGAGCGGCTGTACCGGGGAAGCGCCTACCAGACCGCCATGATGCAGGCCATTCTCATTGGCGAATCCTCGAAGCTCGAGAGGGTCTGGACCGAAGATTTCCGCCGCACCGGCACCTATCACGCCCTGGTCATTTCGGGTCTGCACGTCACGGTGCTGGCGGCCTTCTTCCTTTTTCTGCTGCGCCTCTGCTATTTCCCGGAAGGCCCGGCCCTGGCCGCGACCACGCTGGGGGCCTGGCTCTACGCCCTGGTATCCGGCTGGCAGGCGCCCGTGGTCCGCGCGGCCGCCGGGTTCACGCTCTTCGTGGTCGGGCGCTACTTCTATCGGCGCGGGCAACTGCTCAATCTGCTGGCGGCGGTGGCCATCGGCTTTGCGGTCTTCGATCCGGAGCAGATGTTCGAAGCCAGCTTTCAGCTTTCATTCCTGTCGGTGGCGGCCATCGGCGCGCTGGCCGTGCCGGTGCTGGAGCGCACCTCGGCGCCCCTGGGGCGCGGGCTGACGGGACTGGCCGAGGTCGATCGCGATCCCCGCCTCGAGCCGCGCGTGGCGCACTTCCGCGTGGAACTCCGCTTGCTCGCCGAGACGGTTTCCTTGTGGACACGGATCCCGCAGCGCTGGGTGCTCTACCCGTTTGCGGTTCTGCTGAGAGTTCTCTTCTATGCCTACGAGCTGGTGGTGATCTCGACCATGGTGCAAGTCGGCCTGGTTCTGCCGATGGCGGCCTACTTCCACCGTCTCTCGCTGACCGGCCTCTCCGCCAACGTGGTGATTGTTCCCCTGATGTCTTTGGTAGTGCCGGTGGGATTCGTCGCCATCTTCACCGGTTGGCATTTGCCTGCGGCGGCCGCGAGCTGGCTGTTGACGGCCTCGCAACGAGTGGCGGAGTGGCACATGCGCTTCGAGCCCGGCTGGCGCATTCCGGACCCGCCTGTGTGGCTGGCGGTCTGCTTCACGGGGGCGCTGCTCGCGGTGGCTCTGCTGAACCGCAGAGGCGCACAGGCGCAGAGGAAACTGGGGCTGGCGCTGGTGGTCGCTCTCTTGGCCATCATTGTGTGGCACCCATTCCCTCCGCAGGTTGAATCGGGCGTGTTGGAGCTGACGGCCATCGATGTGGGGCAAGCAGAGAGCCTGTTTTTGGCATTCCCTGAGGGCAAGCTGATGGTGTTGGACGGCGGCGGGATCCCAATTTTCGGGCGCCGCACGCGGCCGCGGCTGGAGATCGGCGAGGACGTGGTCTCGCCCTACCTCTGGAGCCGCTCCATCCGGCGGTTGGACGCGCTCGCCGTCTCACACGCCCACGAGGACCACATGGGCGGGATCGGGGCGCTTCTCGACAACTTCCACCCCAGAGAATTGTGGACCGGCGCCATGCCGGAGAATGATCCGGCCTGGGCTGCTGTGCGCGCCAAGGCGCTGCGGCAAGGCGTGAGAATCGTCCCCCTACGGCAGGGACGCCGGTTTTCCTACGGCGGAGCGCAGGTGGAGGTGCTGGCGCCCGCGGCGGACTATCAGCCGGGCCCGCAGCCGCAGAACAATGACTCCCTGGTGCTGCGGCTCTCCTACGGCGCGCACTCCTTCCTGCTCACCGGCGATATCGACCGGCGCCTCGAGTCGGAGCTGATCGCTCAGGGGCTGGTCGGCAGGGCGGAGGTGCTCAAAATCGCTCACCATGGGGGGAGAACCTCCACCAGCGCGCCGCTGCTGGAGCTGGTCCGGCCGGCCCTGGCCGTGATCTCCGCGGGCTTCGAGAACTCTTACAACAACCCGCACCCGGAAGTGCTCCAGCGGTTAAAGGAGCGTCACGTCATGGTGCTGCGCACCGACCTGTCAGGACTGGTCAGGGTCCGCAGTGACGGCCGCCGGATTCTCGCTTTCTGATTCCCGCTCGCCCTGTTCGGCCGCGGCGGACCCGGCCGCCTCGGCAGCGGCCAGTACGGCGCGGGCTTCTTCCAGCCGGGCTCGGGGGACCCGGATCTCGCAGGGCAAGTTGGGAAGCTGTGCGCTGCCCACCACCAGAGTGGGGATTCCGGAGGCCTCCAAAACGCTGCTGATTGCGGTGGTCAGCATCTCGGCGTTGTGGGCGTCAGAGGCGAACACCGGCACCATGTCCAGATCGTGAGAGGCATCGACGATCTCCGGAGTGAAATCCGGCGGCGCGCCGAGCAAACGCTCCGCGTCCGGCCCCTGCGATGGCGGCACGCGGACCTCGAAGGCGCCTTCCACCACGCCCGGGGCGCTGTCGTCGTAAATCTCTGCCGAGAGGCCGGCCTCCCGCAGCATCTCGCACACTGCCTTCGCCTCGCTCTCCGCCTCTTCGTCCGCAGTGCGGTAGACGGTCACCAGTTCGTTGTCCTCGGCCATGCTTTCAGCATATCGCGGTTGCGGGCCCACAACCCACCCCCCACAACCTGTAGAATGGAATGAGGGAGACATACAAGCTCATGGCCAAAGATGCAGAGAAGGTGCTGTGGTTTCTGATTGGAGCGGCAGCGGGCGCCGGAATCGCGTTGCTCTACGCTCCGTCTTCGGGAGAAGAGACTCGCCGCTATATCCGCCGGAAGACCGAGGACGCCCGGGAAACTCTGGCGGAGACCGGCGAAGAACTCCTGGAGAAGGGGCGGGACATCTACAAGCGAGGCGCCCAGGTGGCCGGTGAGGCCGCGGAACTGCTCGAGCGTGGCCGCAAAGCAGTAGGAGTATGAGCACCGCGCAGACGGAAGGCCTGACGGCTTTTCGCACCGAACCGTACAGGGATTTTTCCATCCCGGACAATCGCGGCGCCATGGAGCAGGCGCTGGCCGAGGTGCGCGCTCAGTTCGGCCGCGAGTACGACCTGTCTATCGACGGCGCTCCTGTCAAGACCCAAGCCAAGCTCGAGTCCCGCAACCCTTCGCACCCGGACCAGGTGGTGGGCGTACACCAGAAGGCCACGCTGGAACTGGCGCGCCGGGCCGTGGAATCGGCCGTTTCTTTCTTCCCGGAGTGGAGCCGCACGCCCGCGGAAACACGCGCCGGGATGCTGCTGCGGGCCGCCGAGATCATCCGCCGCCGCAAGTCCGAGTTCAACGCCTGGCTGGTCTATGAGGCCGGCAAGACCTGGCCGGAAGCCGAGGCGGACGTCTCGGAAGCCATCGACTTCTGCGAGTACTACGCGCGTGAAATGCTGCGCCTGGCCGGGTCACACGCCATGGTGCAGTTGCCGGGCGAGAAGGACGAACTGGTTTACCTGCCGCTGGGCGCCGGCGTGGTGATCGCGCCCTGGAATTTCCCGCTGGCCATCCTGGTGGGAATGACCACCGCGGCGCTGGTTACGGGCAACACCGTGGTGCTGAAGCCCTCCAGCGACACGCCCACCATTGCCGCGCAATTCGCCGAAGTGCTGCGCGAGGCCGGTTTTCCGGAGCGAAGCTTGTGCCTCGTGACCGGCAGCGGCTCGGTGGTAGGCGATGTGCTGGTCGAGCACCCCAGGACCCGCTTCGTGTGTTTCACGGGTTCCAAGCAGGTGGGCCTGCGCATCAACGAACTGGCGGCCCGACCGCAGCCCGGCCAGATCTGGATCAAGCGGGTCATCGCGGAGATGGGCGGCAAGGACGCCATCATCGTGGATCGGGAAGCCGATCTGGAGCAGGCCGTCACCGGCGTGCTGGTCTCGGCCTTCGGCTACCAGGGGCAGAAATGCTCGGCCTGCTCGCGGGCCATCGTGGATGAGCCCGTCTATGACGAATTCCTGGCACGCTTGAAGACCAAAACAGAAGCCTTGAAAGTCGGGCCAGCCGACGATCCCGGCAACTACCTGGGGCCGGTGATCAATGAACACGCGCGCCGCTCGATTCTCGACTACATCGAGATCGGCAAGCAGGAAGGCCGGCTGCTCACCGGCGGCGGACCGGCGGAAGGCACCGGCTATTTCATCCGCCCCACCATCATTGCCGACGTGGCGAAGGAGGCCCGGATCTTCCAGGAGGAGGTCTTCGGACCGGTGCTGGCGGTGACCAAGGCCCGGGATTTCGAGCACGCCCTCGAGCTCGCAAACGACTCCGAGTACGGCCTCACCGGGGCGGTATTCACTCGGAACCGCCAGAAGATCGATGCGGCTAAAGAGCGCTTCTTCACGGGCAACCTGTACATCAACCGCAAGTGCACCGGCGCCATGGTGGGCGCCCACCCCTTTGGCGGCTTCAACATGTCCGGCACGGATTCCAAGGCCGGCGGCCCGGACTACCTGCTGCTGTTCTTGCAGGCCAAGGCCATTGGGGAAAAGCTGTGATAGGATAGAAAAGCCCCGACGCGAAGGGGACCAGGAAGTTATCCATTCAGGGTCAAATCTTTTTGACACGGCAAAGGGGGCGCGCTTGTGGGGCAGGCCCATGGCCTGCCAGCCCGGACGCGCCCCCTTTTCTTCCGGATTGACCTGGTGGCAAGCCGGATGCGCCAATGGGCGTACGTGCGGATCTGTGCGGGGGGACCCGGCGACTGGTATCCCTTCCGCGACCGGACTGGGGGCCCCTCTGCCTACCACTGAGTTCCGGGAGACTGGGCGGTAGAATCAAGGTATGGCTTTCCCTGTACATCGGATGCGGAGGCTGCGGGCTACCGAGGGGTTGCGCAGCCTGGTTCGGGAGACCCGGCTGGCGCCGGGACAGTTCGTCCTGCCGTTGTTTGTGTGCCCGGGCGAGGGGGTGCGGCGGGAGATCGGCTCGATGCCCGGCAACTACCAGATGTCGATCGATGAACTCGTTCGCGAGTGCGCGGAGGTGCAGGGGCTGGGCATCGGGGGCGTGATCCTGTTCGGGATTCCGGAGAGCAAGGACGAGACGGCCTCCGGGGCCTGCGCCGAGGACGGCATTGTGCAGCGGGCGGTGCGGGCCCTCAAGCGGGAGATCCCCAGGCTGGTGGTCATCACCGACGTTTGCAATTGCGAGTACACCAGTCACGGGCATTGCGGCAAGGTGGTCAACGGGGAAGTGGACAATGACGCCACGCTGGAGTGGCTGGCGGTCGCGGCGGTGTCGCATGCGCGGGCGGGGGCCGACATCGTGGCGCCCTCCGACATGATGGACGGGCGGGTGGCGGCCATCCGGCGGGCGCTGGACGCCAATGGTTTCCTGAACACGCCCATCCTGGCGTACGCGGCCAAGTTCGCCTCGGTGTTCTACGGACCGTTCCGGGAAGCGGCGGAATCGGCGCCGCAGTTCGGCGACCGCAAGAGCTACCAGATGGACCCGGCCAACGGGCGCGAGGCGCTGCGGGAGATCGAGCTGGATATCGAGGAAGGCGCCGACATCGTGATGGTGAAGCCGGCGCTGCCTTACCTGGACCTCATTGCCCAGGCGCGGGCGCGGTTCGACGTGCCGATCGCCGCCTACCAGGTGAGCGGCGAGTTCAGCATGATTGTGGCAGCGGCGCGAAACGGCTGGCTGGACGGCCAGCGCGCCATGCTCGAGTCGCTGACCGCGATCCGGCGCGCGGGCGCCGGGATCATTCTCACTTACTTCGCCAAAGAGGCGGCCAGGGTCCTGGCGTAGACGTCAGGCGCTGGGCGCCGGCGCAGGCGGCGGAGCCAGGACTTTGGCGGCCTTCTTCACTGCGGCCGGGTCCACCGTGATCACTGCCCCGTAGCGGCAGGCGCCGCCGCAGACGCCGTGGATCGAGGCGACGTTGATCCCTGCGGCAGCCAGCTTGGCCATTACCTCGGCGACCGCGCCGGGACGGTCATCTCCGCTGAGAAGGAAAGCCTTCTGCTTCTTACCCAGGGGGACGCCAGCCTTCTTGGCGATGGGGCCCAGCGCGGGCGCTTTCTCGTCAACCACCAGAATGATTTCGGCGGCCCGGGCCCTCGGATAACCGAAGAAGCCTGTCAGGTTGATGCCGGCTTCTTTCAGAGCGTTGAGCAGGCGAGCCCCCTGTCCAACTTTATTGGGGATCGTTCCCACGTAGTAGACAACCGGAGTAATTTCGTCGGCCATGTGAATCTCCTCGCTGTACTGCAAGGTACATCGGAAAGGCAGGCGGCGTCAACTGCCACGGTTGCCTGTGCTAAATTGTAGAATTCCATGCCCATGAAACAGACACGCACGCTAGAGGAGTTGCAAGCGCTGTGCAAGCGCGTCCGGCGCGAGATCGTCGTGATGATCGGAGAGGCCAAATCCGGGCATCCGGGGGGTTCGCTGTCGGCGGTGGAGATTTTGGTCACGCTGTTTTTTGACGTGATGCGGCACGATCCGGCCAATCCGGGGTGGGCGGACCGGGACCGGTTCATCCTGTCGAAGGGGCACGGTTGCCCGGCGCTGTACGCGGTGCTGGCGGAAGCCGGCTACACCCCGCTGGACCAGTTGAACACCCTGCGCAAGCTGGGGTCGATCTACCAGGGCCACCCGGACAAGCGGTTCCTGCCGGTCCTGGAAGCCTCGACCGGGTCGCTGGGGCAGGGCCTGTCGCTGGCCATGGGAATGGGCTTCGCGGCGCGGCTGGACGACCGGCCTACGCGGGTCTACGTGCTGCTGGGCGACGGCGAGATCCAGGAGGGCCAGATCTGGGAAGCGGCCATGTTCGGGGCGTTCCACAAGATCGACAACGTGGTGGCCATCGTGGACTACAACAGGATCCAGCTTGACGGCTTCGTGAAAGACATCATGGAGGTGGAGCCGCTGGTGCTCAAGTGGGAGTCCTTCGGCTGGCACGTCATCGAGCTGGACGGGCACCACATCCCGGCCTTGCAGGAGGCCTTCGGGGAAGCGGCGACGGTCAAAGAGAAGCCCACGGTGATCATCGCGCATACGATCAAGGGCAAGGGCGTGTCGTTCATGGAAAACAACCCGAAATTCCACGGGGTTGCCCCGACGAAAGAAGAAGTGCAACTGGCGCTGAAGGAGCTGCAATGAGCGGATTGTGGATTGTGGATTGTGGATCGTGGATTGTGGGTTGTGGAAGGGACTCAGGTGAGTATGCCGGCCAATACGAAGTTTGAGCTGAAGCTGGGGATGGCGACGCGGGAAGCGTTCGGGAGGGCGCTGGTGGAGCTGGGCAGAGAGAACAAGGACATCTTCGCGATCGATGCCGATCTGTCGAAATCCACGTTCACTCACCTGTTTGCCAAGGAGTTCCCGGAGCGCTTCGTCTCCTGCGGGATCGCGGAAGCCAACATGTGCGGGGTGGCCGCGGGGCTGGCGGCCAGCGGCAAGATTCCGTTCGCCGCGAGTTTCTCCTGCTTTGTTATGAACAAGGGGTTCGAACAACTGCGGGTAACGGCGGCGTATCCCTACGCCAACGTGAAGATCGTGGGGACGCACAGCGGCATCTCGATCGGGGAAGACGGGCCCTCGCAGATGAGCATCGAGGAGGTGAGCCTGGCGTGCTCGCTGGCGGGATTTGTGGTGCTGGCGCCGGCCGATGAGGTTGCAGCCAAGGCGCTGGTACGGGCCGCGGCGGAGCACTTCGGCCCGGTGTTCATCCGGACAGGACGGCCGAAGGCGCCGGTGGTCTACTCAGCGGGGCAGCGGTTCGAGATCGGGAAGGCCATCGAGGTGATCGAGGGGTCAGACGTCACCATCATCGCCAACGGCCTGCTGGTGGCCGAAGCCATCCGGGCGCAGGAGGCGCTGGAAGCGGAGGGAGTCTCGGCGCGGGTGATCGACATGCACACCGTCAAGCCGCTGGACCGGGAGACCATCCGGAGGGCGGCGATCGAGACCGGAGCGCTGGTGGTGGCCGAAGAGCACCTGGTGGACGGAGGCCTGGGCGTGCGGGTGGCCCAGGTGGTGGCCCAGACGCATCCCTGCCCGATGGAATTCGTGGGCCTGCCGGACCGGTACGCGGAATCGGGCACGACGCAGGGCCTGCTGGACAAGTACGGTTTGGTGGCGCGCGACGTGCTGGCTGCGGCGCGCAAGGCGCTGAGCCGGAAAACTGGGATGTAGGTTGTGGGCTCTTGGACCGATCTGCTGGCCGCGGTGGTGAAGGCCCGGGAACAGCAAGGGGAAAGGATCTCGTGGATCCTGCACGACGAGGCGGGGCCGTTGCTGAGCGCGATCGGTCTCCAGTTGGACCTGTTGCGGATGGAGCTGGACGAGAAGTCTCCCGAGCTGTCCGAGCGCTTGGTCGAGTCGCAGAAACTGCTCGAGCAGGCGGTGGTTCAGGTGCGCGACCTGAGCTCCGAGTTAAGTCCCACGATGGTGGAGCGAGCCGGCCTCCAGTGTGCTCTGGAGCGGCTGGCCGGACGGTACGGCAAGTACTTTGCGGGTGCGCTGGGGCTGGAATTTGACGCTTCGGTGCGCCTGAGGGCGGCCGCGGCCAGCGCGATGTACAGAATTGCGGAGCAGGCGCTGGACAATGCGGTGCGGCACGCGCGCTGCTCCCACATCGAGGTGCTGGTCAATCAAAGGCAGGGCGCCGTGACTCTGGAGGTCATCGACGACGGGCGGGGATTCTCGGTCGAGCCGGTGAGCGGCCAGACGCCCGGGCTGGGCCTGCACCTGATGCGATACCACGCCTCCCAAGCGGGGCTCGAAGTGTCGATCGCCAGCGCGCCGGAAAAAGGTACAATTGTGAAGGCATGGTACCGGGCGCCGGAATCGCAGGGGCGCTGAAAGTTCGAGTCCAGGCGGCGAAGCAGTATGCCTTTTGGCATTCTACTGGTCGATGACCACAGGATCTTTCGGGACGGCATCCGATCCATTCTGGAGCGGCGGGAGGAGTTCCGGGTGGCGGGGGAGGCGGACAACGGCGCGGATGCCGTGCAGTTCTGCAAGAAGAACCGGCCAGACCTGGTGCTGATGGACATTGGCCTGCCGGGGATGAACGGCATCGAAGCCACCGAGGAGATCACGCGGCACTGCCCGGAGTGCAAGGTTGTCATTCTGTCCATGTATGACGACGAGAGCTCGGTGATGGGGGCGATTCGCGCGGGGGCCCGGGCCTTTGTGCTGAAGAGCGCCTCGGCGGATGACCTGTTGGACGCCTTGCGCGCGGTGGCCAAAGGGGGATTCTATTTGTGCGCCCAGGTGGCTGACCGCATGCAGAGCCGCATCCAGAAGGGCGAACTGGAGACCGCCCCGGCGCCGTCGGTGATCGAGACACTGTCGCCGCGCGAGTTGCAGGTCCTGCGGCTGGTGGCCGAAGGCAAGACCAGCAAGGAAATCGCGATCATGCTGGAACTGGGCCTGCAAACCGTGCGGAGCTACCGCAAGACCATGATGAAGAAGATCGGGGTCAACAACATCGCGGGCCTGACGCAACTGGCGCTCTCTGCCGGCCTGACGCGGGGAGGCGCGGAAACCAAGAATTTCCCGTAGCAGGGGCATCCCCGCCGGCGTCGCCCGCGGTGCTATGATGGGCTGGAATCGCGGCGCCTGCGCGAACGTGGCGGAACTGGCAGACGCACCAGACTTAGGATCTGGCGGGGGAGACCCCATGGGAGTTCAACTCTCCCCGTTCGCACCAACACAAACAGCCAGGTATGGCCCGGCCTGGGCT
>Ga0315280_10012475_pt1 | contig 10276 bp, 7 predicted proteins | sample YL17G06_40_MG_FD_203697 | JGI IMG/M metagenome (GOLD analysis project Ga0315280, IMG submission 203697) | Sediment microbial communities from Yellowstone Lake, YNP, Wyoming, USA - YL17G06_40 | ecosystem: Environmental > Aquatic > Freshwater > Lake > Sediment | place: USA: Wyoming | collected...
TGGGCCTGGCCCTGGAGCGTCAGGCGGCGCGCACGCAGGCGGAAAGGGCTGGTCTCCAGGCTGAGCACCAGCGCCTGGAAGCGGCGCTGGCCACGGCGGTCGCGGACCACCAGCGGGAGACGAAGGCATTCGCCGACTTGGCCGAGGCGGTGTCCCGGACCAGCGCGGCCCTCGAACAGGCGCGCGCCGAGCAGGCGGCGCTCGAGCGCGACTTGGAGAAACTGCGCCAAGAATTCTCCGGCGCCCAGGCGCGCCGGCAGGCGCTCGAAGAGACCCTGGCCCGCCACGCGTATACGACCGAGGGTGTCCGCCGCCTTCTCGCGGGCCATTCCGGCAACGGCTACGACTTCCAGCCGCGGGGATTGCTGGCGGACTTTGTGGAAGTGTCGCCGGGATACGAAGAGGTGGTCGAGCAATTCCTGAAGCAGGAACTTGACTGCGTGGTGGTGGAACAGCACGCCGAAGCCCGTTCCGGCATCGCCCTCCTGCAAAGCGAGGGCGCCGGCACCTCGACGTTCTTTGTCACGCACTTCTCCGCCAATGGCCAAGGCGCCGACCCGCTTGACGCGGAGGTGCGCAGTGAGCCGGGCGTCAAGACCGCGGTCCGCGAGCTGGTGCGCTTCGAGTCACGCCTGGGATTGAACGGTGACGCCGCCTTCCCTGCCCTCGAGAGCGCCTACGTTGTGGAGGACGGTACCACCGCCGAGCGCCTGGCCGCAAAGTATCCCCGGCTCCATTTCCTCACGCTGGGCGGTGAACACTATCACCACCGGCTGGTTTCCGGCGGCCGCGGCTCGAGTTCCGGCCCCCTCGCGCTCCGGCGGGATTTTCGCGAGCTCGAGCGCCGCGTCGCCGATCTGGAAGCGAAACTGCGGCAGACCGAGACCACCCGGGCGGAAGTGGCGGCGCGGGCCGCGCGGCTGGCGGAGGAACTCCGTCAGACGAGCGCGTTGAAACTCGAAGCGGAGAAGAACGCCCTCGTCGCCAATGAGAAACTCCGCCAGATGCGCGAGGTCACCGAGCGCGCCGAGGAACGTCTGCGCGCGCTCGCCGAGGAAGCCGCCGCCGTGGAGACCGAACTCCACAGCGCCAGCAGCCGACAACAGCAGTTGCGCACCGAACTCGAGACGGCCAACGAAGAAAAGCGGCACCGCGAGCAGGAGGTCAGCGGGGCCGCGAATCAGTTACGCGAACTTCGCGCGCGGCTTGATCACCTGAACCAGGAACTCGCGGAAGCGCAAGCCCAGGCCCAAGTGCTCGAAGAACGAAACCAGGCGCTCGAGGCGGAACGGGCGCGTCTGGCGAAGCAGGCTGAAGAAGTCCGCGCCCGCGCCAGCAGGTTGCAAAGCCAGATTGAGGGCTGGTCCGAGGAAGAGCGCCAACTGGCCGTGGAATGTGAGCAGGTGCTGGCGCGCCTCAACCAACTGGAGATCGAGCAGCAGGCGACCCGAGCCGGCCTGAAGGATGCCGAACAGGAATCGGAAGCCACGCGCGCGCGACGGGAAGAACTGCGGCCGCTCGTTGAGGAAGCGCGCGCGGCGCTGGAGCTGCGCCGAGAAGCACGCTCCCAATCAGAAGTATCACTGGCGCGCGCCGAGTCTGACTACACCCATCACGCGCAGCAGTGCCAGGAAGCGCTAAGCGTCGACCCGGCGCAACTTCTCCAGGAAGTTACTCCGGAGACTACGCTCACTGGCGAAGCCTTGCAGGCCGCAGAGGCTGACCTGCAGCAAATGAAGGCGCGGCTTGAAAGCATGGAACCGGTCAACCTGATGGCGCTCGACGAGCTGCAGGAGGCGGAGGAGCGCCTCACCTTCCTGGACACGCAGCGGCAGGATTTGCTGGCCTCGATCGAGGACACCACGCAGGCCATCCACGAGATTGACCGCGTCTCGCGTCAGCAGTTCCTGGAGGCTTTCAAGGCCATCAACATTCATTTCGCCGAGTCTTTCCGGACGCTCTTCGGCGGCGGCGTGGGCGAGATGCGGCTTACCGACGAGGCCGACCCGGAGAGCGGTATCGACGTGGTAGCCCAGCCCCCCGGCAAGCGCCTGCAGAATGTGCTGCTGCTTTCCGGCGGCGAAAAGGCGCTGGCGGCGCTGGCGCTGCTGATCGCCATCTTCCGCTACACGCCGAGCCCGTTCTGCATCCTGGACGAAGTGGACGCGCCCCTGGACGAAACCAATATCGAGCGCTTCACCCGCATGATTCAGCAGATGAGCCGCCACACGCAGTTCATCCTCATCACCCATAGCAGGCGGACGATGGAGATTGCTCCGGTGCTCTACGGCGTGACCATGGAGGAGCCGGGCGTGTCGAAGCTGGTTTCGGTGCGCTTCGAAGCCTTCGAATCGCGGCCCGTTGCCGTCGCGGGTTGAGACCAAGGAGCGGCCCCCTCTGCGCCTCCATGGCAAAATGCCTTCCCTCCGGGGTCGCCATGGACCCAACAGTTTGTTGAAAGAGGGCCAGAGGCTGTCATCCTGAGGAGGCCGCCGCGGCGACCGACGAAGGATCTCGTTAATCGTTGATTCAAAACGCAGTGACATTCTTCGCGGAGTTTACCGTGAGCCTCTTCGCTACGCTCAGAGTGATTCGAAGCGAAGTGAATCGGCTCAGAATGACATTCTGAAACCCTTTTTTAACAAACTGCTAAGTGTGGACGCCGTACAAATCTTTGGCGGCTACATGGCCGACAGCCGCTTCGCTCCCTGTAGGCGCGCAAGACCGGGGCGCTTCGCCCATGCGCGACTCTAGATCTTCACTTCGCTGATCTGAATCGTGGGCTGGGTGTTCGTGAATTTCGGAATATCATCCATGAGTGCTTGGGCATGGGCGGCAAAGGCAGTCTGAAATGCTCCCACGGACTCGAACAGAAGATGTCCCAGAGCCAGATACGGTGGAGGCGACCCCGGCGCCGCGCCGGAGATGCCCTGCTCCACCACCACACCCTTCAGTGCCGCTCCGAGCTTTTGGCGAACCAGAGGCATGTGAGTTTCGCAGTAGTACGCCATGTCAAAGGTGCTACCTTCCGTGTTCGGATACATTACGCTGACCTTAATCATTCTGCACTCCTCCTCAGTGACATCGGCACAGAGGCCGGTTGACTGAAACCCTTCCGGGTTTGTGATTCTGCCACGGCACCTATCCGCGCGCAAGGCCGAGGCTCTGCTCCCGCCCGGCGATTTGGATTTCACCCTCGCCTCCAAGCCTTGCGTCAGGAAGTCTTCGGCACACATTATCCAGTGGTGCGGTGGCGCAAAAAAGGCGGACTGTTTTTCCGTTGACAACCCAAAGTGATGCTCTAGAATGAAGGACGCCTTTTGTAACCGGGAAGCTCATGACACCTCAATCTATTCTCCGCGAAACACATTTGCCGGGCGTGCAGCTGTTCTCGCGCGGCAAAGTGCGCGATGTGTATGAGGTGGCGGGCGACCGCCTGCTGATCGTGGCCACGGACCGCCTTTCCGCGTTCGATGTCGTCATGGCGGAAGGCATCCCTTACAAGGGACGCGTGCTCACGCAGCTTTCGCTTTTCTGGTTCGATTGGCTGCGCGACGTTGTCCCCGCGCATTTGCTGACCGCCAACCTGGACGAATATCCGGAGGAACTGCGGCCGCTTGCCGATCAGCTCGCCGGCCGCTCCATGCTGGTGGTAAAGGCCCAGCCGTTCCCCATCGAGTGCGTGGTGCGCGGTTACCTGGCTGGTTCGGGTTGGAAAGAGTACCGGAATACGGGCGCAGTGTGCGGCATCAAACTCCCGGCGGGACTCGAGGAGTCGGCTCCGCTCCCGGAGCCGATCTTTACGCCCGCCACCAAGGCCCAGGAAGGGCACGACATCAACATCACCTGGGAAGAGGCGGTCGCGCGCGTGGGCCCGGCGGACGCGGAACGGCTGCGTGCTTACAGCTTGGGCCTGTACACGAAGGCGCGAGATTATGCGGCGAAGCGCGGCATTTTGATCGCGGACACCAAGTTCGAATTCGGACGGCGCGACGGTGACATTATTCTGATCGATGAGGTCCTGACGCCCGACTCCTCGCGCTTCTGGCCGGCGGACGGATACCAGCCGGGAAGGTCCCAGCCGTCGTTTGACAAGCAGTTCACGCGCGATTATCTGGAATCAATCTCCTGGAACAAGCAACCGCCGCCGCCGCCTTTGCCGCCCGAGGTCGTGCAGAAGACCAGCGAAAAGTACCGGGAAGCCTACCAGCGGCTGACCGGCCGTACTATTGACGAAGGGGAATTCTAGTCCTCATTCTTAGGTGAGCATGGGCGGTTGGAACTGGCTCGATTGGATTCTAGTTGCGATCGTAGCGACTTCGGTTGTGGCGGCGGCGTGGCGGGGATTTGTTCACGAATTGATTTCCCTGGCCTCCGTGGTCGCGGGCCTGGTGGTGGCCGCCCTCGGTTATCGGCAAGCCGCCCTGTGGTTCGAAGACCTGACGAAGTCGCACGAGGTGGCGCTGGCGGCGGGTTTTCTGGCGTTGTTCATCACGACTTTGATCGTCGGGGCCTTGGTTGTCCTGCTGGCCAAGAAACTGATCAAGACGGCGGGAATCCAATGGTTCGACCGCTTCTTGGGCGCGGTGTTTGGGCTGGCGCGCGGCGTGCTCGTGGACTCCATTCTGCTGATGGTGATGCTCGCCTTCACCATCAAGCCGGAGGCGGTCCAGGGCTCGAGGCTCGCGCCTTACGTGACCACCGGCGCGCGCGTGCTGGCGTTGGCCATGCCGCAGAGCTTGAAAGAACAGTTTCGCGCGGGTTTCGACCGGTTCCACCGGAGCCTGATGGAAAGCGACAAGAAAGCACAGCCGTAATCATACATCTTCAATTTGTCGGAGCGCTGTCGTGAAAGACCTGCTTGAGGCACTGATTGGCAAGATGGTCGAGAATGAAATCTTCTACCCCGATGCCGTCGAGGAGTTTGAGAAGCGTTTCATCAAGACCGTTCTCGAAAAGAACAACGGCAATCAATCGAAGGCCGCCCATGCCCTGGGAATTCACCGCAATACTCTCAGCCGCAAGATCGAGACCCTCGGCTTGGACAACAACCGGCCCAAGCGCCGGAAGCGTCCGAGCCGCTAACACCTGGCAAGCCTCATTCTCAGAAAGCTGCACGGTGAGCAGGCAAACCAACTACAAACGGTCGAGGCCCGCGCCGGGCGCACCAGCCCGCCTTTGCACCAGCATCGCTCGAACCTTGGTTTAGCATCCCGAGTTCGCCGGCTGGGCCGGAACCCAGGCCTTATTCTCAGTACGACTTGTCCGTGGAAATTCAGGGGGGAACGCACTAAACGGAATGCCGCGAAAAAGGAACCGGCCGGGTCCCGTCAGGAACCCGGCCGGCCGCGTAATTGGATTACCAGAATCCTAAACCTCGCCACGGGACCACGGCTAGCGAGCAGGCTTCTTCACTGAAGTGGCTCGCGAGGTTGCCTTCCGCCGCGGCGTCGGTTTGGGCTTGGGCTTTGGCTTTTCTTTCACCGCCTCCGGCAGGGGATCCGGGTCAATGATGGTCCCCACCACCGTGAGAACGAAACTGGGCGTAACGGTATAGGAGTCGATCTTGCCATGGAAGCGCACGATTTCGCCCTTGCTGAGGTTCTTCACGTTCGGCTGGGTGGAATCTTTCAGCTCGATGTCGTAGACGCCCTCCGCCGCTTTCGACTGGTCCAGGATATCGACATGAACCAAGAAAGTCCCCGGCTCAGTCCCGGGTACGATGCCATCCACATAGCCACCGAGCCCGATGTCCTGGCCCTTGATGCCATCCCACAACTTCTGGGCGCGGTCACCGCCCAACTTCAGCGGCGTCGCCAGGTCGTTAAAGTTGTCGATATTCGGATTCCCGGTTTTCTCCGGGATCTTCATCGCTTCGACCTTGAAGCCCTCCGGCGGATTGACCGAACTCGCCGCCTGGTTGATAAGGTCCGGCAGACCTTCCTCGTTGCCGTGGTAATTGATATATGCCCGCTTCAGGAACTTCTCGATCTCGGGCCCGGCCGGATTCTGGGAGGCCTTCGCCAACGACACCGCTCGGGCCATATACCACAGCGCCGGGCTGTAGTCCGGCGGGGTCGAATAGAGATATGCCAGACCCATGCGGTAAAAGGTGTAAACATCGCTGGGGTTATCTTCGGCAGCCAACTTGAGCGCAGCCAGGGCACCGGCATAATCCTTGCGCTGCAGAGCCACAAACCCGATGGCACTATTGAAAACCGCCCGGCCGGCCTTGACGGCTTGGTTGAACTGATCCTCCGGAACGTTGGGTCGTTTCTGGAGCTTCGCCAGCACCTCGAGCCCATGTCGAGCGTCGCTCTCGGCGCGGGAAAGTTTCGTGGTGGCGTCCGGGTCGTCGGCCTTGAAGATAAACGGGAAGGCAAAACTGAGATAACTGAGGGCGTCCAAGTTGTCCGGGTCAGCCTCCAGTGCCTTGCGACCCGCGTCAACGGCTTTGTCAGCCTGGCCCAATTGCTGATAGGTCTGCGCCATCAGCATGTAAGCATTGGCCTTGAAGTCGGAATTGGCATACTTCGCCAGAAAAGCTTCGGCCAAGGATATCTTCTTCTGTGGGTCTCTCTCGGCGGCCATGGCGCTGAAGGCATCGTACTCTTCACGGCTCTTCCACTGCGGTTGCTTCGCCGCCTGCGGCGGAGCGGCCATAGCACGGACCGGCGCCAGCCCAGCCGCCGTGCCGGCGTTGGCCGCATCTCGGGCGTATCCCCAGCCAAGACCCAGACCCACCAGTAACGTAAAGCTCAGAAGAACAGTTGTTTTCCTCATTGCGGAGCTACCTCGACGAAAAGGTTATAGAGCTTTGCGCGAATCTGACTCACGTTGTAACGACCCCCTCCGCCACGCCCACCTGCAGGCCCAACATCTTCCCCCGATCCGGGGGGTCGTCCCGATTGGTACCGCTCTCCAAATACCAAGACTTGCGAAAGTTTTCAAGTAAAATCTATCGGGCCCGGAAGCTTACCCCCCAATACGTATGATGCCCCATACCCTCCTCCAGGTGCCTTATCTTGCCCAAGGGTCGGAAGCGCACTAGAATCAAGGGGAGATGGATCCTCGGGACGCCCGTCAATCGGTAGCTGAACGCGCCGAAAAAGCGGCCTCGGTTCCCCCGCGCCTGATGGAGCCGTTCTTCGCGGAGGCCAACAAAGAGGTCCTGGTCGCCTTTGCCCGCAATCCGAACCTTCAGGAACGCGACTTGCTGCGGCTGCTGCAGCGCAAGGACCTCCCTGCGGAAGTCCTGCGCCAGTTGGCCGCCCACCCGGAAGCCAATCGCAATTATGCCGTAAAGTTGGCCATGGTGCAGCACCCCAGAACCCCGCGCCTGATTTCCCTGCCCCTGACCAAGTTCCTCTACCTGTTCGACCTGGTCCGCATTTGCCACTCGCCAGCTGTTCCCACGGAGATCAAAATGCTGGCTGAAGAAACCATCCTGAGGGGAACCGCCGCTGTCCCCCGCGGGGCAAAAATCACTTTGGCTCGCCGGGCTACCGGCCGAGTCGCCGCTGCTCTGCTGGTAACCGAAGACCGCGAGCTGATCCGGGCCGTTCTCGAAAATCCGTATCTTACAGAGGCGAACCTGATCCACGTCTTGGCGCTGGAGAACCTTCCCCCCGCCGTCGTGGAACTCATCGCCACGCATGAAAAGTGGTCGCCGCGCTATCATCTGCGGCTGGCCCTGATTCGTAACCCGCTCACACCGCTGGTGCGGGTGCTGGCTTTCCTACCCGACTTGGCCCTTACCGACCTGCGCGACATCTGCCTCGACCGGCGCATGCCCGCGCACGTCCGCAGATACGTCCTGAACCATTGCGCCCAACGGCTGGGAAAAAAGCCCGACACCCCTGACACCTCGTAGCGGGTACCGGGTTCTATCGACGATCGCAAAATAAAGTGACGACTACTCCTGTAGCGCCGGTGTCCACCTCCCGCAAAGCGGGACGCGGGGGGCAGCGCCGCTGCAGCAAAATGCTGTCACCATATTGTACAGTTCCCTACAGTAGGGGAGCGCTCTGCACCCCCGGCGGCGGGCGATGTAATATCCTGCCCTACCGACATTCCCTCACTAATACTCGCCCCATGTGCCGATTTGATTGTATTCTGAGGGGCCGTACGGCGGCCGGGCGCAGGGCGCCAACCGTGATGACCTCGGGCGCCTTGGGCCAGAGATGCTCATGACGGTCATTCCTGAAGGGAGAGGACGTGGCTTTCAGTTGGCTTGACATGCTCGTGGTGGTGATCTACTTGCTCGCCATCACCGCCTTCGGCGCGCACTTCGGCAAGAGCCAGCGGACCCTCCATGACTACTTCCTGGGCGGGCAGCGCCTGCCCTGGTGGGCCATTGCCCTCTCCGTGGTTTCCGCGGAAACCAGCATCCTGACCATCATCAGCACGCCGGGAATTGCCTATGTCTCGAACCTGGACTTCTTGCAGCTCATCTTCGGATACCTCGTGGCCCGCGTAGTAATCAGCCTCCTGCTCATCCCTCGCTATTTTGCCGGGAACCTCTTCACCGCCTATCAGCTCATCGAGAACCGCTTCGGCCGTGGCCTCAAGGTCTTCACGGCCTCGCTTTTTCTGGTGACACGCGCCCTGGCCGAGGGGGTGCGCGTCTTCGCCATCTCCATCATTATCGAGGTCATCTTCAAGACCGGCGTGCTCCCCGCCGTCATCGTGGTGACGGCGCTGACGCTCTTCTACACTTTCCGGGGCGGACTAACGGCCGTGATCTGGACGGATGTCATCCAGTTGAGCATCTATCTGACCGGCACTGTGCTGGCGGCGTTTCTGGCCATGCACGCGCTGCCCGGAGGTTGGGCCGAAGTGACCACTCTGGCGCACCTGGCCGGAAACAAGTTCACGTTCTTCAACTTTACCTTCAATTGGCATCAGCCCTACCTGTTCTGGTCCGGGCTGATTGGCGGGACTTTCCTGTGCATGGCCAGCCACGGCACGGACCAGTTGATTGTGCAACGCCTGCTGGCCGCCAAAAACCAGCGGCAAAGTCAGGCCGCTCTGCTCGCCAGCGGCGTGGTTGTGCTGTTTCAGTTCGGCCTCTTTCTGGTGGTGGGAGTGGTGCTCTTCGCTTTCTACCATCACTTCCCGCCGCCTGCCGCCTTCACCCGCCCCGATCAGATCTTCCCGGTGTTTATCGTCACCCAGTTGCCACGCGGCCTCGCCGGCCTGCTGGTGGCGGCGGTGCTCGCGGCGGCCATGGCCAATCTCAGCGCCGCGCTCAACGCCCTGGCCTCGAGTTCCGTGGTGGACTTCTACAAGCCGTTTCTCCGACCCGGCGCCGACGAGAGACACTATCTGCAGGCTTCGCGCCTCCTGACGCTGTTTTGGGGACTCCTGCTGATTCTCATTGCGATTCTGGCGCAACGCCTGCATCGCAGTGTGCTCGAACTGGCGCTGACCATCGCTTCGGTTCCTTACGGCAGCATGCTGGGTATTTTTCTGCTCGGGGTGCTGACGCGGCGCGCCACGGGCCGCGGCGCCCTCTGGGGAGCTTTGCTGGGCCTGGCGACCCTGGCTGGCGTGATGAGCTTGACCTCGATCGCTTGGACGTGGTACGTCGCCATCGGAACCGTGGTAACGTTTGGGTTTGGCTGGGTCGCGAGCATATTGACCGTCCGCAGCAGAGAGTGAGCATTCGATGACCGAACGCACGGAATTGGTCAAAGGGTTGGGACTCTACGGCGCCATCTCCGTCGTGGCCGGGACCATGATCGGCACCGCGATTTTCGTGGTCCCGAGCCTCATGCTCCGGCAGGTCGGCACGCCCTGGAGGGTCCTCGTGGTGTGGGCCTTTGCCGGGATTCTCACGTTGTTCGGCGCCTTGGGCTACGCCGAGCTGGGCGCCGCCCTGCCGCAAGCCGGCGGTGAATACGTCTACCTTCACCGCGCTTACGGCCCCGCGCTGGGATTTCTCTATGGCTGGACGCAGTTCATGGTGGCCAAGACTGCTTCGATCGCCGCCATCGCCACGGGCTTTGTCATCTACCTCGGGTATTTCTTCCCGCACCTCAAAGACGCGATCTGGCAACCGTCGTTCGATCTGGGCGGGCATGCGTGGGTGTGGCGCCTGACGGGCCTGCAACTTGGCGCCGCCGCCATGATCCTGCTGCTTTCGGGATTGAACGTTCTTGGCGTCCGCCGCAGCGGCGCCCTGCAGACCATCTTTACGGCCTCGAAACTGCTGGTGCTGGTCGTCCTCATTGTCCTGGGGCTTACGCGGGGTCAGGGCTCCTTCGAGAACCTT
>Ga0315280_10012477_pt1 | contig 10274 bp, 8 predicted proteins | sample YL17G06_40_MG_FD_203697 | JGI IMG/M metagenome (GOLD analysis project Ga0315280, IMG submission 203697) | Sediment microbial communities from Yellowstone Lake, YNP, Wyoming, USA - YL17G06_40 | ecosystem: Environmental > Aquatic > Freshwater > Lake > Sediment | place: USA: Wyoming | collected...
TTATCTCGGACAGAGAACCGAGACCGATGACGCCCAAACCTAAGCCTCAACCCAGCAAATCCGAAAATCAAAGACCAACGGAATTCGGTGTCCCAAAGCCGGAGCGAACGTGAAGTGAGCACGCCAACCCCTTCCCGAATAGATTTTCACGGGAGGCTGTTGGGGTGCTTCCGCTGCCAACGCTTGTAGGTCCGCTTTATCCTAGGCCTCTGTAGGGGATTGTTGAGTCCTTCTCGGCATAGTACGCGGTAGGCAGTCATGTGGCAGATGTCGATGCCTTTCTTCCTTAGGTGTCCGGCGATTCGGTGTGGACACCATCCTGTCTCTTTTCGTAGGTCGATGACGAGTTTGGCGGTCTCGGCGGGCGTCTTGTGGATGATGTTTGGCTTTCTTGGTTTGTCATTGAGGTTCTCGAAGCCTCCTTCACGGTAACGGTTCCACTAGTTGTAGAATGTTCTTCGTGGTATCTGGGCTGCGGTGCAGATTTCGCTGACTGACGTCCTCTTCCCTCTTCTTCGTATGCACCAGCGTCGCAGCTTCACAATGTCCCTTGATCTCTTCATGCGAGCACACTCAGTCTCTCAGCTTATGAGTGTGCCAAATGTGGTGTGATAACAGATTGGAGACCTTGAAGCAGATAGGCATAGATATTGAACCTGTCAGATACGACACGTGTTGCGAAATTGCTGGCACTTTTGGGTTCAAGAAGAGTAGTGAGGGATACGACGTGTCGATGGCAATCGGAGAAAGGTTTTTCGAGAGAATCAGGGCTATGAACATCGATCTAGCTGTGACGGAGAGCACCGTAGGCAAGATGCAGATCGAGCATGGTGCCTCCATTCGTGCGCTCGATCCCGCTACAGCGCTCTGGGGCGTCTACCAGCGCCTTCCCGGTACATGTTGTAGGGATACCACGTGGCATTTGGGTTACATGCGAGGACTGAGCAGACCGCCCAGTGGACGTATATCCCTAATTTGGCGTCCTTGAACCGCTTGGGTATGCCGTGACCCACAAAAGAATTCTAGGCTGGATTGCAGGTCTTGTCCATTTCTTCCTTAGTCTTCGAGTTTCCACGTATGCACTCACCCTGGTGGCTGGCAAAGAGGTTGCCACGCGCTCAACTTTGATAAATGCCGATTTACCAGGAGTACGCCTCAGGCGCCTCTCCCGGTTGAAGGCGTCTTCCATAATTGATGCTGAAAATATCGCCTAGTCGGCGCATCACTTCTTGGTCCAAAGCCACTTCCGCCGCCCTTTCTATGCCATCCAAGTGGCTGGGCGTGCGGATCCCAACGATGGCAGAAGACACGGCAGGGTTGGCCAGGGTCCACGCTATGGCAACAACATGCTCTTTCTCGCCTATCTCTCTGCAGAGCTTCGCAAACTCCTCAAACTGCTGGTTTCCGCTGAGCGACATGTTATACTCTTTTCCGACGGAACTTGTCCTGGACCCTGCCACAATCTGTTTCTTCCCGGTCAACAGCCCGCCCGCCAGTGGCATGTAGGGCAGGATACCGATTCCAAAGTCCCGCGCGGCTGGGATTACTTCAAGTTCGGGAACTCTGTTCAAGAGATTATACTGCGTCTGTTCCGATACGATTCCAAGCAAGCCCCGTTGCTGGGCCATCATCTGAAACTTGGCCAGTTCCCAGCCCGGAAAGTTGCTGGTGCCGACGTACAGAATATCTCCTTTGTCCAGCAGGCGCTCAAAGGTGCCCCAAAACTCCTCCCCGCTTATCCTTCGATCAATATGATGAACCTGATAGAGGTCTATATGATCTGTCTGAAGCCGCCTCAGGGAATCTCCCAAGTGCCTGCGCACTTTGTGGGCAGATATTCCATTCGTTTCATTTGGCATTGACTGGTCGCCCACCATGCAGCAATAGACCTTGGTTGCCAGCACGACCTTGTCTCTTCTGCCGCCTCCCTGCTTGAACCACTTTCCCATGATCTCTTCGGTTTGGCCCGGGTTCCCGCCGTAGATGTTTGCCGTGTCAAAAAAATTGATTCCCAGATCCAGGGCCCTGTTCATGATGTCGAAGGCTTCTTTCTCCGTTGTACACTGACCGAAGTGCATGGTTCCCAGGCAGATTCTACTGACGGTGAGATTGGAGCGTCCAAGACGCGTATACTTCATTTCGAACCTCCTACATTAGGATCGTTAGCACGTTGATCAACATAGCATCATATACACGTATTCCCCTCTGTTAGCTACGGAGATAGTTTGCCAGCGAACATGGCCCCATGAGTTCAACGAATCCAAAGTTCCGAGGTTTCTGGACCGGGATCAGGACCACTTCTCGTCGGCTTGGCTGGACGTTGACAGCATCTGTTTCACTTGGGGCTGAGACTGAGCGACCGTCTGCCGCTTTTCCAGTCATAGCCCGGGAAAGCAGGGGTTCTGATGATTCAGGAATGATGAGGAAAGTTCGCCTAGGGGATCTCCCGCCATTGGTGTGCATTCCCAGTGTGTTTGCTCTCATTCGAGAATCGTCCTGTCGCTGAAACTCAGACAAACCGATAAAACGTTGTTTCGACGCGTTGTCTTCATTAGTCTTGCCGCAATCTTCTGTGCCCATTTGATATGACCGTCAGCCTCCTCATTCTTCCCCTGAACCTTCACGATACGGGCAATGTCGTAATGTATGGCCGCTTCACTGGACGGGGGAATAGAACCATATTCCAGAAAATCCCTTAGAACTTGTTTTGGCATCTCTGAATGCTTTCCGGTCGGGTCATCGTATAGTGCACCTTGCTAGAAGACAAGGCAGTTGTGATCCTTGATGCTTGCTGACCTCATGCTTGTACGTAGCCCAGTCGTGTTTGTTCCATCATCGTAGGTGACCATGCGCAAGCTGTGGTCACAGCGTTCGGCCGATTAAACTCACTTGAACAAGTCTTGGTTTCGGAGGTCTGACAAAATCGTGCCCTGTGCGAACATGATTAGACGGATTATGCCCGAGTATGCCTATATAGTGCAGCAGCCTCCGAGATCATTGAACGGTTGTGAAGAAACTGAGCAAGATCAGCTTCGGAGCAGTCTTGAACGAGGCTCCTGAAATGTGTGTCTCCCCAGATTACCATGAACTCGCTAGACTGCTTCGTGTCTGTGAGGATGCGAACTTCGACTCGGTTTGGCTAATGGACCACCTCACATGGGGACCGAACTCCGCCATCTTTGAATGCTGGACAACGCTGTCAGCCTTGTCGCGTGAAACGTCGAGGATCCATCTCGGCCCTTTCTTCCTCTGCAACGGCTATAGAAACCCGGCGCTTGTTGCCAAGATGGCGGCCACCTTGGACCAAATATCCGAAGGCCGCCTGGAACTGGGGCTGGGAGCCGGATGGAAGGGGGATGAGTACAAAGCCTACGGGTACCCATTTGGCTCGGCAGCAGAGAGGATACGGCGTCTGGATGAAGCGGCTTCAATAATCAGACTAATGTGGAGCGGAAGACCCACCACGTTCCAAGGAGACTACTACCACGTCTTCGACGCCATTTGTAGACCAGTGCCAGTGCAACCCGAAGGGCCGCCACTCTGGATAGGAGGAGGCGGAGAACAACTCACCCTCCGAGTCGTTGCCAAGCACGCAGACGTCTGCAACTTCTCAGGATTATCCACAGGCCTTGAGACGTTCCAGAAGAAACTGGCTAGCCTGCAACAACACTGCCATTCTGTCGGAAGAAGCATCGACGACATTGTCAAGTCTGTAACCCTTGAACTGGTACTCGGCAAGAATGAAGAGCAGGCTCGCCGGAGAGGGCGAGAAGTCCCTCCAAGCCAAGCACCTGAGGAACGTTTCGTCGGAACCCCTTCAGAGTGCATCTCTTTCCTTCAGCGATTCATAGACGCCGGCGCATCCTACTTCATGCTCCACATCGAGGATCTATTGCCGAGCTTGAACCTCTTCGAAAACGAAGTACTCCCGTCTTTCCAATCAGCCTAGTGGCGGGGTCCCAAGACCGGCTGAGCAGCTAAACCCTCAACACGAGGAATTATCAGATGCCGGCAGAATAATCCTGTTGCCAGTGTATGCTCCTCAAACTCCAAATGGAAGCGAGAAACAGTGTGTCAGAACGCCCTCAAGTTTGCCTTGGACATTTAAGGGAAGTCTCGGGGACGCATCGGGTTGAATCAATTACCCGAACAGTTGAGAACCAATGCCCACGCCCTGCTATCATTACTGTGATCCGCGGACCGACCAGGCGTTATCTTAGTGATCTGAAGGAGACGCCCAGAGCAACTCCCCACTGAATTGGTACCTCAGATCCCAAGAGCGAGGTTCTTGATTTTCCATGGCGACAGATTGAAGTTTGTCTCGTCAGCTTCTGCAAGATCCGAGACTCTCCTCTCACGGAGGTCCTCTTCCCAAAACTTGACTCTCTTCATCACCGTTACCTTCGTGTCCGCTGGCCTTCCGCTTGCTTCGTAGACTCTTAGTAGAACCGAATTCGATCTTGGGACTAGGGCTGTCGCGTTGACATTCTCAGGCTCCACTCCGATGAAACTCTGCTTCTTGCTCAACTTACCATTTCTGGCCTTCAACGGGAAGGCAATTAGCGGGGAATTCACCTCAGCAGCCCTTCTAGCCGGATCCGCTAGGTTTCCACCCCCCCTATACACAAAGAGAGTGTGGTGAAAGTCTCTCTGTCCCACAAATCTCGTGTCAAATTCGCGAATAGGCAACCAGAAAAGAACCTGCGAGGACCACCTCTTGTTGCTAACAAGAAGCGGGTTCGACAAAATGCCCCCTTTCAAGTACGTCTCCGGCGATCCTTGGTTGACAATGATTCCACCCGTTGATTCATTCTCAATCGCTGTCCAACTGACGGCATAGAACTTCTCACTGTCGATCACATCGCGCACACCGAAGGGAATATCGTAGTATGCATTCCCCTGGATAGCAAAAGGGAACACCATTCTCAGCTGCGTTTCTGGCTCATGATAATTACCTATGTCCGTGGGGTTGGCTATTTGTATTCTAGTGTCTATGTCGACTCTGCCCGTCTCCGGTCCAACCCTATACTCTTGAAGATACGATCCGAATTTCGCCTTTCCGAATATCCTGACAGAGGCAAAGTTGTTACCTTTCTGCAGAAGGAGCTGGCCGTCACTACCACGGAATGCGACGGCATCTCCATCCGGATCGATCATACATTTCAATTCCCCCACTGAATTCCCGTCTCGCTCATGAAAGACTGTGTTGCCCCTGATCCGATCTCTGATGTATGTGAGCCGTGGAGCGGTCTTATCAAAAGAGAGTTCGATGCTGTCGTTTCGTATTAGAACTTGGCCATCACGCTCAAGAATGTCCAGTTTCCTGTCCTCACGTCGGCCTCCGTCTCGTATCGTGTAGACGGCGTAGCCGAACGCAGGTACGTCCGCCTGCCAAAGGATATTTGCTCTCCTCACCGAGCCGTCAGGGTATGTTTCCTTATCGATCAAGTCTGCCGAAGGGTTTTCACCTTCAGGCCCTACTAGTTCCGGGTCTTTCATTTTCCCCTCTTTGAATGTCAACTCTATCATGGCGCTGTCCTTTCTCGGCCAAGACAGTGTGTTGAAAACAACTATGGGCATGCCACTTTGCACGCGACTATCAATCTCCTCAGCAATTTGCCTTACTGCATCTGAGATTGCGTCGGCGGATAGCCGGATAGCCTCATTGCACCACTCGGTGCTCATCCCAATTGCCTTCGGGGTACACGGAATACGGTTGTCATGGTGTTGAGCAGCCAGTATCTTCTTCCATCCCTCGTCCAAAGGATGCGTCTTCTTCCCGAGCAGCTTTGCGAATGAAGATAGCACTTCAGCCTGCAATATCTTGTTTTCAGCCTTTCTTCCTATTGTCTGGTGAAGCAGACCGTAGGCAGGTATTGCGTTGAACGAGTCCGGGGAATATATCTCTGCTTCGCCCATTGGCTCTATGCTATCAATGTACTCTGCTACGAAGTCCGATATTTTTTTGAACTCGAAGGATTCTTTGTTATCCCTAATTTCTTCGACTGGTGGCGCGTGAGATTGACATGGTGACATATAGTGAAATGTTGATATCGTCTGACCCGGCCTGAATTTGTTATACTGCTCCACCAAGACTGCGTCTTCGATTCGCAGCTTCGGAAGGGTGATGATGAAGCGTATCTTTGATCCGTCAAGCCCAAGCCAGTATATGACCTCATTTCCCTGCAGCGGATCGGTTCTGAATCCTTCGTAGGCTGGAAACCGGCGCTGACAGCAGCATGAGTACGTGTCTAGACGGACTCCCCTGAGAGAGTATATAGTGTCTCCAAGCCCCGGAGCGGAGGCATACGCATATCCGAAACTATTCAGAATCTGTGGCAGTTGATCGTGGAATGCAGTTTCCTGTCTAATGTACAGGTTCGTGTCCTTACCAAAGAGGTCGTTTAATGTCTTAAGGCCATACTCGAACTGTCTTATGTTCGGCTCGGACGAGAGAACATGGAAGTGTGGTTGTGAATAGGATCCTTCAACAAAATCGATCTGACCTCTGTCGCTAGCTTGCTTCATCTTGTTGAGTATCTCGGGATGCTTCTCCCTGAGATAGTTCGCCTCTGCGCCAGATAGCTCGAAACTGAACTCGACATCGGGGTTACCAGCTAGAAACTCCAAATACGTATCAAGATCACCAATGAGATTAAGGTATGTGGCCATGTCTTCGCCAGACATCTCTTCATAGATTACGAGGTGAAGTACAATTGAGAAGGACGGCTTCGTCCTCTTTGTTGGAGTAGTCATAATATTTTTTTTAGATGGCCAGGTTACATTTAAGACCTGTGTAGCTTTCGAGACTCTTCCTATACTCCAAGCCTCTGTGATTGTCAGGTTACTGCTCCGCTAGTGTGTTGGCATCTCCCCTAGACGACTCAAATGCTGGGCAGAGAGCCTCACCTATCGGCTTGACTCGGGACAAGAGATCGGCATCGATTTCCAAATCTTCGTATATGCCCCGATGCAATCGCGTGACCTTGTTGTCTACGCGTGTCTATGGCTTCAACTGCTGTCTTGATCCCCTCACCCAGATCCTTCATAAAGCCGTTGAACAACCGAAGCGAACCCCCATAGGTTCATTCGCAGACTACCACAAGTTCCTCGGCGTCGATCCAGTATGCGAGCATATTCGGAAAACCTCTGCACTAAACCAGCGACCAAGAACCCGGATGGAACTAGGCGAAGCAGAAACCTAGCGAGTCAACCTCCTCATAGGGGCACCCAAGATTGTGCGAGCCTGCTTGAGAGAGGGAAGACAATTGGAATCCGAGGCTTGCGACCTACAGAATGAAGTCAGCTGGTGGGGGCTTCGTCTAGGTCCACTCCATATCGTTTGAGGAAGTGATCAAGCTCGGCCCGAGTCGGTAGCGCCGTGATTGCACCATGCTTTGTCACAACTAGGGCGCCGACTGCATTGGCCATCGTCACGCAGGTTTCAAGACTCCATCGCTGAATCACGCCGAACTCGAATGCCGCAGCCCACCCGTCGCCCGCACCGGTGGTATCGACGACCGCAACTTTGTATGCCGGTTTTGAGATGGCATTTCCGCTTTCGTCCTCAACGTAGCTGCCCTGATCGCCAAGCTTCACCGCGACATACCGGGGATGATATTTCCGAAAGATCTCCGCACTGACTCTACGTGGGTTCGCTGTGCCAAACAAGAACTCCGCTTCGTCTCTGGCCAAGAGAATTATATCAGCGGTCTTCATTGCTTCTTCGTTCACCGCTCTAAGCTCGTCGGCAGAAGCCCACAGACCAAGACGGATGTTCGGATCATACGAAACGAGCCCACCGGATGCTCGAGTCTCTCTAACCGCCTTCGATATTGCTTCTCTTTCAGGGCTGTGCGTGAGCGCAACACCTGAATAATGCAGAATCTTGACTCCTCGAAGATAGGCGGTCTCCACATCGCTCGGCGAAAGGAGCGTGTCGGCCGTCTCGGTCCAAGGCTTCCTGTAGAAGAAGAAAGACCGCTCCCCGCTCCGCTCTGGAAGTACGAAGGCAAGTGTTGTTCTCGCATTCTTGATCCTTACTTGGCTGGTGTCAACCCTGTTCCTTCTCAGAGTCTCAACCAAGAACTCACCGAAAGGATCCTTGCCTACCGCTGCTATGGCTCCTACGTTAGCGCCGAGTCTAGCTATAGCCACTGCATAGTTGAAAGGAGCTCCACCGAAGCACCCCCCAAAGGTAGGCATTTCGATATAGCTGCGTGGCTTGACCGGGATGAAGTCGACGAGAATCTCTCCTATCGCCACTATATCAACAGGCAAAGTGCTAACCTCTAGAGGCAGTGTTTGGATGTTCCGCTCTCTCAATGTTTCGGCTGATGTTCATCCGTCGCAGTCTCTGCGAGCCCAGGAGGCTCGAATTAAGCATCACCGCACCTTCAGCTTGGTACCCTCAGTCAATCGCAGCGCGGGTTCCTTTGCAGTCTCGGTGAGCTTGTCATCGTTGCTGTGAAACTGAACAACGGGCGCCTTCTGAACTCTTCCTTCGAGCCTTAGGCCGGAATCGCCATCTCGACACAGTACCTAAGATTCGCGCACGTCAACGGAGAAGAGAAATGCTTCTCCGTCAAACGAAGCGCTATCGATCATTGAGGCTCTGGACCCTCATGCGTCATTCGAGGAAATGTGTTAGCCTTCTGTGACCAGAGGGACTTGCATCTATCTTGGCAAGGTCAATCGCCTTCTGCATCACGCGAACAAGCTTGCTTGGTGACTTGCCTGAGCATGTCTAGCCGGCGGAAAGGCTCTTATCTTTCACACGCACTTCTGAGAACAAATCTAAGTGGCTGAGTAGGTTTGGCCAAGGTTACACTTGAGAACATTGAAAAGACGTTTGGCAAGACAAAAGCCGTTGAGAACCTGAGCCTCGAGATACCGGATAAGGAATTCCTGACCCTGCTAGGACCATCTGGGTGCGGGAAGACCACCACCCTCCGTCTCATCGCCGGCTTGGAGGAGCTTAGCGCGGGCAACATATACATTGGAGACAGACTCGTAAACGACATTTTTCCACGAGACAGGAACATCGCGATGGTTTTCCAGAGCTACGCACTCTATCCTCACATGAAAGTCTTTGACAACATCGCGTTTCCTCTCAAGATTCGACACACGAACAAGGCCGAGATCGGGAAGAGGGTTAGAGATGTTGCAGACACGCTTGAAATCAGTCAGCTCTTAGAACGGAAACCCAGAGAGCTTAGCGGCGGAGAGAAGCAACGCGTCGCTCTCGGGAGAGCGATCATACGAAAACCTGACGTTTTTCTCATGGACGAGCCCCTGAGCAACCTTGACGCCAAGCTCAGAGTCTACATGAGAGCCGAACTGAAGCGACTCCAGAAGCGTCTCGATACGACACTCATCTACGTTACCCACGACCAAGTAGAAGCAATGACCATGTCGGACCGCATCGCGATAATGAACGAAGGCAAGCTGCAGCAGGTCGACAATCCAGAGAACATATACTTCCGCCCGACAACCCAATGGGTTGCCGGATTCATCGGCAGCCCCCCAATGAACTTCTTCGGCTGCACCCTCACGGAGAGGAATGGTCAAGGAGTACTGGACGCCGGAGAGTTCCAAATGCCGCTATCGAAGGAAATCTGGCACGTCGTTCAAAAAGACGCCTCCACATCGGAACTGGTTCTCGGAGTTAGACCCGAGGACACGAAGGTTTCCAAGACCTCGGTGCCAGGCGCGATCCAATGCAAGGTATACGTGACTGAGCCCATAGGCGATTCCGTCATCGTGGACGTGATGGTAGGTGAGGCTTTGATGAGGGCTAGAGCTGACGCGGCCTTTCGGGCTCGAATTGAGGACACGGTCTACGTGACTTTCGACACTGAAAGGATGCACATCTTCGACAAAAAGACTGGCACGACTCTCATTTAGGTTGCTAGCTGCAACCTGCTCGACCAAGGCGCTAGGATTAGATATCCGGACAAGCCGCCCCAAGCTGATGCGGTCGCCAGTCCATCACTACCTGTTCATTGCATCTCTGTGTGGCTAGCGGGACTGGCCTCGAGAGAAGAACGGGTGAGACCTTCTCAGCCACCTATGATGTCATCCAAATCTCTGCGACATAATATCGGCGACCCGTCAGTCGGCAAAAACTACGGCCTCGCCGATTTGATCTACCGACGCTCCTACGGAAAAGAGAGCGCCGATCTTAGGTCTCGTGGGCGCGTAATAAGGGATTCGAGAGGCCTTCGACCGTCGTTAGAGGTACTCTTTCACGGTTTCAGGGCATAGCTTACGCT
>Ga0315280_10012478_pt1 | contig 10273 bp, 14 predicted proteins | sample YL17G06_40_MG_FD_203697 | JGI IMG/M metagenome (GOLD analysis project Ga0315280, IMG submission 203697) | Sediment microbial communities from Yellowstone Lake, YNP, Wyoming, USA - YL17G06_40 | ecosystem: Environmental > Aquatic > Freshwater > Lake > Sediment | place: USA: Wyoming | collected...
CCGTGGCAAGTTGAAGGGCAGGCTGCATGAGGCTAATGAAAAATGGATAAGCTATCATGTCTTTTAGCGGGTTTGAAGTGTGCTCCTCAGAAAGAAAAATAAAAGGCTCACGGTAAGCGGCTACTGATATGGCGCCTGCGTCTATTAGGCGGAAAGCCAGTTCCTTGCCTGTGTTGCAGGTCGCACAATAAACTATTCTTCCAGTCATGAGGTGGGTGTTGGTGTCGTAGATTTTTAAGCCCAGTTCAGGATCGTAACCTTTCACGCCTAAGATGACATGTCCGTTTACTTCAACTCCCTTCGAGCCACCGTGAGAATCCATGATGACTAAGCGTGGGTCGTATTTGTTCAGGGCTTTTTCAAACGTGGAGAGCGTAGCATTCTTGAGAATTACGACTTGATGTCCGTTTTCTGCGGGTGTCCGTGCGTAGCGTTTCCAGTAGACATACCCATAGGTGCATGGAGCGTCTACAGGAGATGTAGCAATCAGTATGGTCGCCAATATCGTCCTCTCCCTGTTCTAATTCCGATTTTTCTAAGCCATATGCTGACCGTGGGCATTGTATTTCGGTAATAGCGTATTGTCGTTGTTGCCTCATCTAGCTTATTCATTTTCCTTTTAATTGCAAACCCGATTTTTTCTTTAAAAAGTTGGATTCCTTGATTTGAGCGAACTACTAATACGCCCATTCAGGTATTTTGACCACCGTTTTCACTCCTTTGGGCCCCAGCGTTTTGTGACTTGGTAGCCTACGATTGGCAGGACTATTGGAAGAACAAAGAATCCGACTACCATGCCAGCTAGAAAGCTTGTGACACTAGGATCTGGCGACAGCTTCCGCATTTTGCTTCCGTAGTAACGGACAAGTCTATCTGTATTTTCGTATGTGATCGGCATCTACTTTTTCCTCCGCTCTCTATAAAGCTCGTCTGCCTTTTTTAGACTTTTGCCTAGTGAACTGTTTTTCTGTTTTTCAGCTTCAGCTTGCTCTTCCGAAATTGTTTGGCTGAATGTGGAGATTTTGCGTTTTCCCATTTTTATCACCAAGGTGCGTTTAATGTCATAGTCCAAGGGCAGATCGTTGTTTTTAAGGGTTCCTTCCATGACCTCATTTTGCCATCTGCCCCCGTCCATGCGATTCTAAACTCGTATCTCGTGTTTTTGTCAAGCGTGAACGTTGCTTTTCCGTAGAAGTTGGCGACTGCGCTTGTTTTGAAAATCGGTATGTCCCACCATAGGAAGTGAACGATTGTGTAGATGGATATCTTGGCGAAGGGGGCTGGCGTGTATCCGTCTTTTTGGACGACCCGACATGTGACTACGCATGCCTGAAGTTTACGTTCTGGGTATAATATTGGCATTTTAGTCACTTCTTTCTTTTTATTTTTGGTATGACGCTCTTTATAAGGTAGACGCTTCCGCCTACTACGAGTAAGCCTAAGCCAACGAGTAACAATGTTGCGACGTATGGTTTTGCTTTAGGGGGAACCCATGACCACAATGCTTCAAGGGCTTCTCTAGCAACTAGAACAATGAATAGTATTATGAGAAGGGCCACACATATCGCTATGACTAAGAGTACGGTCGCGAGCGGAATTGCCAACCTTTGAGTTTTTGCCATTGAAGACGTTTCGCCAAAGATTGCTTCGTATCTGCAATAGTATTCTGTGTATACTACTTTCCATTCTGCCCACATGTCAAGAACTCGCCAAGATAACACTTTTAGCCCCTTTTCTGTGGCTGCTTGGTTTACGGCTTTTTGTATTTCGCTTTTCAGTTGTTCGGGGGTCATGTAGATGCTGCCGACTTTGTAGACTTCGACTAGTCTCCAGAATGGCGCTTCTTCTTGCAGTTGTCTGCTTACGGATTTAGCTCTGACTTTTTTGGTTTGAACGACTGATTCGTATAGGAGAGGCATTTACTTCCACACCACTTTTGCGATCACTACTGTTGCAACGGTTGCGCCTGCCACTATGCCTAAGCCAACAGCCCATAGAGGCCACAGTTCTATCTTCAGAGGTTCAGCCATAGGAATTGTCAAGGTTAATGTTTTTGAGAGATATGCTGAATGACTAATCTTGACTGTGTATTTGCCCTCTGGAACTTCGAGGACAACCATTCCTACGGCATCTGTTAACTTTTCTGTCGTGTTTATGGTAACTTTTGCGCCTTCGATTGGCTTCTTTGTCACTACATCTAAGAGTTGAATGCTTGATGAGGGGTAGCCTGCGATAATAGTGACTGTTGCTTCTGTATCCTTTACACGAGCAAATGAGTGGGGGAATACGCTTTCAAAAAGAAGGGGCAAGGTTAAGCCGTTCCGTGTCCTGCTTCAACGAGCCAGTTCCACGTTTTGTTTGGCATTGTTAATTCTGCGCCTGTTCTAACTAAGACTTCACCATGTTTCAAGAAGGGGTTGCCAACTGGCTGGTCTAAAAGTTCTCCTGTGTCCTTGTCTTTAACTGTATACCAGATGTAGTCGTCGTCTCCGTCGTTTCTAACTGATACTACGGCCTTTATTTTTTGTCCAGGATAAGCCTTTGTGATGGTGGAGCCTGTTGCTGAATCTATGGCGTGGGCATCTATGATTGTTCCTATTCCCGCTGCCAACGTGACAGTTATAGACTTCTCCGTGTCCTTTGTTCTGGCAAGAGCGCGAGTTTTACCGAATACGTTTTCGTAAATAAGAGGGGTACTTTTACTCATTTGGAGTTTCTCCTTTGGTTTTTGGGAGGGCGTAGAGAAAAGGGGTGGCTAGTTTGTCTAGCTTATGATTTTGACGTCTTCAAGCGTTACTGGCATGACTGCGAAGCCGAGTATCCATCCTAGTATTGTGGTTGAGCTTGTTGTGCTGTGGCAGTTTATGGTGAAGCTTTCGTCTCCTCTGAACACGTATTGGTCGAGGTTGCCTGCGTAAACTCCTTCCATTTCTTCGAAGAGGTATACTGGCCTGACGAACCAGTCAGCTATGTATTTGGTTTTGTTGCCGCTGTACCATTTCATGTAGTCGAAGGTTGGGTCTTCGTTCATGATGCCGAATGGGAATATGGCAACATTGCTTTTCAGCGTGTAAAGCGTGTCCGTCGAGCCTGGAAGGTTGTAGAGTGTGCGGTTGAGGTGGACGGGTTTTAGGAATTCGATTTTGGTGGCGATTCGTTTGGTTGCGGCTATGCGTGCTGCTTCTGCTCGTGCGGCAGCATAAGCCCTGTCTATGATGGCTTGGTACTTGTCTATGAACTTTTTAGGGTAGAAATATGGGGCTGGCATTTCTGCTCACCTAGATCTCCTTGATCAGTTGTTCAGGTGGAATCTCTAAGCCTCCGCGCTCGTACCCGCCGACCTCGCCGAGTGGCAGTTCCCCATGGAAAGTGTAGGCAGCTCGTTTGCGCAGTTCGTCTAGGATGAGCATGCTTAAGCCTGTGGCGAACATGGCTCCGCCGAATGCTATGACTGCGTTTTTGTTGTCGGGAGTCATGGTTTTTGTTAGTGGATAGTCTTTCCAGACAAGTGGCAGAACGCCTGTGACTGTTCCGCCTGCTACTCCGATGACTCCGCTCCACTTGTATGGGAATGTGTCGCTGATTCTTGCGCCTTTTGCTCCGAACTCGATGACTATTGGAAGGGCTACGCCTCCTACGGCGCCTCCGAATACTTTAGCACTCATTCAAATTTCACCTTTACAAAAAATAAGTATTCGGTTTTGCTTAAATATTTGTGGTATGTTGTTGTATTCTGTTAGTTGCTTAAAGTCTCCTAACTATCTCCTTGCCCAGATAACTCGCACAGGCGGAAACTCTTTGCGTATTATCTCATAGTGGATTGTCACTTTAGGATATAATGAATTGAACAAGCCAAGGAACTTTTGATGTAAGTCATCACTATGTGTTTCAAGAAGCCACTCTCCAATAGAGGCAATAGTTGCTACAGGCACATTTAGAAGGTAGCGCTCGTCTCCTTCAATATCGCATTTAACAATATCTGGTTTATACTTGAAAATTAGCTGTTCAAACTGCTCGGCAGACTTAATCAGCATCTCTATGCACACAACATTAGCGACATGGTTGTAATTAGCAAAAAGCTCTAATGCTTTCTTTCTGTCTCCCTCTACCGCAACTATCTTTTTCGCTCCATGTTGCAGGAAATAATAGGTTGTGCTGCCCCAATCAGCTCCAATGTCCAAGATGGTTTTACCTTCAAAGGAAGCGAATCCCCAGTGGTCATCATAATTTTCTGAAATCACCATTGAATCGTGATGCGGTGGCTTTTCACTCAAATGGAACCCCCAACATCGGTGAAATGCATTCTTTTACGTTGTGTCAAGGCTGAATCTCCTCAAGCGTGTCTATTTCGCCCCAACCCGAAGGATTAACAATAACGTCTCCTGTCGTGTGTCCTCGGTCTTTTCCATATCGGTCGGGGAAAAGGTGTTCATGTATTCCCGCTTTAAATGGCGAGTTCCACATGTGAATACTTTGCATAGTGTAATCTTGTCCGCCAACAAACCCGTCTTTTTTAAGTCTCTCGTAAAAATGTCCTTCGTAACCACCCCAGCCTTTGAGGCCTTCATCAAGGCAATGCAGTTTTATGCACTCCGCTCTTCTAACTGAGCCACCTCTCCACATGATTGGCTGAGGCACAATGTAAAGGTTTGATGCACTCGGATTTACGAAATTTTCCTTATCTATATCTGCAAAATTCTTCGCTACATATTCTAGCAGAACCTTTTCATTTAAAACCTCATAGTTTAAGGGATTTAACCATAAATTCTCTCTTTGAGAATGATGCTTTACTGTTGCAGTTATGAAATCTTTGCCAACCAACAGAATGTCTGAGTCGCAGAATACAATGATGTCTCCCTTGGCTCTTTTAACGCCAATATTAGTTGATATAGTCGCGTTCCAATTAATATTCTTATGAGTTTCAAAGAATCTTATGTTTAAATCTCTGTATTTTATCATTAACTTTTTCATAATCTTTATACATTCATCCTTGTCTGGACTGTTATCGTCTACAAATAACACTTCCATCTGGTCATGTGGATAGTCCTGTTTAGCGAACGCCTCAATATGAGCAGGCAAAACAGGAGTGTTACCCCAATTAGCAGAAACTATACTTACTGTGAGATTCGGGTTCCAATCTTTGATTTCTCTATAACTCGGAAGTCTAATCCATTTGTCGCCAAAATTCACACGCCAACCCTGTTTAATTGCAGGTTCTAAATATTTTTCCAGATACTCGTCCAAATCCTTTACCGCCATATTGATCACGGCTTACGTGCTTCAACCCTAAAGCAAGGACCGAATTTATATTCAACCTCATCCAAGAATTTAATTTCTCTGAATCCCCACATGGTTAAAAGGTCTTTAATTCTTTCTTTTGTATAACCACTTTTATGGAATTGACCCGCTGACCTCTGGTTGCCATAGAAATGCTTTATGAGAGCGTGCCAAGTTCCCTTGTAACTATACCAACGATTCACTTTATCTGCATCGAGAAATTCTTTACACAACACTTCAAAATCAGGGGACTCGATTATGATTTTCCCCCCATGCTTTAAGATTCGGAACCACTCCTGTAATGCTTCTTCGCATTCCTTTATGGAAAGATGCTCGATTAGGTGGATACATAGAATCTCGTCAATGGAACAGTCGTCGAAGAAGGGCATAGATACTACACTAGAGATTATGTCGGCACCGCTTTTCTTTTCGATGTCTATGTTTATGTAACCCTCCTTCTTCGTCTGTCCACAACCTAAATTTAATTTCAAAGGCTAAACCTCCAATATGTTTTTTTCCTCGTTTTCAGTAATTTCACCCCATTCGTTAGGCCAATCTGGGTAGGAGGCGTTTGGTGGTGGGGGTCTAACGACACTTGGCACCTCGAGAAGATTTTTTGGCAACATATAGTTTCTGTGTATTACCTGTATATTTACATCCTCCGTAATTTTTATGTTAAAAACCATCAACCGAATTAAGAAATCGAGGAGAGGCTCGTCACAACGCTTTTCAGTTACACCATGAACGGCTTCTACATACGCCTTCCTAAGAGATAATCCTTGACAATGGGGAAAATAATACCATGGTTTATACTCGTTTTCTTTAGGCATCCAGAGCATACGAGGACTTAACGCAAGTCTATCTCTAGCATTATGATGTCTCCACATTCCTTCCAGAACTGGTTGTCTGGGATAGCTATCGTTTAAAGCTCTTTCAGGGGCATCATCAAATACAGAATCTGAATGCAACATCGCCACTATCCAACCTAATGCCCGTTTAAAGCCAACATTATAAACATGTCCACAATTCCATGACCTAGTTCTGTTAAGTAAATATGCTCTAAAATTATGATTTGGATATTCTCTTAGAATGTCGAGGCATACTGGTTTTGGAGAAAGTTCTGATGCGTCATCTACCAATATTACTTCAAAATTTTCTGGCGGAAAATCCTGATTTAAGACGGAGGCTATACTCGACTCCACTACATTTAATGGTCTATTCCAATTTACGATTACTACGCTTATTTGTATGCCTGATGGTTTTGGGGGTGAAGGCAAGTCAATCCAAGATTCAGTTTTTATGACTTGAGTTCCATGTGTGAATTTCCAACAGTTGTTTTTCTCATCAAATTCATATGGGAGGTTCTCACGCCAAATGTAAGATTTTCTCAAAAGTTATGTCCCTCAGAGTTCGTTTAAATGTATGCAAACAAGTATTATTCTTTTAACGGTTTCTCCCTCCAAACTTCTGTTTATACTCGTCGCTGTTCATTAAAATTTTGGGCAAGTCTTCTTTTCTGAGCCTGCCCGCTAAAATGTGTTCGGTGTATGCTCTTTTTCCTTTTTCGTCTGGATGTCTGCCTAGAACGTCGAAGTAGCACTTAGTGACGTAAGCTTCTATTTCTGATTCTTTAGGCATAGGCGGAACCGTCTTTATGCGCTCCAAGATTTCTGGCGTAACCTCGTCAGGATGCATAGCCCAATACCATTTACTTGTCTCGCGGGTTTCTGTTCCGTAGTTTGTTGCTGGAACCTGCAAAGCTTCAACAAGCCATTTTTTAAGCCTTTCATCAACCCTGCCCTTTTGTATATACGCTTCAAAATCCCGCCAACAATAAACGCCAAGCTCATCACAGATGTCCCTTAAAGGTTTCCACATAGGATTAAGTTCACCACTATTGTCGCCACCGCCTCCCATGAACACGTTTCTCGCCGCATTCCGCCAGATTTTAAGTGCTGATTTGCGGTGTTCGTAGTAGAAGCGTGTGTCCAAGTTGACTGTTCGCCAAGGCACGTCTGGAGCATACCAAGTCTCATGGACGTTGCGAGTTTCGCCGATTCCCTCGTAGCGCAGGTTAGGCGACAGCTTGAAAAGTAAGTTTTTGAAGAAGGTGCTTTGTCGGTATCCGCTTGGCGACTCTTTTAGCATGTCTAAATCGTCTAGCCATTCTACACATTCAAAGGCTTCTCGGCAGTTGATACCCGCCATGTTGAAACCTTCTTCTTCTAAGGCTTTCACGATGTCTCGTATGTTTTTCGTCAGTTCTTCGTTGAAGAGCTCGTCAGGATCGCTTACTAGGCACCAGCCGTACGGGTCTATTTTTTTGGCTTCTTCCAAGTAGGCGTTTCTGAAGGCGGGAAGGTCGTCTTTGAAGGGGACGGTTTTTACTTTTACGTTTGGGTATGCTTCAAGTTTCTGTTTCTGTTCAGCGGTTAGGCTTGCATCTTCCACGATGATTGCGCAGTCTACGTGGGGGCTTACTCTCTGAACGCATTTTAGGGTTTCCTGGTAATCTTGGTCAAAAGTTGCTTGGCAGAACATTACTGTTTTAGAAGGGTGGGTTTTCATGTAGCTTCGCCATTCTTGTTCTGCTTCTTCCACAAGTTTAGCGAATTCTTTTCTGACTTTTTCCTTTTCTTCAGGCGTGGGTTCGGGTGGACTTTCAGGAGATATTTCAGTTACAACCATACTTCTCAAACCTCTCTATTGTTTTTTGGATGGCTTCGTCAAACGTGTGTTTTGGTTGCCATCCTAGGTTTTCGAGTTTGCTCCAGTTTATGGTTTGCCTCTGGATCTCTTTTATGGGTTTTTCTCTTTTGACCAAGCGTGGGGTTAGTGGGAAGTATTTGGAGATGTTTTTTACAACTTCTTCTTGGGTTAGTATGTCGTCTGTGCCAATGTTGTATATGCCCTTCTGGTTTTGCCTTGTTAGAAAGAGTATAGAGTCTACGAGGTCTTCGACGTAGATGAATTGGCGTAATGTTTTCTCGCCTTCGTAGATTATTGGAGGCTCGCCTTTTAGACAAACCTTAATCGTGTTGGGGATTATGCGTTTTGCCATGTCGAAGCCGTAGGTGTTGCATGGTCGCCCTATGATGATGTTCATTCCGTAGGTTTCCATAAAGGCTTGCGCTGTGAGGTCAGCACACGCTTTTGAGGTTTCATATGGTCCAGTGGAAACTAAGGGGTCTGTTTCTATGGAGTCCATGCGTTCTCCATACACCTTGTCCGTGCTCTGGCAATAAACAGAGGGAACGTCGAGTTGCCTGCATGCTTCTAAAAGAGTTACTGTACCCATTATATTAACCGAAAAAGTAGTTTTTGGGTCTCTTAGAGCTGTTCTCACAATAGACTGAGCGGCAAGGTGTATTACATATTCAATAGAATAATCAGCAAGTATCCTACGGATAAGGTCGCCATCAAGCAAATCACCCTTTACGATCACGCAACTGTCAAGCGCTTCGTTTAGCCAATTAGCCCAAGGTGTCGGAAGAATATCCCTAACTAAAGTTACGACTCGATTTGACTCTTTAATTTTGGCGATAAGATGTGAGCCAATAAAGCCACTGCCACCAGTAACTAAGATTGTCTTCATTGTATACCCCTCTTGTTAAAAATACGAATTCGCTCTACAACCTCATGTTCTCCTCTTGTGTAAGGTGACTTCGCTGGTTTAGATGCACGATTTTTGCAGAACCATATAATCAACTTCGCTTGCTCTTTCTTCACTATTAGCTCTGGGAGGAGTTTTTCCAGAATGGCAAGTATATGAGGAATATTCATTATCCTCAGTTGAAAACATTGCTTAGAGTTATGTGCACTGTTTGCTAACTGAACCGTATCAATGGTTCCTCCTTTCAGAATTTTCTGACACTTCAAGAGAAGATTCATATCTGTATTTGTGATTATTAATAGTGGTTGAATGTTCCGTCCATTTCGACGATTTTTTGGTTCTTTAAGAGTTAAATGTCCTTCCCCATCTAATACTCCTGCACTGTATCCAATTTCTCTATCAGTCAGATTGAGATTGAAGGGTTTAATGGGAAAAAACGCTAGTCCTAATTTCTTCGCTTTTAGACGAATAGCCTCCTCAGTTCTCTTAAGAGTTAAGGCGAGTTTCTTAGAGCCTTCGCTAGGATACAGACTTCTCAAAAGGCTTATTTCATCTTTGGACCATAAGCGTCCTTTAACCGCCCTTTTGCATTCAATAGAACAATACTTTGCACCATTCTTAATTTGATAAGGGTAAACGCCAAAGTTTTTACCACAGTTCACGCACTTCAGCATAATCATTCTTTTCGACTCCTATTCTAAGTATTTTGTAAATTTTTTATAGTGAGTGCGCATGTCCCATTTCTGTTTTTCTTTTTCTATGTTCTCAGCCATTTTTGCCCTAACTCCTTCATCACATAAAAGAAGCATGGCATCTATGAGGCTGTCTACATCAAAATAATGTAGGCGTATAGCATGGCGTTCTTGCCAGACGATTTCTTCTGTTTTTGTTACGGGGATTAGGATGCCTGTGTAGCCGTCTTTGACTATTTCGTTTCCAGCAGGACAGTCTACTCCTATCACGGGTTTGTTCCACCTGAAGGCTTCTAGGTAAGTCAGAGAAAAACCTTCAACCATCGAGGGCAAAACGTAGAAGTCGCATAGTTTGTAGAGGCTCGATAGTTTCGCTTGTGATAGTGTTCCCCATAAGTTGGTGAACCACATTCGCTTTAACTCTAATAGTTGTTGTAGGTGGACTATGTTTGTGTCGCCTATTCCAGAGTGCAATATCAGAAAGGAGTCTCTGGTTATTTTTTCTATGGTTTTGTCGGCGATGAGAAGTTTGTCTATGGCTTTGCGTCTCCAGTTTCCCGCTACGCAGAGCATTATGTTTGAGGGTTCAACTTTGCTGGGTTGTGGCAGAGCTTGTTTTATTCGGTCGTGAAAGTTTTTGTCGTATGGGCTGTTTAAGTCTATGCCGTGCGGTATGACTGCTTCCACGTTT
>Ga0315280_10012479_pt1 | contig 10273 bp, 13 predicted proteins | sample YL17G06_40_MG_FD_203697 | JGI IMG/M metagenome (GOLD analysis project Ga0315280, IMG submission 203697) | Sediment microbial communities from Yellowstone Lake, YNP, Wyoming, USA - YL17G06_40 | ecosystem: Environmental > Aquatic > Freshwater > Lake > Sediment | place: USA: Wyoming | collected...
AGGGAGCTCAAGCAAAACAATTATACCTCGTCCTAGCAATCAGACCGCATGGAATACCCAGAGTTTCAACGCAAAATTGCGCAGATAAAAGAGATGGGCTATGTTCAATCTCGCCGAAAGGGTGATACGGGAATTGGCAAGACTCTGGAAGACCTTTTGGGTATAACGGAGAACAATATTGCCGGACCAGATTTTGCCACCTATGAATTAAAGGCAGGCAGGAAAGAATCGGTTTCTATGTTAACATTGTTTACGAAGGCTCCATTGCCTGCTAGTGCGAATAAGAAGCTCTTGGAAGTATTTGGTTATCCCCAAAGAAAGGTGCAGAGAGATTATAAGCAGCTGTCCTTGGCTGGCAAGAGAGTTGGTGAATCCAAAGTGCCTATTGAAGACAAGGAATTACATGTGACAGTTGACGCGCTCAGACCTAACAGCGTAGGCTTGAAGTTAGAGGTCAGAGAGAACAAGCTATTCATTAAAAACGATAAAGGTGTTGAAGCGCATTGGGATAACGATACTCTGAGAGAGGCGTTTGAGCAGAAATATCACAAACTAGTTTACGTACTAGCAGACCACAAAATAGAAAGTGGCAAGGAGCATTTTTGGTTTAATGAAGCTTTTCTTCTAGACGGGTTCAGCTTTGAAAGATTCTCAGAACTTGTAGTGGAAGGAAAACTGAAAGTGGATATCAGAATTGGGCATTATCCTGATGGGCGCCTTCACGATCATGGGACCGGCTTCAGAATCTTGCCGAAGTATTTGCCTCAATGCTTCAAGACTATTGACCCGATACTTTAAACTATTAGGATGGTGGTTTCCAGAAGTCGAGAATGTACTCCATCGTTGCTCCAAGAGAGATGAAATTGTTTGGCCAGCCGAAGATTCCGACTTTGTTTACGAGGTCTCTCTTGTCCCAGATGAAGGTGTTTCTGAATTCGAATCCTGCTTTGGTCAGAGCCTCTATGACGTGCATATGGGTTGGAATTCGTTTATTGTTTTCCCAAACGTCATTTACGTTAATAATGCAATGAGCTTTAGGTCTCATTAACGGCAGAATGCCGGAGTAGATCTCCTCAAGTGCCTTGGCATATTGCTCATGATTCATTGTTCCTAAATCAAGCGGATTGTTAGAGTACTGTTGTATTTTCAGGTAGTGCTTATTTTGTCTTAAATTTCCTCTGATGCTCTTGTTCAGTCGCTCATGGGCTAACATGTTGGCATAAGGAGGTGACGTTATACAGAGAGAGACTGTTTCCTTCTCCAGGTACTTCGGTATGTTGTGGGCATCGTCAACGATTGCGATTTGTTGAGAATCCTGCGTTAGTCGTGATTGACTAAGTCGATTTTTGGCTATTTCGACGTATTCCTCTTTGAGGTCAAAGCCAACAGCATTACGATCAAGGTCTTGCGTGGCCACAAGTGTTGTTCCTATTCCTACAAACGGGTCAAGAACCAACTCTCCTTTATGTGTAAGCAAGTTGATGAAGTGTTTCGGAAGTGCTATGGGAAAAACAGCTGGGTGAATATCCTTATCACGAATATCTCTTTTTTCATAATAGAAAGGTTGAATGGTGACCATACCCCTGACCCATTCCTTCGCGGTTGAGCAATTGATGTGAGTATTTGCGCATTGACAGGTTTTCTTGTAGCTGATTTCTATGAGTTTGGACAGGGTGCTCATTTGTTTTCCTCCTTAACGGGCTTGACTAGTATTATTAGATTGTTGTTGTCCGCTTGAATCTCCCAACGGAGTCTGTCACCTTCCTTTAGCCCAAGTTGACGCACGACACCAATGGGAACAGTAGTCCTGAGCGAATTTCCTCGTGTTGATGCATGTGTTAGTATGGTTTCTTCTCCTTTCGCAGGCAACAATTATTCCTCTTTAGGTATAGTATATTACCTAAGATTATATATAATGGTCATCTTGTGTTTTTAAACTCTTTCCTTCGATGCGCGCGCATGGAGTCCTTTAGGGATATCAATCAAAGCATGCATGTTATTCTTTATGATTAGTCTGCGAAGAGTATTTCTGCCGCCAGTACCATGAGCACCTACTATGTCCACACGATGCTAACCCTTCCACAGTATGCAACAACTCAAACATATCTTCAATCAACTTTCTAGTAACCTTATCTGGATACTCATGCTCAAGCAAATCAATTAGGCTATCATGGATGCGATTAATACTGAAACGTTCTTTCAACTTGTCCAATACGTTTCGAGCGTTTCCGCCTTCTTGCAACAAGCTGTTAAACGTTTCCAAGACTTCCTTGTACAATGGCCCAAAAAACTCCTCATCAAAAGCTTTCTGTGTCCAGAACATGCCGAAATACCCCATAAACCCTTCATTTAAACACATATTCTTCTTAAGACACATTGTTGTATACCTGTCCGCAAAATCTTCTTCACTTTTCAAGATAAAATCATCATCTTCATCAGTAAAACTGGTAGCTTCCTTGTGATCATACTTTTTTGGCCACGGCTGACTGAAAAAATAGTCCTCATACTTTGTCATCAATTCGAGGAAACTTTTGAAAATCTCCGTCGCAGGCTTATCCCAATCTTTACTTAACCACTCACACGTTTGCATCAGAGGCTCAACCGCATTTCTAGGAATCTTCCGCTGCTTTCTCTTCCTGATTGCCAACATCTCCCCTCCTAAGAATATTGCCCCTGAACCGTCGGCATTCCCTTCGCCAACTAGCCAACAACGCCCTTCTTGGAGAATACACAGCTAGACGCTTTTTAGCCCCCAGCTTCTTGAGCCTTCTTGGCTCACGCTCAGTTTTTGCAAACTTTTTCAACAAGTCATCAACATTCACAAGCAAGGCTTCATTCTTTTGAAATTGTTTACGTTTGGTCCTCGTCACAGCCAAGTCACTAAGCAAACCTCTAAGCGTGTTGTCCAACCGGCTGATGTAAGCTCCCCACAAAGACGATTTCTCTGTCACACCAACAACTGATTCATATGCTTCAGCCCTTGCAATACGAATTAGGTACATTGCAGCCCGCTCAGCCAAAATGCGATCAGCCACACCCTCTAACTCATACTGCTCCATCAAATCCAAAACAATCTTGTCAAAAACTCTCTTCTCAATTACACATTCGCCGCTAGGCTTGAAACGCTTACACTTTGCATTCACTGCACACCTGTCACACAACATGAATCCAGCTCTAAAAAACCCATGCTTCAAACCACTCAAGATCGCAACTCACCACACGCACGCTCATATCTCACCTGTATTCAAATTTAGCCCTTCTCCTATTTTCTATTACGCTTGATAACCTCAACCACACCTAAACGAACATAATCACCATCCTCAACATCCAACAACTCCCTCACACGCTTAGGAATAGTAACTTTTCCACCCTGAAAAACCCGAACCACAAACTGCTCCACAAAAATCACCAAACACAAAAAACAACAAAAAGTATTTAAAAGTTACCAAATTTCACCCTAAAGATCAAAAAAACCATACTTCAAAATACATCAGCAACCTAAAACCAAAAAAGGATATTCTACTGAAAGATATGCGCACGCACTAGTAGAAGACGTTTCAGAAGTTTTCGATTTTTGTTGCTATCTTTTCAAGAGTCTTTGTGAACGGGTGATCTGGCTTCTCTTCGGCAAATATTTGTGTTCCACCTGCTCTTAGAATATCACAGAAGCACGGGATGACCTCTAAAATCGGGAGTGTATGTATGTTATGCAGTCTTTCATACAGGTTTCTCTTCTGAGATTCAGTGGTCAATGCTTCGGTGAGTACCTTGTTTAGCAGTATTCCGGTTTTCTTCTCAAATAGGTCATATAATTCATGTGTCATTCTCTGAGTTCCCTTAATGTCCGACGTGTCCAGACTTGTAACAACTAAGACAACATCCGCGCTGACAATCGCATTTATAGATGAATACTGAAGCCCAGGGCTTGTATCAAAAATTAGGTAGTCAAGATGCATATCGTTAAGAAGAGAATTCTTCAACGACAATAGTCGCCCAAGAGCCCTCATTTCCCACTTTCGATCCTTCGCCGACATATCCCTAATAGCCTCTGTCGTCGGATTCGCCAACCCAGCATAAAACTTGCCCCCATTCCCATGCTGCTGAGAAAGATCAATTAGAGTCCTCTTAATATCACATGTGCCATTCAGATATTCGTTGAGCCAACACTCAGGAGCATCGGTTGCAAAGGTGGCATGAAGACTTGGAGCACGAAAATCAAGGTCAAACAAACAGACACTTTTCCCACGTTTAGCATATATAGCGGCAAGATTAACCGACAATAATGTCTTCCCTGTTCCACCTTTGTACGAGTGAAAAGCAACAATTTTGCCCATGTTTCTTACTCCTTTTCCTCTTTTTCAACATAGAAGTAAGCCTTTCGTCCTTTCCGCTCCTTTTTCACATATCCCATAAGCATCAACTGGTTTAGATAGCCGCTTTCTACAGCCCTTGCCCTTTTCGTCTGTTCAGCAACTTCCTCTGCAGTTGCCTGGCCAAGTTTGCAAAGACTCACTGCTGTCTTTCTCAAGTGATCAGGCAATGATAGCAGGGTCATAACATCTAAGACATCTGGTATCGTCTGATCCAAGCCGCCTCGTGGGTTATGCTTCTGTATTTCTATAAAGACATCCATCTTCTCATTGAGCCTATCTAGACTTTCCCTAATTTTCTCCAATATCTGCGTGGAACTTTTTTCGGGCCTTCTATAAGTCAAATTTGGTTCTCCAAGTGTATGACGCATCTACAGTTTTGTAGAGGATATACTGTTTATTAAGTCTTACTATACATAGATTCAGATTGTCTGCCGCCTAATCCAGAATGGTATTTAGACGGCCACAAGAACATATTTAAGCAGAAACAGTAGTCGTTTTTTCAACTATTTTGACTTCATCAGAAAAGTTCCGAAGACTATAGTTAGTATTAGAAGTAACAGAAATAACCTGATTATCTGCTGTGCTGCGGATATTGCCATGTCTTCCAGCAACTTGATCATCAAGAGAAATTTGATTTTATTGCCTATAAGTGATATTTCCAAAATGAGAGTATTCCGAAAAATTGTTTCTTTTGGAAAGAGTAAACTACAAAATTGGTACAAAAAAGGAAAAGTGGGCAAGAAATGTCTTTTTGCTCTTAATAGAGTGATGCCGGCATTCGGGCGCGTGCTTCTTCGATTATTGGGAGCACAGTTTTTAATTCTCTAAAGTATTTGAGAACTGTTAAGCCTTTTTCCGTAACGGCATACACGACTCTTTTTTTGCCTAAGGTTTGCTCTTCAACGAGGTTTTGCAGTGTCAAAAAGTCCAAGTATTGCTTCAAGACGCTGCAGTTTACGTTAGCCTTATACATTATATGCGTAAGCTTTAATGGCCCTCTGCGGGCAAGAACTTTAAGGATATCAATGTACATTTCCAGTTTGGATCTTCGCATTATCAATCCTCTTCCCCTTAATTTTACTGTTTATATATAAATCATTTACGGATTCTAGCTAAGTTTTCCTCGCTGAATTGCACTTGCAGTTGTGGCCTTGATTGTATCTTCATGAATACTGTTAACCTATTATGGAAAGCTGTAACCAAATCATCAGCTAAGACTTGCTGAAGATCATGCGGAAGAGAGTCCATTTCTTCTATGAAAAGCTCTAGCATTTTATTCTGTAGTTGCTTTCGCGTTCTTTGGGAATACGTTTTCTCCATGTTTGTTTTTCTCCTTGGAACATGGCTTTGGATGGTTTGTATTTAACTATCTTATGAATTTGAAATACAGATTTGCGATTCTTTTTGGTGCCACGCATGCGCTAAAGCTAATTGAAACCTTTTTTCTTCATTGTTTTTGTTTTTTCCATTTGGCAAAGTCATCTTGCGTCATTACATTGAATCTGAGCAAGTCAATGACATCGCTTTTCCACTGGTCTGGCGAGGCATGTATTACTCTTCCTATGTATAGGTTTCTAAGCAACTTGAGCGAAGGGATTCTCTGTATGGCTATCTTATATTTGAAGTAGGTTGGTTCATCAAGTCTTTCGTCAGGAAGGTATATGGGTTCTCTTCGAAAGTTTATGTCCAGCATACACCGATTTATCTTCTTGATAAACTTTTCCGTCTCTTTGCCGAGTTCTTCAAGGCTTCTATAATTTGGATAATCTTTTCTGCTCACTATCCTAAAGAAGTACGTCGCCTTTCCACTACTTTCTTCTCCTGTCGCTTCCGTCGCTTCCATTGCAACGGCATTCCCAGTTTCCTTTTCGCCTATATTGTAGATTGGCATGAGGAACCACATGTATTCCCCGGTCAAGTCGCCCATCAAGCCTCTCTTGAATCCAATACAAATCCTCTCTTGCTGAGCCAATGTTTTAAGGAAAGTGTATGATTCATTCAATTCAGTGGAGTCTATTTTCTTCTCAAGTTCACGCCACAATTTTGGATTGATGGCTTCTATATCCGCTCGTTTAGCAGCCTTCCCTTCCCTCATAATGCTTGCAATTCTTCTGAGAGATACAGAATCTACGTTTAGAAAAAGCGTTTTCAATGAAGAAACGCCCTTGTCTTGAAGTTCATCGTAAATATCTGATAATGTTTTAAGGAAGGGCTCAAATTCCGAGCCCATCTTTGAAAAAACTAATTCTTCTCCAAACTCTGTTGTAAGCCTAACGCTGTGATTCTCTTCTGAAACGCTGGCGATGTCGCTGTATGGCACTCTAACTACATCGCCTTTTTGAGGGATAGCGACTAAGCCTGTCTCATAGAGACGGATTTTTCCGATGTCTTTTTGTCTTTCATTTCCAGTTTCATCATAGTAGACGAATTCCATGTCAACGTCAGGTTTTCTGATAGTCTCGTTCATGAGCAAATCTTTTACTATCATTTCATTTCTCAGGTTAGTTAGAACTCTTAGAAAATCTTCGAAACAACGCCCTAAATTGAGTAGGATGACTTTTTCTTTCGAGGTTAGAGGCAATATGATTCTATAGTTTTCTGTTTCAATCCCAATTATGTCTCTTAATTGGAAGGGCAGAATGTTGCCAAATTTTGGAAATACAGTGAGATATTCTTTATCGATTGTTCCTTTGCATTCGCCAGTGGCTAATTGTTTTTCATTTTCATCAAGAAGAATATAGTTCATAAAACACTCGATTTCAGGTTTCCTCTCCTCTTCTTCGTTTTCCAATTTTATCTCTTTCCAAACGTCTGTTTTCGAAGGGTAAGCATTTTTGCGATGATTTCTGCTGGTTTAGGAGAGTTTATTCCCGCATTCTCCACAGAATCTGACGCCTGGGTTATTTTGTGCACCGCATTTTGGACATTTTACCATTGAGAGTGGTGCGCCACAATTTGTGCAGAATTTGCCTTCGCCAGCTGGTTTTCCACATTGGGGGCATATGGTTTGTGTTGGCTTGATTTCACCTGTAAAGACTTGAGTCTCTGCTGCTTTTTTCCATATTTGTTCTTTCATTTCAGTAGCCCTTGCGGCTGCGATTTCTGTTGCAGCTCTTGGTGCATCTTCTACGCAGAGACCGCTTTCGTCGTTCCAGCATGTGTCGTCCACCCACTGCCTGCATTTTGGGCACTTGTGAAAATGTCCCATGGCTTCGTTTTGAGCTAGTTTGAAGGCTTCTTCATGCTCTTTATGCCATGCTGGAGACATGCCTTGGAATCTCTCTGCAATTACATCTGTACCGCTTTCAACTTCATATCCCGGTCCATGCCCAGTCATAGATGTAGCAATCGATGCTGCTTTACCTAAGCCTCTGAGAAAGCCTGCTTTTTTGTAAGTTTTGGATTCTATAAAATTTGTTTTAAAGCCGTCTTGGCAAATGTCGCAGAAGAATGTAAACTGGAATCCTGCTTCTGTGCTGTTGTCTACGAAGTTTTTCGTGAATGGAATGAAAGGCATTATCATCGCTCCTTTTTTCTAATGGGTGAGTAGATGAGTAGATGCTAGATATATGAAGTTTATGTTCTGTGACATTAGATAAAATTATATTGCTACAATGTTGTTTAGAGTTAGTCAGTAGGAGGCTATTCCATGTCAAGTTACAAACGTCCATGCAAATACTGTAACCAGCTGATTCCTCCAAATTCAAACGTTTGTCCAATTTGCGGCAAAGTAAACCCATTAGAAACTAGGTGCCCAAAATGTCGTGCACCGGTTCTGCCTAATTGGATAAGATGCAATGCTTGTGGATTTTCCCTATTGACTAGGTGTCCGAAATGCGGTAAATCCACATTCTTCGGTGACTACTGCCAGAACTGTGGTAACCAACTGGTTGTAGAGTGCAAGAAGTGCCACACTATTCAGGCACCTATAGGTCCTAAATGCATCAAATGTGGAAAATCGCTTAGTTAGACAGCTGGCTTTCAAAAAGAAAGTACCTTCTGGCTTTCCTTAATCCAGCGGGCAAGCATCATCATCGTCCCTATTTCTATTCCCTCAACTAAATCTTCTTGGTTTAATCCTCTTGCACGAATACATGTGCCACAGGCTGCAATTTTCACTTTTTGACCAATAAGGTCTCTAAGCATTTTCTCCAAGTTATAAAATCCTTGAGGAGTATTCTGCCCCTTTTTTGCTGCAGAAACTGCGTCGCCGAGTAGAAAAATATTCAAATTCAAGTCAATTGCTGCTGAAATGGAAGTTAAGGCTAGTCTTAAGGCGTTCCAGAATCGTTCTTCACCGTAAGGAGTGCCATTAACTATTATTGTCATGGTTTCCAATTCATGTACCTTCTCTACTTTTGACAAATATGATTCTTGCAACCCTAAACAATTGAATCTTTCTATGCCAAGTGCAATAGTGGGGTAATTGCAAGCAGTACTGGAGCGATTAAGAGTGCTGTCATGTTAGTTAGTTTCATGAATATATTAAGTGAGGGACCTGCAACATCTTTCAATGGGTCGCCTACCGTGTCGCCTACAACTGCTGCAGTATGCATTTGGGTTCCTTTAACCCAGATTCCTTTAGCCTCTATACTCTTTTTAGTATTGTCCCATATAGCTCCCCCGAAGGTGAAGAATGATGCTAAAAGCGCTGCTGTGCACGTTCCTCCTAATAGCATGCCGCCCAGGGCGTGTGTCCCAAGTATTAAACCTACAAAAATTGGTGATGCAAGAGCTAAGAAAGTCGGTAAAATCATTTTCTTTAAGGCATTTTTTGTGCTGATGTCAATGCATCTATCATAATCTGGTTTTGCCTTGTTCTCCAAGATGCCTGGGTTCTCTTTGAACTGCCTTCTAACTTCATCAACCATTTCAAACGCTGTTTTTCCTGTTGCTCCAATAGTAAAGGAAGAGAAAACAAATGGAAATGCTGCACCCATCAAAATTCCAATAATAAAGGCTTGACTTAAATTAGATGAAAAAAGGCCCACTTTTTGACTATAAGTCGCAAAAAGCACAACGGTTGACACGGTTCCAGATGCTGTTGCAAAGGCTTTTGCATAGGCTTTTGTTGTATTTCCGGTAGAGTCAAGTTGTTGCATTGTTCCGTTAGCTTTTGCTGATAGTCCGACCATTTGAACTATTCCTTGTGCATTGTCGCTAATTGGTCCGAATGCGTCGGCTGACATGATTATTCCGATAGCTAAGTCAGTTCCGAGGTTTGCAGCGACAACGCCATAAATGCCGTAGATGGGGCCATTTATGATATATGAGAATAGTATTGCCCCGACCATGAACATGAATGGCAAGAATGGACTTTGTAGGGCGTAAGATATACCTGTTATGACATTTATAGCGGCTCCTCGTTTTGATGCCTCTTCCATCTGTCTAACAGGTCTTCCAGTGGTGCCGATATAGTATTGCACAACAAGTCCTACAGCGGTGCTTGCGACTATGCCACTTAACGCGCTGTAGAAGATTTTTATGTCGTTTAAAAGCCACATGGAAGATATATACGCTCCAACAATGCTGATTGCAGCAACGACGAATAATCCAACATTGAAGGACATTATTGGTCTAACACTTTTCCAACCTCTAACGATGAAAACTCCGACGATTGTGGCTAGAATTCCTGTAATACCTAAAGCAAGTGGAAACATTAGTACGTTTATTCCCCAAACGCCAAAGAAAATACTCCAGCCAATTATCATTGCAGTTATGTAGTCGTCGCTTATGGATTCGAATAGGTCTGAGCCTCTTCCTGCACAGTCGCCTACGTTGTCGCCAACTTGGTCTGCGATTACTGCTGGATTTCTAATGTCGTCCTCTGGTATGCTTAATTCGATTTTGCCCACTAAATCTGCGCCTATATCTGCTGCTTTTGTAAAGATTCCTCCACC
>Ga0315280_10012480_pt1 | contig 10272 bp, 10 predicted proteins | sample YL17G06_40_MG_FD_203697 | JGI IMG/M metagenome (GOLD analysis project Ga0315280, IMG submission 203697) | Sediment microbial communities from Yellowstone Lake, YNP, Wyoming, USA - YL17G06_40 | ecosystem: Environmental > Aquatic > Freshwater > Lake > Sediment | place: USA: Wyoming | collected...
CTCGATCTCGGGCACGCCGTACCACTTCTCATGCCAGGGACCACGGCTGAAGACGTCTCCGGCGTCCACGACGGCCAGGTTGGGGGTCTCGCCGCGAATCCGCTTCACGAGCGAGGCGCGGCGGGCCATACCGCCGATGCTGGGCTGCTGGGCCTTGAAGAACCCCTCCCAGTCATCGTAGTGGAAGGGCAGCATCATGCCGTGGTCGTCATTGGTGTGGAGGATGGTGAGGGTGACGCGGTCGGCCGCCAGGGTGGGCCACGCGACCATCATGAGGAGGAGGAAGGTCAGGGCGACTTTCGCGCGGCGGCGGGAGACAGCGAACCGCGCGGCCACTGGCAGCGGCAGCTTCACAGGTACAACTCCGACCAGCGGCGGCTGCGCGGGTCGAGGGCGCTCACATCCTCGATCAGATAGCGGTTGCCGTCCACGTCGCGGATCAGCACGCGGTCTCGCCCCACGTACCAGACCGACTCGCTGCGCGCCACCATCTCGAACTTGCTCCAGCCGCGATCCGTCTCGACCTCCCAGGTGGCGATCCCGCCGCTCTGCTCATCCACCCTGATGATCCGCGTGATACGCGGCATGAAGTACACCTGGTCGGCCTGGTCGAGGATCAGGTCGCGCGATTCCCGGTTGAGAGGGCGCGGGTCCGCCAGAAGCCCGATCTCGCGGCCCTCCTCATCCTTGAAGTAGAGGAACTCGTGGGGCCGCGTGACCGGAAATGCCGGCACCACGCGCAGGTTGGCGTGCTCTGACCCGTCGGGGAACCTGACGACCAGTTGCCCCTGGTCATCCAGCCACGCGCGGACCCCGGACCCGTCCAGCGTAGGCACCTGGTTCTCTGTGTCGTATGCGCTGATGCTGTTGTCGTCCGCGCTCACTACCCTTACCCCCCGCGGTCCGACTCGTAGTCGCCGCCGACTGGCGCTCCGTGTTCCGCCATCCGACTCTGCGCCTCCACCAGGCGCGCGTACTTGCCGGACCGCTCCATCAACTCGTCGTGCGTTCCCACCTCAGCGATCCGTCCCTCCTCGAGCACCACGATCCGATGGGCATGGCGGAGCGTTGAGAGCCGGTGGGCGATAGCGAAGGTGGTCCGGTTGGCAACCAGCCGCTGGATGGCCGTCTGAATGAGCATCTCCGTCTCAGTGTCAACTGCCGATGTGGCCTCGTCGAAGATCAGCAGGCGCGGGTTGTGCAGTATCGCCCGGGCGATAGAGACGCGCTGCCGCTCTCCACCCGACAGCCTCACTCCCCGCTCCCCGACCTGCGTATCGTACGCGTCCGGCAGGTTCATGATGAACTCGTGCGCATTCGCCGCTCGCGCGGCGGCGATGATCTCCTCCTCGGAGGCCTCCGCCCGACCGTAGGCAATGTTGGTGGCGATGCTGCCATGGAACAGGAACGGCTCTTGCAGCACCATGCCGATCTGGCTGCGCCAGGAGCGCAGGTCGTAGTCTCTCACGTCCTCCCCGTCCACGTAGATAGTGCCGCGGTCCGGATCGTAGAAGCGGCAGATCAGATTGATAATGGTGGTCTTGCCGACGCCGGTTTTCCCGACGAGGCCGACCATCTCGCCCGGCGCCACTTCGAGGTTGATATCAGAGAGCACCGGGGCGCCGTCCTCGTAGCTGAAGGTGACGTTATCGAACCGCACCGCGCCCTTCACGCCGCGCGCCGAAAGCTGCTTTCCCCTCTGTTCCAGCTCCGACTGCGTGTCGAGCACCTCGAACACGCGCTCCGCCGCGGTGGCGGCGAACTGGAACCGCTCGTACATATTGCTGATCGATCCGATCGGGCCGTACAATTGCCAGAGGTAGGCGTTGAACATCACGATCGTGCCCACAGTCAACAGGCCTTGCAGGCCCAGCCGACCGCCGAAGTACCAGACCAGCAGCGATCCGATGGATGTGATCAGGGCGATGGTCGCCATGAACCCGCTGCGCAGTCGCGCCGCGCTGATGCTGGTCTGAGTGTAACCTTCATTGCGGGCATCAAACCGCTCGGTCTCTCGATCCTCCTGGGCAAAAGCTTTGACCACGCGCACGCCCGGGATGGCGTCTGCGAGCACGGCCTGCATGCCACCCATCCGCCGGCGAACGCTGCGGTAATAGCGCCTCACCCGCTGCCTGATCATCGTGGTGGTGACGACGATCAGCGGCACCGGCAGGAGCGCGAGCAGCGTCAGGACGGGCGAGAACGTGAGCAGGATGATCATGATGATGATCACCGTGAACGACTGCACCACGATCTCCTGCAGGTAGTCGGCGACGAAGTCCTGGATGTGGCTGGTATCGTGGGTCATGCGCGACATGAGCTGCCCGGTCTGCGTGCGCTCGTAGAACCCGACCGCGAGCTGCTGCAAGTGGTGGTAGGTCATCGACCGCACATTAGCGACTACGCGCTGGCCCAGCCACGCCAGCAGATAGGAGCGAGCGTAGCTGAGGACAGAACGTAGGACGTAGATCAGCGCTAGCAAGGAAACGGTTGGCGCGAGCAGATCCCCGCGATTTTTGCCAAGCACCTCATCGATCAGCGTCTTCGTGAATATCGGCGGCAGCAGACCCACAAACGTCGCGGCGCCCGCAAGCGCCAGGCCCAGGACCGCTTGCCAGGCGTAGGGCCGAATAAACCCGAGCATGCGCCATGCCAGTTGCTGGCGGTCTATGCACTGCTGGCAGACGCCATCGCGGCTGAGCACTCTGCCGCAGATCGCGCAGCGAGCCGCACCGCGCTGCGTCACATCGCCCTTGAGTTCCACAGCCGGCAGCCCCAGAGCAGCACGCTGCTCACTCGCCATGCGCGCGAACTCGCGGCCGGTCTCCTCGACGTGCCGCACGAGAGATCGAGTGAAGCGGGCGAGCGCGATCTTCCCGCTCGGCGCCGCCACGTCGAGACGGCCGTTGCCGACGAACTCCCGCAGCTCGATCTGCTCCACGTCGCGGATGCGGACGTGCGCCGAGAGCTTCAGCCCGTCCTGGTCCTCACGGATCGCGATCAACGACTGGTCAGTCGCAACCACCCAGGCAGAGCCGAAGTGCCCTGGCCCGTGCAGGTCAGCGTACTGGGTCAGGCGCACTTCCTCGCCGGGTACCTGCTGGGTGAGCCAGTCCGCGATGTCGCGCGGCAGACTGCGGGTCAGGTCCTGAGGCTGTTCTGTCTTCGCTGTGGTCAGGTGCATCTGACTGCCTATGGGAAGTCTGGATTGCCTGATTAGTCTATCTGCAACACCGACCGCCAATCTCCTTTGCCGAAGTTTGTTCAATGGGCGGCACGAGGGGAGCGGGGCCGGCGGCCCGGGAAGAGCCCCCTGGGCGGCAGGAGCGACCCCCCGGCTGACCGAAGAGCCTCCACCAGCGAAAACGATGTCAGGAGGCGAGCACATGGTCAGCTGGGAGAATACGTCCTTTGAGATCCGGCAGGCGAAGCCGGAGATCGCGATCCTGCCCATCGGCGCGATCGAGCAGCACAGCTACCACCTGCCCGTGGCGACGGACTTCCTCGCGGCGCAAGCGCTGGCGGAGCGGGTGGCGAAGGAGTTGGGCAACTGCTATCTGCTCCCCACGCTGCCGTTCAGTTGCTCCCGAGAGCACATGGACTTCTCCGGCACCGTGTGGCTCAAGCCGGCCACGCTGGCGGCCGTGATTCAGGACCTGGTCGGGGCGCTCCATCACCACGGGATCAGGAAAATCGTCCTCCTGATCGGGCATGGGGGCAACTGGATCATCAAGCCCACCGTGAGAGAGATTGACCTCGACCGCCGCGGGGTGCAGGTGATCTTCACCACGCCGGACTCTTTCACCGTCGAGCAGGGCCAGTTCGCCGACATTCACGCCGGCCGCGGCGAAACCTCCCTGATGCTCCATCTGCACCCGGAGATGGTGAAGCTGGACCAGGTGAAGCCCGACTTCGCGCCGGCTGTGGGCAGGGAGTTCCTCGACTACGCGGGCGTCGGCGGGGTCAGCCCGACCGGCCTCTGGGGGGCCCCCAGCAAGGCATCCGCGGAGGAAGGCGAGGAGATGCTGCGCGCGGCGACCGCGCGGACCATGGAATACATCAAGAAGACGTTCGCAGAACTGGACCAGATTGAGAGGGAACGGCAGCAGAACGCGTGAGCGCCGCGGCACGGCCCACCGGCACACCCGCGGCCCCGTTTGGCGCGCCAGATGCACAAGGCCGACGTGTGGCCGCGATGCGCGTGAAGGGAACCTGGCCCCGTATGCCGAAAATTTACTGATCCCACGTAGGCGACGATTCCAAGCGTCTCGGAGGTAGCGCCATGTCGAACGGTGCCGAGGGTGAGATGGCCCAGGAAGCCAAGCAGGGAGAGTCCTGCACCTGCGCTCGTGCCACACCGGTGGAAGCCGCTCGTGCTGCTGTTGCTCGTCCGGATGCTGCTGCGGCTCGTCCAGTTCCTGTCACTCGGGCAACTGGATGGGCCTGATGGCTGTGATTGCCGTCGGCGCTCTGCTGATGATGGCCATGAAGAGCGGTGGACACCACGGACGCCATGGCAGCCACCACGGCAGTTGCTGTTGCTGCAGGTGATGGGGCTGAGGCCGGCGTCGGGCTTCCGATACAAGTGCTGTGCAAACTGGGGAAGGAATGCCCTGTGATCCGCAGAAGCATAGGAAGAACCGATGGGAACTAGCCTGTTAAGGAGGGCAAAGGATGGGTTGCTGCAAGAAGGAAACCGAGAAGAAGCAGACTTGCGAGACTGAGAAGAAGGAAACCGAGAAGAAGCAGACCTGCGAGACCGAGAAGAAGGCAACCAAGAAGTCCTGCTGCGGGTAATTCCTTCGCACACATTGTCGTCGCACTGCTCGCACGGCGGGCCGAAGTGGCCCGCCGTGTCGCTTTTCGCGTTCAAGCGCTGCCCGCCGGCGTGAGCTCCCGGCGTCTGGCGGGCGTCTCAGTTCCTCGCCGCTACCGCCGGGGCGCGCGATGAAGAATGGCACACTGGGCACGTGCCGCGGGGCCGGGCCCAGTCGCCCAGCCAGTAGCCGCAGCGACTGCTGACGTTCTCCTCCAGGGGACACCCGCCGTAGAGCAGATGATGTCCCTCGAACGTCTGGCAGCCGTCGGAGCGACGACCGCAGATGGTGCACTCGAAAAGCGGTATGCGCGGCTGGGGCTCGTGCCCGAACGCCATGAACTCCACCGGCCCGCCACAGGTGGCGCACGTCCACCCCTCGCTCTCGCGGTAGACTCGGGCAAGCTCTGCATAGGGCACGTATGCGATGTGCTCTTTGGTGGCCATGCGAGCCCTCACTCCTTGCTCAGATCGGCGCCGCTACTCGAATCCGCCTGTTATTGCCACATATGGGCGGGCGATGCGCACACTGAGTTATATGTGCCCGCGGCGGACAGATATGCTATAGCAGCGGTCGAACACGCGGTGTAGATAGGGGGTACAGTGGCGCCATTCTGATACGCGATTGCCGCGGGACTTGTGGTCGCCGCGGCATCTCTGATCGAGAGACTCGGCCTCGCCACCACTCAGCCTTACACCGGCCTCTTCGTTCGGTCGGGCAGCGTTGCAGCCTTCCTCGCCATCTCCCTGAACCCGCTCCACCGGTACGCCGGCTGGAGCGGGTTCACGCCACGCGCCATCGTCTTCCTAGCGCTGGGCGGCTTGCTCGCCGGCCTGGTGGCCCATTTCCTCTACTGGCAGAGCCTGAAGGCCACCGATCCGCACTTCGCGTTGCCCATCTTCGTCAGCACCAGCCAGGCGGCCGTGGTGCTGCTAAGCGCCGTCCTGCTGCGCGCGCGAGTGTCCGCGGGACAGCTCGTGGGCGTGTTGCTCCTGGTGGCGGGCATCATGTTGATCCAGCTCCTCAAGCCAAGCTGACCCCGATTCCGGGGACGGCGGCCATTGGAACCACACGCCGGGAAATGGCATACCCCAGCAGAATCGGTACCAATCGCAGCCGGGCGGGATGAATCAGGAGTCGGAGCCATGAGCCGAGCGCTGCAGGCGTCATCCGTCTCATCGAAGCTGAACCATGAAGTGAGGGACCCACGTACAGGTCTTGTGCTGGGCTGGGTCAACGGCGACAAGGCGCTGCAGCAGGCATTGACCAGGCGGGGGTTCAGGTTGAGGATGGGCGTTCGACGGCGGCAGAGGACAAGCGAGATCCCTGTCGCTGGATGAAGGGCGCGGCCGCAAGCGGCGCGCTGGGGTGGCAGGGGGTTCGTTTGCGGGGCAGGTTGCGGATCCTGCCCCGTTTGCTTTCCGTGCCCCGAAACCAACAGAGCCCGCAGACGCGGACTCCATTGGAGCCGTCACTTGCGTGACGGACGGGGACCAGTTGAGTGCTGGGGCTATCCCCCATATGTGAGACGACTGGACCCCGCATCCCATTCCATGCTTCTCCCCAGCCGCAAACGTCCATGGCGCGACCGACGCGCGCAGAGGAACCGCCCTGCCTCCGAGGAATAATGATCGGGTATACTCCGGCTAAGGAGTCTGTGGGGCTTGGTGGAGAGAGCGTTCCTGCTATTCGTGGCCTTCCTGTCAGGCGCGGTCCTGATGGCGTTGGAGATCGTCGGCAGCCGTATGCTGGCGCCCAACTTCGGCGGCTCCATCTTCGTCTGGGGAAGCCTGATCGGCGTTTTCCTGGCGGCCCTCAGCGCAGGCTACTACCTTGGCGGCCGACTCTCCGACCGAGCTCCGCAGGCGTGGGTGTTGGGGGCGTTCCTGGCGGTGTCCGGAATCTTCGTGCTGATGCTGCCGGGATTCGGCTCGAATATCTCCGACAGCATTGCCATGCGAGACTTCGGCCCACGCGCAAATCCGCTGCTCGCCTGCCTCGCGCTCTTCTTCATCCCGGGCGTTTTCATGGGCATGACATCGCCTTATGTTATCCGCTTGACGGCGCGATCCATGATCGACGTTGGGAGCACCGCAGGCGTTGTCTACGCGGTCTCCACATTAGGGAGCATCGCGGGAACGCTGGGTTCGGCGTTCTACCTTATGACGGCCTTTGGCACGAAGATGATGCTCTATCTACTCGGTGTGGCGTTGATCCTTACGGCGGCCGTCGCAGTGCTCGCCGGCGCGGCAGCAGCACGGCGCCAGGTTACACCGGTGGCCGCCGCTCTGCTCGCGCTGGTCGCTGTCTTGCTCCCACGGCCGGCGGTGGCCGCCGAGAAGATCCTGCTCGAGCGGGATAGCCCATATCATCGGCTTTTCGTGGCCGATGAAGGGCAGTATCGCTACCTGCGCGCGGACAATGTCTGGCACTCCCGCATGGATCTCAAGGATCCTCACGGGCGCGGGCTGCCGTACACCGACTACGTGGATCTCGCCTTCCTCCTCAACCCGGACATCAAGAGCATGCTGGTGATCGGCCTCGGGGGCGGCAGCGTCCCAAAGCGATTCGCGCGAGACTATCGCCAGGTCAAGGTGGACGCCGTCGAGATAGACGGTGATGTGATCAAGATCGCCGCCAAGTACTTCGACGTCCATCCCGGGCCGCGGCTTCGCGTCTACGAGTCCGATGGGCGCATCTTCCTCAGGCGCAGCAAGGTGAAGTACGACCTGATCTTTCTCGACGCGTACTACGCCGACACGGTCCCCTTCTTCCTGACGACCAAGGAGTTCTTCGAGATCGTCCGCGCCCATCTCAAGCCGGGCGGCGTGTTCGCCAACAATGTGCTGGGGCAGGCCAGCGGGCCCAGGAGCAAGTTTCTGCGGTCGGTCTACCGAACGATGCAGGACACGTTCCCGCAGGTCTACGGCTTCAAGGTGGCCGAGAGCGAGGCGTCGGCATACAACTATGAGATCTTCGCGGTCAACACAGATGACATCATCGGCATTGACGCCATCCGCAAGCGCGCCGCGCAGATGGCAGGCACGAGGATCAAGGACCAGTACCTGAAGGCCCGCGTGCGCGACTACATCGGCTCATCGCTGCGCACCAACGACGTGCCGACCCTGACAGACGACTACGCGCCGGTAGACGCGCTGATCCACCTCTGGTGATAGCATGAACCGTACCCATGAGACGTCGGCGAAGCGGAGTTCTCGCAGGCCCTCCCCTTTCATCGTTGACTTCCACGCTCACCCCGGCTTCTCGCACGACCTGGAGGGGCTCCGGAGAGAGTTCCAGCCCTCCATGCGCGCGGCCGCTCACTACGACGTCCGGTACGTCTGCATCTGCTCGCTCGCCGACTGGAGCGAGTCTCCCACACCCGAGGCGATTCGCACGGGCAATGACAACACCCTGGCTCTCATGGCCGAGTACCCCGACCGCGTGCTCGGGCTCTGCTACGTCAATCCCCGCTATCCCGACGAAGCACTGGAGGAGATTGACCGGTGCGTCGTCCGCGAGGGGATGGCGGGCATCAAGCTCTGGGTCGCGTGCAGGGCGAGCGCCCCGCTGATGGACCCGATGGCCGAGAAGGCGGCGGAGCTGGATGTCCCGATACTGAACCACGCAGCGTATCTGCACCGCAGCCAGAAGCCGGCCCCCAACACGCCGGCCGACGTCGCTGACTGGGCATCTCGCCACCCGAACACCATGATCGTGATGGCGCATATGGCCGCCTGCCAGGAGATGGGGCTTGCGGACATCGCACCGTACCGAAACGTGCACATTGACTGCGCCGGGCACGAGCCGGAGTCGGGGTGGACCGAGCTGGCAGTGAAGTGGCTCGGCGCGGAGCGAGTGGTGTTCGGCACGGACACGCCGATCCGGAGCTACGGGATGTCGTTGGGCAAGGTTCTGGGGGCGAAGATCACCCCGCGCAATCGCGCCCTGATCCTCGGTGGGAACGCCAGGCGGCTGCTGGCTCGGAGGCTGGGATCATGATCGTCGACGCGGCCGCCTACCTCGGCGCGTGGCCGTTCCGCGATGTGTCGGGCTCTGTATCCGGCCTGCTGCGGATGATGCGTGAGCACGATGTGACACACGCCGTCGTCTCGCCTCTCGATGGCCTGTACTACCAGGACCCGGACGCCCCGAACCAGCGGCTGATGCGCGCGCTCGGGGGCAAACCCGATCTCTTCGCCGCCCCCATTGTGAACGCCCGGATGAGCAACTGGCGGGCGCGGGTCGAGCAGATGGCGCGCAATCCTCAGGTGAAGGCGATACGTCTCGCGCCCACCTTCCACGGGTACCCGATTGCGGACGCTCGCGAGGCGGCCGAGTGGGCGGCGGCTCGCGGCCTCGCGGTGGCAGTGCAGGTCCGGATGCTGGACGAGCGCTTCCATCCCCCGTTCCTCGATCTGCCCCCTGCGCCGCTGCCGGAGGTGGTCGAGTTGGCCGCGAAGACCAGCCGCGTGCGCTGGATCGCGTCCGCGGTCAGGCTGATGGAGATTCAGCAGTCGGCGGAGCAGATCAGGACGCTGGGGAACCTGTGGCTCGACATATCCCATGTAGACGGCCTCGACTGCGTGCAGCGCGCCTGCGCCGCGCTCGGGCCGGAGCGCCTGCTCTGCTCGACCTGCTGGCCGTTCTTCTACGCGCAGTCCGCGTTCCTCAAGATGGGCGAGGCCGGGCTGCCGGCGAGACAGCGGAACCGCGTGATGGGCGGAAACGCTCTCGGAGCCTTTCGCCTTCCGCGCAGACGAGCCTGAGGCCGTCTTAGGCGGTCTCTCGAGCAGTGGCACGCGGCGCCCGCCGCCCGCCGATCTCCGACACGATGATCGCAGTCAGGATGAGCGCGGCTCCGGCCAGCCCGCGGACTCCCAGCCATTCCCGCTGGATCAGCGCCGCGAAGATCGCGGCGAATACCGGCTCGGTTGCGAAGATCAGCGCGGCATGCGTGCCGCTCGTTTCCCTCTGCGCCCACATCTGCACGGTGAACGCGAGCGCCGTGGCGAGCAGGCTGGTCACGACGAGAGCGATCACCGTCCACGGCGTGACCGCGAAGTGAGCCCGGCCGGCCGGCAGCATCGCGATGGACGACGCGACCGCGGTGGTGAGCGTCTGCCAGAAGCCCAGCGCGACCGGATCGTGTCTGGGCGCGGCGACCTCGGCGACGACGATATGCAGCCCGAACGCCAGCGAGCAGCCGACGGTGAGCAGGTCGCCGGTGTTCAGGCCGTGCATACGCACTGACGTGATCTCCGCGAGGCCGATACCGGCTACTGCCACGGCCACGAGGGAGGTCACGCGGGGCCGAACGCGGGTGAGTACGAGCGAGATCGGCGGCACCAGCACGACGTAGAGCGCGGTGATGAATGCCGACTTCGAGGCGGTAGTGTAGAGCAGGCCGAATGTCTGTAGCACCGAACCGGAGGCAAGGCAGAGCCCGAGCAGC
>Ga0315280_10012481_pt1 | contig 10271 bp, 11 predicted proteins | sample YL17G06_40_MG_FD_203697 | JGI IMG/M metagenome (GOLD analysis project Ga0315280, IMG submission 203697) | Sediment microbial communities from Yellowstone Lake, YNP, Wyoming, USA - YL17G06_40 | ecosystem: Environmental > Aquatic > Freshwater > Lake > Sediment | place: USA: Wyoming | collected...
AAGACGAAGGCATGTTCGAGTAAAGAGCTCCTAGACGAGCTCGGTGAGAAGAAAAGCTGAGGATCAACAGAGCTCGGCCAATCCGTTGCCAAGCACAGTCTCGGCTTAGACCATCGCAACTCTCACCGCTGTCTCTTAGCCAATCCACATCCTTAGCCAGCGCGGTGTTGACGTGAACAACTCCCTTGTTCATGTCTGTGACCTCCTCCCGCAGCCTGAAGTCGGGGGACTTTCCGCCGACTAAGTTAAAGGGATAGTCGTCAGTGATCTTTGGGAGATTGTCGGCCTGCCCCTGCGTCTTGACGACAGAGCCCGCGGGAACATAGCTGTGATCAGGCACCCTGGCACCCATCAGAATGACGCCCGGCTCTATAACGCACCCCTCCCCACTGAAGATTTGAAGACTAGAACCCTCGTCCCAACAAAGGTGCCGCCCAGCACTGCGGCCAGACCATGAACCTGGACCTGATGGGCCAGAGACACCCGCTTTCTCACGTACACGGCATAGCTACGACCATTCACCTTAACAAGGTTCCTCTCCACAGGCTCTCCATTCTCCTCCGTTTCGAGAGCGTGGATCACGACGCCATCCTGGACGTTCGAATCGTCGCCAACGTGCAGGGGCTGCCCCTATCACGGCGTATCGAAGCCATTGGCGCCACCGTCACGTTCCTCCCCAACCTCACGCTACCGATGACAGACGCCAGAGGATGAACATATGCTGAAGGGTCCACAACCGGTTCTGATACCCTGCTGCAAAAATTCGTTCTTACATTCTTCTCAATCGTCTGCGCTCCTCCAGGTTCGGTCTCCGTTAAGTTCTATGGTGACGAATCGAAGTGTTTCTTATGGGTCGCTGTTGTCAATTCTCTCATAATTCCGAGACCAGTAGAGCGGTTGGAGAGGGAAAGTGGTGGCTATCTATATAGAGATTGGGGGAAGAACTGTCCAAGGCGTTTTCCTGAAGAGACCCAACCGTTTCTTGGCTGTTGTAAAGATTGGGAATAGAGCATTTCCGAGCTCCATACCCAACCCGGGGAGAATGCTTGAGCTTTTGACTCCCGGGATCAAGGTTGTTCTCAGAGAGGTCCTGAAGGAAAACAGAAAGACCTCTCATGACTTGATTGGGGTTTTCAATGATGGCCAGATCGTGTCCACTGACTCTCGGGTCCCTAACAGACTGGTTCTTGAAGCCTTGAGAAACAAGGATATTGAGAAGCTCTCGTCGTACAATAGGATAACGCCCGAGCACGGCTATAGGCACACGAGATTCGATTTCCTCTTGACCGACGACCTGGAGGCGTGTTTGCTTGAGGTGAAGTCGTGTACGCTGGTGAGGGACGGTGTAGCCCTGTTTCCAGACGCGAGGACCAAGAGAGGGGCGAGACACATAAGGGAATTGACGAGGGCTAAGGGTGAGGGCTACAGAGCCTGCGTATTGTTTCTGATCCAGAGGACAGATGCTAGAGCGCTTTCCCCCAACGATGAGACGGACCCTGAATTTGGGAGGACTCTTCGAGAAGCAGCTACGGGGGGTGTTGAGGTTCTCGCCTATTGCTGCGAGTTCGCCGGAGAGGAAATAGCGCTGAAAGGTAAAGTCACCGTGGATTTGGGGCTGACATTACGTCGTTATGCGCGCGCATCTGCGCGCCAAAAATTCAAAACTGTTGTAAACGAAAAGACACATAGAACGTGACTAGTGGCAGGGAAGCTTGCATGAAGGTCGTCCTATCGATCGATGAGGGCTGCTACAAGAGGGTCTTTTGGGAAGGGATTCTTGGGGGTGCTTCAGTTGAAGGTTGGGTACTCGACTCTCTGTCTCCTCGGGGAACCATTCAAGCGAATTGAAGGCTACCTAGCCTCAACCCCCGAGTATTTGTGCGAGATCCTAAACGATGGATTCCACCTCCTAGACAGTCAACGAATTCGCGTGCTCAATAGGGTCCGAGACTCACATCACCTAGAGTATGTCATGCACCTCCCATTCGCAGGTTTGAACTACGCCGCGTCAAATCCGTTCCTCAGGAGAGCTGCACAAAAGATGGTCTTGAGGGCGCTAGACCAAGCGGTGAAGCTAGAGTGCTCCCACGTCCTCATCCACTCCGGGCAGGCAGACCCCATATCCTCCGTATTCAACCCCGAGTCGGCTTGGAGGTATACCGACGAGTTCCTTGAGACGGTCGGGAAAGTAGCGACCGAACGCGGGGTTCAGCCCCTCATCGAGAACAACTTCTCGCCCTCCTACACCCTCAACTCTGCTGAGGATATGGCGAGGTTCTTTGGTCTGGGGTGCTCAAGGTACTACAAGGTTGCCCTTGACATAGGCCACGCCTTTCTGACAGGGGACCTCAACGAGTTTGTGGAACGCTTCAGGGGCAGCATCTTGGAGCTACACATTCATGACAACAGGGGTCAATCGGATGAGCACTTAGCCCTGGATGAGGGGATGATACCTTGGAGACAGACGCTCGAGAGGCTGCTGGTCAACGGATTCGACGGAATGGCGATAGTTGAGAACAAGGACTGGAATAGCAACACAAAGAGCTGTGAACGTCTGAAGAGCTTCCTCCATGGGACCTGAAAGCTCCAAGGGACTCCTGCAGGACAGAAATACGATGCTCCCAGAAAGAAGAAAAAGGCTGTACTACAGTAAAAGAGGGGTTTTTAGGGTTTCCTCAGCCATTCGAAGGAGATTCTAAGATCGGGTTTCCAGACCTTGGAGTCCGTAGCTATTTCGGTGAAGGATCCCTTCACGAACCAGGCGACGTGGTGCCCCTTGTAGAAGGGCCTGTGTGCTCCGACCGGTGCCGGATCCACCTTGATGAGCTCGTAGTCCTTCGAGCCGAGTCCGATAGCGGCTCCGGCGTTGACGGTAGCCCACTGGCTGACCTCTATCCCCCCCATGGATGGGACAGCCGCCTTCGTGAACTTCTCAGCGCCGGGTTCAAGCACCTTGAAGTCCTCTGCGGCGGAGGAGGGTATTCCCTGCGCCTTCATGCTCATGTCGAGACACGCTCGGTCAACCGCCACGGGATCCTTCGATGCGAAGACGCCCAGATTCGGCATAATCGGCTGGTCGCCCGCGGGTATGCAGTCGCAAACAGGTCCGATGTCCATGGCGAAGTTGATGAAACCGACGTGGTCCTTGCCCAGGACCTTGACATAGGCTGAAGCCGAATCAGCCATAGCCGCGTTGAACGCGATGAAGGACCCCTCCGTGGCGCCTTCATAGACGCCCTCAGGGCAGTGGATCCACGCGAGGAAGCAGTGGATGTGGCAACCGGCGCAGGCTTCCCGATCCCACTCTATTCCAGTTTTCGTCACCTTGACAGCTTCCACCGGGCACATCTCCACACAGATGCCCGCCTTCGGACAGACTGTGCCCTTACACTTCTCGGGGTGGAAGCCGACTCGGTTTGGACCATACTTGGGGTGTCTTGAGAGGTGGGTGACGTACTTTCCACGCTTCGACATCCCGCCGATCCCCATGTTCTTTATAGCCGCTCCGACCACACCCATGGGATGCCCCTTGAAGTGGGAGACAACGATGGAGGCGTCCGCCTCGGCGATGGCGCGAGCCACATAGGTCTTGTTCAGTATGGCACCGTTCTCGATATTGACCTCAACGTCGTCTGTGCCGTGGTAGCCATCCGCAACTATGAAAGGGCACCCGAAGGTCGCTTCGTTGAAGCCGTTGTAGTTAGCGGTATAGTACTCGTCGAGAGCGTTACATCGAAAGCCTATGTAGAGGGTTGTCGTGTCGCATACGAAAGGTCTTCCGCCACACTCCCTGACCTTGTCGACGATCCCCCTGACGATGCTGGGGCGAAGATAGTTGGTGTTAAACAGCTCACCGCAGTGAACCTTTATCGCCACCCTGTTACCGTTCTTGAAGCAGTCGGAGAGGCCGGCGGCGTCGAAGAGCCTCTGTCCCTTCGCGACGTAGCTCGTCTCCATCGACTTGCATCGGTTGTCCATCCAGTACACTCTCGACTTTACCATTTCTTTCTCTCCTTGAGTGAACAGATACTGGATGCGAGATCTCTGGTTCCAACTAAAAGAGCTTAGTGGGATTTCAGAGTCTTGGTTTTGCACATTTCTTGAGACTATGTGGGAAAATTGGAATATCTCTTAGATCTGTCTGCTCATCTTCGGTAGTCTTTCAGATGTAGCGTTGGGGTTTCTCCTTTGGCCTTCTTGTAGAGGGTGTCGTCAGCAGTCAGAAGGGTTGCCCCGACTTTCTCTGAGGAACGCACATATGCGCTGTCATAGTAGGTTGCGTCGTTCTCTGCACTCCACCCCAGAACCTTCCTGTGATCTTCCTCATCCAACTCAATGCAATCTATTCCAAGCCCCAAGAAGTACGAAAACTTCTCCTCAGCCTCCTCTGGACCTATGAATCCTCGCTTAACGGCCCTCCATAGGGTGTTTCCGACCTCAAAAACCAGCAGTTCCGAAACCCTCAAGTCAACTTCTTCCCGAACAAAATCCTCTAAGACCAATCCCGCCCTATCGAACAGATCCTCAACCAACAGAAAACGGGATGCCACAGAAGCGTCTATCACATAGACCATCAACAGGCTTCCCTCATCTCCCTGATGGTCTCGTTTATGAAACCCTTAGGAGCAACGTGCTTCCTAGCCTTCAAACCCTCAAGAAGCTTTTCGGCCGCACTCCTTCTCTTCTCCAGCTCAACCCTCCGTCGGATAGCCTCTCGGATGTACTCAGACCAGTTGATCCTGACCACACTCATCTTCTTCTTCAACTCCTCGTCAACCTTAACCGTAACAGTATACAATAGCATCACCAAAGGTAATGATAAAAAAGCAAGCTTTTCAGCATTACCGTCCTCAGTCGCCTTCATTCCGGGCCAAGAGTCGCACATACACGCTCTTGGGCACCAATTCTTCGCGGCTCTAGCACAGCTGGCAGAAGAAGCCTTGGCCCGAGAGTCTAGAGTCCATCTAAAGTGCTGAGCAGCCCTTCACCGCGTGGCCTCATCTAGATCAAACCTTTCTCCTTGTAGTAGCGTCTTGCTTCTTCCAGAATGCTGTTCACTTCTCTTTCCTGATCAGGGGCTAGGGGAATTGGATTGTGGGTGGCGAGTATCTTCTCAACCCTTTCCTTCGCGTAGTCCAGGCAGCTCTTCTTTGATTTCTCTTTCCACTCTTGATACGACAGCCTATCAGCTGCCTTCGGCGGGAACTGCTCCAGCCGCCACCACTTTCTCGTGTGCCCCTCGCCAATGTAGGAACCCGGAATCGAACCAACTTTCTCTATCAAGTCCAACGCCAAGGTCTCGTCGGTTACCGTGACCCCCTCTACAAGGCGACCTATCATCCCCGCCACGTCATCATCCAACACGGATTGAACCGGGTGGTAGGTTAGCTCCGCAGAAACGTTGCCGATTAATGTCACAAGGTTGGCGCCCGACAACACTGACAACAGACAGGCCATCGACTTCTCATACCCAGACTGATAATCGATCTTCTTTGAACTACAGTAGCCACTCGCGGAGTTGTACACGGGTAGCCCGTACTCCCGCCAGATCTGGTTGAAAGCCAGCTGGTACAGGGATTCGCCTATGTCCCCAAAAGCTGGCAGCCCTGACCGCATATCCATAGGAAATGTGAAAGTCGTTGACAGAACTTTCGCCCTCATCCCTGTTCTAAGCTGCAACAAGACTATAGCGGACAGAACCTCACAGTTGGTTAGTACCAGAGCACCGGCAATCGTGGCGGGTCCGGTGCCGCCCATAACCGCGCCACTGGCTATCGAGATCGGAAAACCAGCCTCGGCGTACCTGAAAGCGGCATCGATCGCCTCGGCACCCCAGTTCAGGGGAGAGGCGGATGTCATTAACCCCACAATCTCGGAGCCCACAGACTTGGCCATCTTGATGCAGAATATCTCCGAACCTTTTTGGTAGCCCTCAAGTTGAGCCTTGGCTGAGACTTTCAGCTTGGAGGCGCAGCTTGTGGGTATGGCCATCACTGGCGGAACTCCCTCATAGCCGAAGTAGGGGGTGTACGGGCCGAGCATGTGGACGTTTTCCAAGGCATCAAGAACGACAAGCGCGTCGAAGTACTCCTTTTCACTCGGAATTCGGGGCTCCATCGAATCCAGATCCACTGTCATCTGCCCAACGGCGTTCTTGAAGTACACGTTGTCCCCGCCGAGGACTACGTCATGCTTTGGGTCTCTCGCCTTGACGCGGAACGAGCTGGGGCACTTGCGCAGACACTCCTCAACGAATCCTGGCGGAAAACGGGCAACCCTTTTCTCGAAATCCACATCACATCCATTGTCTTTCAGCAGCTTCAAAGTATCAATATGATCGACCTTGACCCCGGTCCCTTGGAGAGTGCTCAGTGTTCCTGCGTGGATGGCTTCGATCTGTTCCTTTGAAAGGATCGCATACCTTCTTATCTTGCGTGTGAAACCCTTCAGCATCTATTTTCCTCCTTTGCGCCCAACAACTTTCGAGCCAGCTCGGTCGCGCCGATCGCGGTTGGACTGTATCCGTCGGCTCCGATCTCTCTTGCAAAACTCTCGTTGACAGGCGCCCCGCCAACAAGTATCTTTGTTCTGCCCCTCAGCCCTTCCCTTGTTAGCGCTTCAACAACCTTCCTCAGCTCAGGAACCGATGTGGTCAGTAGGGCGGACATCGCCAGGATGTCTGGTCTGTACTCCTTTACCGCCTGTACGAACTTTTCGGCGGGTACATCAACGCCCAGATCGTGGACGGTGAACCCTGCTGTGCTGAGTAGTGTGCATACGAGGGACTTTCCTATGTCATGGATGTCTCCTTGCACAGTTCCGGCGACAACCGTGCCCAGGCTTCTCTTCTGAGCATCGCTTCTCTTCATGTGAGCTTCCAGGACCCGCATCGCGCTCTTCATGGCCTCTGCCCCGCCGATGAGGTCTGGAATGAAGAGCACGCCTCGACCAAATCCATCGCCGATCTCCTTGACCGCTTCAGACAGCACGTCGGCTGCTCGGATCGGATCGATGTCTTCTTCAATCGCCTTCCTAGCCCAGACCTCAGCCCCACTGGCATCATACTCCAGCACAGCTCTCTCCAGGTTCTTGAGACTCTCAGGCTCAACCATTCTCCGCCTCTCCTTTAATGACTGGGTTCCCTTTTTCTGACACTTCGGTTTCGAAGCTCGGATTTCGATCCGAATGAACGTGCGTCATAAGGCAGAGTAACAGCTAGCCTACCCTCACGAACTTCTGGAGCGTGTGGCAGTTGGCCGGCACGGGTCCCCTGGCCCCCACTGAGGTGATGACGACCTCACCAACGTAGATGCTGCCCTTCGAGTCGACGCAGAGGTCGTGAGCGGCTAAGAAGTTTCCAGGGCTGCAGCCTTCCATGCTCCCCCAGTGGGAGAGCAGTTTCCCGTCCAAGGTGAGTATGCTGAGGCGTGATGCGCGAGCCTCCTCATGGACACGTCCGTAGCCCAGCTCGCTCACGTAGAGGATTCCGTCGTGGATGCAGAGGTCTGTGGGTCGGTTGGCGCTCCATTGAGTGAGGAACCTACCCTTCTGGTCGAAGAGCTGGATCCGGCTGTTCTCCCGGTCAGCCACATAGATGGTGCCCTCTCCGTCCACGCATACGCCGTGAACCAGGTTGAACTGACCCGGACCTGTTCCTGGCTCTCCCCATGAGAGGAGGAGCTCTCCATCTTTAGAGAACTTGTGAACCCGCGCGTTGCCGTAGCCGTCGGAGATGTACAGGTTGCCCTCACGATCCAGGGCTACATGCGTAGGGCAGTTGAAGGGCCCAGCCGCCCGCTTGACTGTCCGCCAGTCTCTTCCGACACACCCCGTTTCTGAGGGCTGGTTTTTCTTGCCAAGAGTCATCAGCAGTTTTCCGTCCGGGGTGAACTTCCTCACGGTGTGGTCGCCGTCAGTACAGTAGACAGAGTCGTCGAGACCAACGAGAAGGCCGTGGGGCCAGGAGAAAGTGTCCCTTCCCCAAGACCGGATGAAGTTTCCCTCAGAATCGAAGACCAGCACCGGGTCGATGCCGCCTCGAATGAAGATGTAGACCTGATCCTTCGAGTCGACCCCCAGCCCCACGACATCGACGAAGGGCGAGTAGAAGTGCTTACCCCATCCCTCGACAACTCTGTAGACATACTTCCCCTGTCCAAAAGACATGATCGATCACCAACCTAGCCTATTTCATGATCTCTGCTCTCTGAGCATAAATAGCTGACACTCCCCCGATTTCGGTCTGGAGATTCTTGCTTCTCTTCGGTTCATTCTTGCTTGAGTGGGCATCGCCCTGCTGGGCTTCCACCCGCATCCGTCCCTCCTGAGAAGCGAGCGGTATGCCGCCACCCCGACGGCTCGCTCTCCTCTGAGAGAGGCCGTGTTGATTAGGATCGATAGAATCCTGAGTGCACAGGAACCGGGGGATGCCATCCGTAATCGCGTTATTAACATTACAAGTTATTGTTCGATTTATTCAGTAACGACAGAAATATCTCCACTGGCACAACCAGGATGTTTTCCTTTAGTTCTACGTCTTCTTTGCTGAGGATGATGTATTTTTTGATTTGAGGAATTTCCAGAACATCTTCGAAGCCGACGTTACTTCGGTATTTCGTCTCTATTCCAACGAACGATTTGTTCAACCTCAGAACATAATCCACTTCTCTGCCACGTGAGTCATAATAAAACCAAAGAAAAGTCCTTAACTCGCGCATGAGGGGCATCTCTTGATTCAAGGCCAAATGAGAACAGACTATTCCTTCAACTACTCTGCTCAACGATTCCTCATCCTGAAGATTTTCAGCAATCACCTCATTCACCTCCCTCCCACTCAAAGAACTCTTCAGAGCATTGAGAATGAAAGGGTCTTGAAAATACACCTTCTTCGCTCCCTTGAACTTCATGTCTTGCTTATTGAAGTCGTAGGCGTGAAGAACAGTTAGGATAAAAGATTCTTCTAATAACTCCAAGTAATCGATCATCGTCACATGAGTCGTCTCGATGTTTCCGGCAAGTTTTGAGAAACTGTACTTTATTCCATACTTGTCTATTATTTCTTTCAGTATCTGACGTGCAAACGTCTCTTGTCTCCTTTGTTTTATCACATCACCCAAAACGTTTCGGACGAACGTTTCCGCCGAAGTAGAGTCGACAAGCTCCCGCTCTTTAGCGAATTTTCTCCTTAGGTGTTCGTTGATGATTCCAGGAAAACCTCCGGTTACAAGGTAGATTCCGAAAAGGTATTCCAATTCCTTCTTGAAAGGAATGATCCTATTCACCGCGCTGTATATTTCATCAGCATCTAACTTCATGTCTATGTTGACCCTTCCCAGAGCATCTTTCAAGCGTTCCAAGGCTTCCTCAAATTCCCTCGTTTCAGCGTGGCTCTTTACGCGGTCCAGAGTTTGAAGAACGAATTCCCTAAAGCTCAGGGGTTTCAGATAATACTCGTTCCCTTCCAGCCCTCTTCCGGGCAGAAGTTCACCTTTTTTGCGTAACGCTACCCCGCTGGAACCAGTTGCTACAACCTTCGTCCTCTTTGTGATTCCAGAATCCCAGAGGTACTTCAGTTCGAGGTTCCAGTCTTTTATCGTGGTTATTTCGTCCAGAAAGATGATGAGTTCTTCAGCCTCTCTGTTGCTGTCTAAAAAATAGTTTATCGCGTTTCTCATCTCTTTTCTAGAAGTGAAGAAGTCTAGCGAAAGATAGAGGATGCGTTTCGGGTCAAAGCCTTCTCTGATTAGCTTTTCTATCTCCTCTTTCAGGTATGTTGTCTTACCGACCTGTCTACATCCTCTTATGACGTAAATGTTCTCCTTACTTGTCCTAAAATCCTTCCTTTCAAAGAAGATTAAGCCCTCTCTTGCCTTTGAAAGGTGCCTGTCGTAACTTATAAATTCCTTTCCGTACCTCCACCAAGGATTTTGGTTGACGATCTCGCTGATTTTTACCATTTTTAGTTAGTTCACTAACTAAATTCTTAAGCATTTCGTTACCAATCTATCTAAACTCTCTACGTCCATGGAGGCCTAAAGGTATGGGATATCTGCCCGGAGACCTCTGCACACACCAATCACCCGGTCATATGCATCGAAGTCCTTGGGACTCGTTGGAGCTGAGCCCTTTGCGTGAGGTTCTCGGGGCATCTGACCGCGAAGCGGAAACCCGGTGGCGTGCGGTTTCTCCAAGACCTCATCACGAGGAGGCCGGGGCACCTGCAGAACGTTGAGTTGACCCCCACAGAGTCTAAGGCTTGTGCGTAGGCTCTT
>Ga0315280_10012482_pt1 | contig 10271 bp, 10 predicted proteins | sample YL17G06_40_MG_FD_203697 | JGI IMG/M metagenome (GOLD analysis project Ga0315280, IMG submission 203697) | Sediment microbial communities from Yellowstone Lake, YNP, Wyoming, USA - YL17G06_40 | ecosystem: Environmental > Aquatic > Freshwater > Lake > Sediment | place: USA: Wyoming | collected...
CCACAATAATTTTGGAGTTGCCCTGGCCAAGCAGGAAAAGACCCAGGAGGCTATTGCCCATTATACCGAAGCCCTGCGAATTAAGCCCAACTATGCGGAAGGGCACTACAACCTGGGAGTTATCCTGGCTCGCCAAGGAAAGCTTCAGGAGGCCATTGCTCATTTTGCTAAAGCCCTGCGGATCAAGCCCGACTACGCGGAAGTATACAGCAACCTGGGAAATGCTTTATCCGAACAGGGAAGGATTGAGGAAGCCATTACTCATTATACCAAGGCCCTGCGGATCAAGCCCGACTATGCAAGCGCACATTACAACCTGGGAAATGCCTTAGTCCGGCAGGGCAAGATCCAGGAGGCTATTACTCATTATGCCAAGACCCTGCAAATCAAGCCTGATTTTGCGGAGGCACATTTTGCCTTAGTCATGGCGTATTTGATGATTGGGAATCGGGATTCAGCCCTGGAGGAATACAAAATCCTCAAGACCATCAATCCAGATATGGCAAACACCCTATCGCAAAAGATTTTTAAATAAACCCTATTGGAACCTTATCCACGTTTCAATGTAAGGTCGGAAGAGCAATCATAAGGGCAGATTAGAATGGATCAAAAAACCGCTATTATCTTTGGAGCTGGGCCTGCTGGTTTAACTGCTGCTTATGAATTGCTCCAGAGAACAGATATAAAACCCATAATCTTTGAAATGACAGGTGATATTGGGGGAATTTCAAAAACTGTTCTCTATAAGGGGAATCGCATCGATATTGGGGGACATAGGTTTTTTTCAAAATCCGACCGTGTAATGAAATGGTGGCAAGATATTCTTCCCCTTCAAGGATTTCCATCCAAAGATGACCTCATTTTAGGAAGAGATATTCCACTTTCTCAACTGCAGGATTCTCCAGACCCGGAAAAAACAGACAAAGTATTGCTTGTCCGTAATCGCATATCAAGGGTATATTTTTTGAAAAAGTTCTTTGATTATCCTATTTCGTTGTCAGTAAAGACTCTAAGTAACCTTAGGATAATCCGCAGTAGCAAAATTTTTTTAAGTTATCTCAAGGCAAGACTTCTCCCAATTAAAAATGAGGTGAGCCTTGAAGATTTTTTTATAAACCGCTTTGGGAGGGAACTCTATCTCACCTTTTTTAAGGACTATACTGAAAAAGTTTGGGGCGCCCCCTGTAGAGAAATTAGTAATGAATGGGGGGTTCAACGGGTCAAGGGTGTTTCACTTTTAAAACTTTTTTTCAATGGGATAAAAAGAATTTTACTAAAGGATTCGAGTATCCATCAGAAAAAGACTGAAACAAGTTTGATAGAAAGGTTCCTTTATCCTAAATTTGGTCCAGGGCAAATGTGGGAGGAAGTAGCAAATGTTATCAGGGAGAAAGGGGGCAAAGTTTTTTTAAACAACAGGATAGTAGGCATTAAGCATGAGAATGACAAAATTGTTGAAGTAAAAATAAGAAATGAAAAAACTGGAGAGGTTTTTTCTCAGATGGGAGATTACTTTTTTTCAAGTATGCCAGTGAAAGATCTGATTTTTGCTTTTGAAGATGGTGCATCTGGAGACGTCTTGAAAGTTGCCGACGGCTTAAAATACAGGGCCTTTATTACTGTAGGGCTTCTCCTCAAGAAATTAAGGTTTAAGAATGAAACAAAAATTAAAACGGCTAACGATATCCTTCCGGATAACTGGATTTATATACAGGATAGAGAGGTGAAACTCGGAAGACTACAGATCTATAATAATTGGAGTCCTTATTTAGTAAGGGATCATAATACAGTTTGGATAGGTTTAGAATATTTTTGTGATGAAGATGATGAAATTTGGAATAAATCTGACAAGGAATTATCAAACTTTGCCATTGAAGAACTTACCTTAATTGGTGGTATCGATAATAGAGATGTTTTAGACAGTGTAGTCATCAGGTTACCTAAAACTTATCCCGCATATTTCGGGACATACCCAAGATTTCACGTAGTAAGAACTTTTTTGGATCAATTTGAAAATCTTTTCCCAATCGGCCGAAATGGAATGCACAAGTACAACAATATGGATCATTCCATGCTGACTGCGATTGTAGCAGTAGACAATATTGTTAACAATGTATCCATCAAGGAGAACATTTGGGCTGTTAATACTGAAGCAAAGTATATCGGGGCGAATAACTGACGGCTTTTTCACTTCAAATGATTGCTAAAAAATTTCTCCTGATTTCAGGATGATATAAATGAGCAAAAAATCAAAACATAGAAAGTTAAAAAAGATTAGTAAGGTGAAATTGCAAGTAAAACCGACCGACCATTCAAATTATTTTTATTGGGGAATTTTGGTCTTAGTGATTCTGTTAACTGTATTCATTCGCCTCAGATTACTAGAAATCCCCCTCGAGCGAGATGAAGGGGAATTTGCCTATATGGGGCAGCTTATTCTTCAGGGAATCCCCCCATACCTCATCTCTTATAATATGAAACTACCCGGAATTTATGCAGCTTATGCCTTGATGATGTATGTTTTTGGACAGTCGGTTAAAGGTGTTCACCTTGGATTTCTTCTAGTCAATGCCTCCACAATTATTATGGTTTTTCTTTTGGCGAAAAACCTCTATGATTCATATACCGGTGTTATAGCAAGTGCGTCTTTTGCAATCCTTTCTGTGAGCCCATCTGTTCTCGGAACTTCTGCTCATGCTACGCACTTTGTTCTATTGCCTGCACTTGGTGGAATGTTCCTTATGCTTAAAGCAATCGACTCCGGTAAACTTAAGCATATATTCTGGAGCGGAATCCTTTTAGGATTAGCATTTATTATGAAACAGCCAGGGGTATTTTTTGTTATTTTTGCTTTTTTATACCTTCTTTTCAGTCTGTTTCGGAAGGGGAATGCTTCGTTCTACCTTCTCTTGAAACAGGGGACTCTTTTTCTGTGTGGAGCGGTCATCCCATTTGGTGTTGCCTGCCTGGTTCTTTATATCGCTGGCGTTTTTGAAAAATTCTGGTTATGGACATTTTCGCATCCATACGAATGGGGCACAAGAATTCCTTTATCTATGGGCTTAGAAATATGTTTGAATGGGATACCTCATGTCATCGGCAAATTCTATCTGCTTTGGGGGATTGCAGTCGTGGGAGTCAGTTGTTTATTCTGGGAACAAACGGCGCGGAGTCGGGCGACGTTTGTTTTAGGATTCTTTGTTTTTTCATTTCTCGCTGTCTGTCCCGGTCTAATTTTTCGTAACCATTATTTTGTGTTCCTTCTTCCTGCTATTGCGCTTCTCATTGGTATTACCATTAGTTCTTTGAAGAGGCTCATTCTGAAATTACGACCCAGATTTCAGTTTATACCAACGATCCTTTTCCTATCGGTCTTTTTGCTTGGAGTAGTGGGATATAGATCATTTTTCTTTGAACTAACACCAGTGCAAGCATGCCGCGCTATGTATGGCCCAAACCCTTTCCCAGAATCTATAGAGATTTCAAAATATATTGAAGCAAACTCTAAAAAACAGGATAAAATTGCAGTCCTTGGCTCGGAGGCACAGATTTATTTCTACTCGAACAGACATTCAGCGACAGGCTACATCTATACATACCATTTAATGGAAGATCAGAAATATGCTCTTAAGATGCAAAAGGAAATGATAGAAGAAATAGAAAAAGCGCAGCCAAACTATTTGGTCTTTGTGAATGTTGCAACCTCATGGCTCGTGCAACCAAAATCAGAGACTTATATATTCAAATGGTCCGGGGAGTACAGCAAAAAAAATTTCAACCTTGTGGGGGTCATAGATATTTTATCTGAGATTCAGACGGAGTATCGATGGGGCAATGAAGCTACGAATTACTCTCCTCGCTCACCTTACTTTCTGTACGTCTACAAAAGAAAAAACACATGAGAATTGTTTTAGCCAGGCCTAATTATAGAAGCCATATCATTACCCCCCCCCTTAGGATTGGGTTATCTTACATCCTATTTGAAGAAAGAGGGCATTGAAGCAAAAATCATAGATGGTTTGCGGGAAAACTTAACTCCAACGGCTTTAGTTCAAAGAATAATCGATGAAAAGCCTGAAATGGTTGGTATAAATTGCTTAACAGCGTTTTATCATGAAGCGATCCAGCTATCGAGAGCATTAAAAGAAAAAGATATTAGGGTTGTTATAGGTGGTGCCCATCCAACGGTTTTACCTTATCAAACGCTTGTTGATTCTGGGGCTGATTATGTCATTTGCGGGGAAGGGGAGATCCCTTTACTAAAGCTCATCACGAAAAATTTCATAAATGATAACATCCCTGGCGTTTACTCAAGAGAAAACCTTTTTTGTGATAGTAATGGCATCCAAAAGGCGGAAGTCGTTGAAAACCTGGATGAAGTTCCTTTCCCTGATTGGGAACAATTAGACCCTCGTCGCTATCCGAAAGCTCCCCATGGGGCAATTGTTAAGAATTTCCCCATTGGAGTTTTAACAACAACCCGCGGTTGCCCTTATGCTTGTACTTTTTGCGCTACCCCCAAATTATATGACAGAAGATTAAGATTCAGGAGTCCAGAAAATGTAATTCAAGAAATCAAGTGTTTGGTTGATCATTTCGGGGTAAAGGAGATTCATTTTGAAGATGACAACTTAACATTAAATAGAGAACATGTGGAGAATATTTGTAATCTTCTCATTGAGAATAATCTAAAAATAAGCTGGGCATGTCCCAACGGTATTAGGGCTGACAAGGTGGATGAAGACCTCATAAAGCTTATGAAAAAAAGTGGATGTTATTATTTTGCGTATGGCATAGAATCTGCAGACCAACAGATTTTGGAAAATATAAAAAAAATGGAAACTATAGAACAGATAGCAATATTTATTGAAATCGCCCATAAAGTTGGAATATCCTGCCAGGGCTTCTTTATATTCGGACTACCTGGTGAGACAATGGAAACCATAGAGAAAACGATCAACTTTGCTAAAAGATCGAAATTGTCTCGGGCACAATTTCTCATTCTCGATGTGCTACCAGGCTCCGAACTATGGGATACTCTGCAAGGCAAATTTACTCCAAACTGGAAAAAAGACAGTTACAAAGAACCTGAGTGGTTACCAGAATCTTTATCTAAAAAAGAGATCATGGAGGCACAGGCTAAAGCTTTTAGGCAATTCTATTTCAGACCTGCAGTTTTTTTCAGACTCCTTAAATCTATTAGGTTAAGACAAATCAGATTCTTGTTGGAAAGATTACGAGACTATAGAATTATAAGGTCCTCAATACTGTAAGCCTGGTTTTATTCCTATGCAATGATGAGTCAAATCTCTAACTTTCTTAGGGTGTAAACCGGAGATCCTTATGGAAGCTAAGATTTCCCTTGATAATGTCTCCATCCCATCTGAAGATGTAGTGGCAAAAGAGAGCGAGGGGGAACTCATTATCTTAATCCTGGCCGCGGGGATCCGGGATATGGAGGACGAGCTTTTCACCCTGAACGAGACCGGAAGGGTCATCTGGGACGGGCTGAACGGCAAAAGGAGCCTGAAGGACGTGGCGAAAGAGCTGACCGCGGAGTTTGAAGCCCCAGCCAAGGAGATCGAGCAAGACGCGATTGGCTTTTTTAAAGAACCCATTAAAAGGAGTGATTGTTGAAGCCTCATATATATGAACCTCCCCATTTCATCATGAGAAAAGGCGAGTTTTCAATTTCTGGATCTACCCTGATTGAACTTTTTAAGGATGTGCTTGGCAAAGGGGCGTCTTTCAGGTTCCAGGTTAAAGGCTTCAGTATGTCCCCCTTTATAAAGGATGGTGATTTGGTAATGGTGTCACCATTGCTTGGTTCCTCGCTAAGATTGGGTGACGTAGTAGTATTCATTCAACCAGGGGTGAGAAGGCTTGCGATCCACAGGGTAATAAGGAAAAAGGGTAGTTCTTGCTTCATTAAGGGAGATAATACCTATCAGATTGACGGCCTCATTCCTAAAACTAACATCCTGGGGTATGTGACGAGAGTTGAAAGGAATGGGAAGAGGGTTTATCTCGGCCTTGGCCTGGAGCGATTGTTTATTGCCCTTCTCACCCGGAGAGGACTTCTTTTCCCCTTTCTGCTTCCGGTGTGGAAAATTATTCGTCCCCTCATAAAGAAGTGGGTGGTGTGAGTGAATGTGTTATTGCGCCCTTACCACTGCCTGAGTGTTTTCAAGAAACAAATGCTAAAAAGGGGACAGGCACCTTTTAAATGCCAGCTTTGATCCTTGTAACTATTTAGGTCTGGGGAATTTCGATTTTATGCCAACCAAGCTGGTAGATACCGCATATCTGGAGACGGCTTCGGATGACTGGTTTGTGGACCTGAATGGAGATGGGTTGCCGGAGATGGCAGTGGGCAGGTTACCAGTTCAGGCGGTTGAGGAGGCCTCCACGGTGGTTTCGAAGATCATGGGTTATGAGCGGTCAGGTAGGATGAATGAGATCGTTCTTGTGGCTGATAGGAAAGAAAAAGACTTTGATTTTGAAGCGGCCATCTTAGAGGTGAAAGCACTGGTACCACCTTCTATGAATGTAAAAGAGATTTTCCGGGGGCATTTTGGTAGTGATGCGGAGGCAAAAGGGGAGCTCTTAAGTGAGATCAATCAGGGGCCTTTGTTGGTAAACTTCATAGGTCATGGGTCGACGGAGATCTGGAGGGGGAGTATTCTAACTTCGGATGATGCAGAAGCCCTTACCAATAGTCCACGTCTGCCCTTCTTTATCAGCATGACCTGTTTGAATGGCCTTTTTCACGACCTTTACACAGAGAGTTTGGCAGAGGCGTTGCTCAAGGCTAAGAGTGGTGGGGCAGTGGCGGTCTGGGCTTCTTCGGGCCTGACGGAGCCGGATAAGCAGGCGGTCATGAACAAAGAATTAATAAGACTCCTATTTGGTGGAGAGTTTTTAAGCTTAGGTGAGGCTACTATGAGAGCCAAGGCTTCTGTTTCGGATCAGGATATACGCAAGACATGGATTCTATTTGGAGATCCTACGACGAGACTAAAATAATGGAATAATGGGTTGATGGAATAGTGGAGTGATGGGTTAATGAAAACCCAATCTCCCATTGTTCCAATACTCCGATATTCCAATGGTTTCGTGCTTCCAAAACGAAGTGCTCCGTGAATGGATCGGCTTTCGGCCTCAAGTTCTTCAGAGTTCTCTTGAGTTTCTCTTGACATGATTCAACTAGTTTATTATACTGGTTTATTGAATTGAGGAGGTTTTTCCCATGGGAGCCAAAATCCAGAAGGTAAATGCTTTTGAAGCAAAAACCAGACTTTCCGAGCTGTTACGTGAGACGGAGCGAGGTGCCTCTTACATCATCTGCCGGCGTGGTAAAGAGGTGGCTCGTTTGACCCCTCCTGTGAAAGAGGCAAAGGAGATTAACCTCAAAGAAGTGCTTTCCTCTTTCCATGACATTCGGGAACAGATTCCCGGGAGAGTGAATATTCGTGAGTTGATCGAGGAGGGTCGCCGCTTCTAATGGATTGGGTTCTCGATTCATCTATAGCGCTTGCCCTGGCTCTTCCTGATGAAACATCTGAGCGGGTTGACCATTTCTTTAGTCGAATGACAGGTGGGAGTGTTCTTTGGGTCCCGGCATTGTGGTGGTATGAAATGGCCAATGCCTTGATCGGGGCACAACGTCGAAAAAGATTAACAGAAAGGGATAGAATGCGTTTGATAGAGCTTTACAGAATGCTCCCTATTCGAACCGATACTATCCTTGATTCAGATGCCATATACCGTTTTCATACCCTGGCGATGGAGTATAAACTCTCTGCTTATGATGCTGCTTACCTGGAGCTGGCTCAACGCAGGGGTTTAGGACTGGCCACATTGGATAAACGCCTTCATTCGGCTGCCCTTGGAGCAGGAGTGAAGGTGGCCTTCCGTAAAGGAATTTAACTAATTTAACTACGTCTTTATCTATCTTTTGAAAAAAGGGGACAGGCACCTTGTTTCGATCCTCCATAAAACAACCCTACTCTGCGTGCTCTGTGTCTCAAATGAGCCCCTGCCTTTTCGGGGCGAGTGGGTGGTAAAAATGACTTCATAAAATGTAAACTATTTGCTGCTCTCGGTAATAATTGTTATTCGCTACTAGCCAAATTTCAAAGATGGATAAAAGAAGTACGAGAAATAAAGTACGAGAAATAACTTGACGGATTTGAATCTTTATGCCATTTTACTTTACGTGAATCCAAAAAATGGAGAAGGATCGGATGTCTGCCCGAAAACCCCCTAAAGCCAAAGAGGATTTAAAAAGCTTTAAGGAAGAAATGATACACCAGATGCACGTCATTTCTGAAAATGTCATCGATCAAGTCAAGCTTGTAGCAGAAGGGGTATCCAATGTTGACGAGAAACTTGAAAGATTTCGCGAAGAAATAAGAGTGAATCTAGATAATAGGATTAGTCCACTTGCTCTGGCAATAACTACTGTTAATGATAAACTGGATCAGACCCGACAGGAATTGAGGCCAGAGATACAGCAGGTAAGTGAAAACTTGAATCAGACCCGACAGGAATTGAAAGCGGAGATATTGGAGGTAAATGACAACTTAAGTAAGACTCGTCAAGAGTTAAAAACTGAAATTCAGGAATCTCGACAGGAAATATTGGCGGCCACTAAATTCTCTTATGCTGAATTGGATAGGCGTCTCACAACCTTAGAAAAAGAATTCCTCGATTTAAGACTCCGGTTTGAAAAAATAGAAAGTCGTTCCGCCTCTTAAGCATTTGCCTCAAACGACCCGCCCGCTGAAGCGGCCTTCGCGTAGGCGGGAGTGCTCTTCAAGGAAGCAACCCAGAATGAAGTAATCCTTTGGCATGGTCAGTATCGAATAACGAGTAACGTATAACGCATTACTCATTGTATCCGACCTTTCCACTATTCCATTAGTTCTTCAATATTCCCCCAAAAGGTGTGAAATTGCCCGAAATAACTAACAAAAATTGTCACATATGGATGGCAAGGCAGACCTCTTTTATCAATTTTAATTAAAAATTACGGGGACTTATAAGAATATTGAAGCGGTGGCATATATTTTGCTCAAAGTCATTCGGTGATGGTTTCGCAAAAAGTCCCCGAGGTGGTCATTGCGAGCGGACCCCTGCTCCGCCCTGAACCAGCACGGTTCGGGGCACCGCATGGTGTTCAGGGCGGAGCGAAGCAATCCGACGAAGTCGTTGCGAGGGCAAAGCCCATGCCTTCACGCCGAAGTGCTTGCCTGCGGCAAGCAGGCGTGGCTATACCCAGAGTTCCTTCGCTGCGCTCAGGATAAGGCTTCGTCGCTACGCTCCTCGCAATGACATGTGGTTGGACTTTTTACGATTTCGTCATAAATGGTAGCCGCAGGGCTTCGGCGTGAGCTCAGCCGAACGCTCAGGCCGTGGGCAAACCCCGGGCTTTAGACCGGGGAACGTCGAAGGGTTGATTTTGTAAGGCATATCATTAACCATCCAGAATCAATAGAATCCATACCCAACGGGGCTGTCCTTGATTTTATAGATAAGGACATGCCTTTTAAAATGAAAAAGCAGGACAAAGGGAGAAAAGTTACAAGATATAAAGTTGAACATGTCTTTGGACCTATTCAAGAGCGATAAATTGGAATAATGGAATGAACCTGAAATACCAGCATTCCAATCTTCCTTGAGTGGAAGGTTCCTCCAACGAGAGTCCTCTTTCTTTGCAATGCTCCTTAAGTAATGTACCTATGTACGTGTTCCATGGAGCCCTACGGGTAAACCCGTGCCTGTACGTAGAAGTGCCTGCCTTCGCCGAAACGCTTCGTGCAGGCAGGCGTTACAGCACGCTTGCGCGCCGAAGCGCTTCAGCGCGCAGGCACGCAGGCGTGGTCTTCTGCGAAGGCGGATAAAAAACTCTTGTGGTCCAAATGTATTATTTCTCATAAATACTAAAAATAGTATTATGGAGAAATAGAATGCGATTCGCTGTTTTTCTTTTTGGTATGACAAAACCCAATCTTGATTACCTTAGGCTCAAACTGAATATTAGGGATATGGGTGATTTAAAAAGGAAACTTTTATTGAAATGCAAAAGTTTAGATTTCAAGCAGTTAGCCAAAGATGTAGAGCCATTTTTATTCACTCCAAATGAATCAAAAAAGGTTTTACTTTTTTATGATTATATAAAAAGTCGCTGATTTTCTTGGCAAAGGAGAATTGGGGATTAAGGAGCAGAAACTATGTTTCCTTGAGGAGCGGCCTTTGGCCTTGAGGCA
>Ga0315280_10012485_pt1 | contig 10269 bp, 14 predicted proteins | sample YL17G06_40_MG_FD_203697 | JGI IMG/M metagenome (GOLD analysis project Ga0315280, IMG submission 203697) | Sediment microbial communities from Yellowstone Lake, YNP, Wyoming, USA - YL17G06_40 | ecosystem: Environmental > Aquatic > Freshwater > Lake > Sediment | place: USA: Wyoming | collected...
TCCGCCAACCTAATCCACGATAAAATAGACTAAATTTAGTTTATAAATTTTTGTAAAAAATAAATTTTCTACTTCCCATACAACTTCCTCTTCATCTCTTTTTTAATGAGATAATATCCGATTATGCCTCCAATTATCACAATTCCAATAATTATCCCAATTATCTTATTTTCACCCAAATAATAAATCACTCCTCCTGTGATTTTCCCTTTAGTTTCTGTGTTTGTTGTTTCTTTTGTAGGATTAACCTCTACATTTGAAGCATTTGTTGTTTCATTTATTATTATAACTGAATTACCACCCCCTGAACCTGAAGACCCTCCTCCACTATTACTGGAAGAAGATTGACTAGATATTTCAACAACTTTCACAATTCTCGTTGCTGTTGCAGTATTTCCAGCAGGGTCAGAAACAGTGTAAGTTATAGTATATTCTCCTAAAGTATTTGTATCCACACTTCCTGAAGTAACAATGCTTGAAGTCAAATCTCCATAAATGCTGTCAGAGGCAGTTGCTCCTAACTCATTATAACTAGAATTGATTTCTATTATTAATGGATCGTCTCCGATTATTTTTATTACAGGAGCAGAGCCGTCATATGTGAAATTATATTCTATTGTTGATTCTTTATTTCCAGAACTATTAGTGGCTTCTATCCAATAAATTACATTAAAATTATCAGTAATACCCTCATAAATAAAACTAGAAACTCCTTTTGAAATAGAAAATGGACTGCTATAATTGTCCCCATTTATTCTGTAATAGAGAGTTGCTTTAGAAACATCAGAAACATCTGCATATACTTTTATGAGATTAGAACTCAAATTTGGATATAATGGTTCTATATGAACATTTGAAATTGTCGCACTAACCCCACCAAATAAAAAGATAAATATCAATAAGATAAACGAACTCTTTTTTACCATATAAATAAATATCTTTCTACTTTAAAAATATTTTATTCTGTCTTTACTTCAGAACTCTTTGGTTTTTTGTTCTTTAGTTAATTTCTTTTTTTTCATCGAGGTAATTGCTATTGACAAAACCACGATTGTTGTCAGAACTAAAATTGTAGCAATTCCTCCACCTGATTTGACAAAGTTACCTATAACTCCGCCTGTAATTGGTGCAGAATTTCCCTTTGTAGTTAAGTTTATAGTTGGAGTTTCATTTGAGGTTGCTGGAGATGCAGAATTTGTAGTTGTTACAGTATTAGTTGTAGTTCCTCCACTCCCACTCCCACCATTACCCGATGATCGACAACTTCCACAATCTGAAGAACAGGTTGAACAAGTTTCACCATTATTACAAATACTGTCACCGCATCTTGGAGCAGAACATTTTGAATAGTCAAATGTACAATAAGAAGTACATGATAATGTTCCAGTAGCATCATTAATTCCTAAGACATTTTCGCAAGTTCCTGTCCCTAATTGAGAGCCATCACATTCTTCTCCAGATTCTACATTTCCATTTCCACAAGTTGTACTTAATGTTGGAAGTGAATTTATTGTTAAATTTAAATTTTCTTTTACTCCCCAGTCAGTCTGTCCGCTATTATTATAAGAACCTGGTTCCTTTGCTTGAACTTCTCCAATGTAAAATGAAAAACTTGTAGGTGTTCCGAGACAAGAAGAGACATAAATTGAATACACTCCATTTATTACATTCCCAATTCCAAGAGTATCTCCATTGGAAGCTCTTATTTCATAATTTCCTGAAAGGATAGTATTATTATATTTTACAACCCCTGAATAAATCTTTGGAATACTCGGAGGGCAATTTGCTGCAAGAACAAAATTACACATTAAAATTAATGCTAAGATAAAAATAAGCCCCTTTTTTATTTGACCCATATTAAATTCTATTATAATTCATTTAAAAGTATTATTATTCTCTATAGATAGTATTACAATATATCAATAAAAAAATATTTTACGATGATAAAAATAAAAAAAGAAAAGAAGAAGAAAAATAAAAAATAAAAATTTATGTTACTTGGTAATTTGCTTTATACTCAACGGTATTTTCTCCTGCAAATACTTTCTTTATTGAAATCCAATAACCTTCTGTTGATGTCAATGTTGAAACTGGATTTCCATCTTTATCCATGATAACATCATAGTAAGGATTTGATCCATAAGTTAATGTTTCAAGAGCAATGTCTATTGTTGGATTTCCTAATCCATATACTCCAATTAAATCCCAGTTATCCATAGCTAAAGTTACGCTTGGTGGTATATGCATACTTCCATACATCTTGTTTCCATTAAGATAAAGTGTTGCATTTTTATTCATTTTCACATAATACCCATAACCGGGTTTTATGTTTTGAACAAATGAATCTCCAGACATCCATGTTCCATTAAACTCATTGTATTTCCAAACATTTGTTCCATTTTCATAAGTATATGACCAAACAGCACTTATGTTTCCACTAATCTGGCTGAAAACATTTTCAATGCTTGTGTCATCGTTTTCAGGGACTAATGGAATTGAAATTAAATTCCATCCTGAATGCAATGAAATTGCATAGTCAAAAACTGTAACAGTCAAAGTGTCAATAGCAGAATAGCTATCTTCATCTTTAACTCTAAATGCAACAGTGTAAACTCCATTCTCATTGTAAACTGGTGAAGTTGCAGTTAATGTTGTTGCTTCTACATTAAAGTTACTTCCGTCATAACTGAAATCCCATTCATATACAGATACTAAATCTGCAGGATTATCAGTGTATGTTCCAGTTACAGTTACTGAGTGACCTTCAGTAATTATCTGATCAGCACCAGCATTTGCAGTTGGAATAACATCACTAACACTTATCGGTTCAGTTTTTGAAACTGAAGACCCGTCTCCATCTACAACCGTTAATGTTACGCTTACTGTTCCATTATCTGATGGAGTAAAAGTAAATGTTTGTTCATTTCCTGTTCCGTAATTAGGATTTGTTGTCCATGAATAACTCATAGGCATATCATATGCTGTTGAACTGCTAATACAAGTTATTGGTGAGCCTTCATAATCTGGATTTGGAGTGCAACTAAAATCAACTACCGGTACACTGTCTTTTATTGTGACAATTGAATCATCACTATCACTGTTTCCAGCATAATCTGTAACAGTCAAAGTTACATCAAATTCATTATATCCATCTTCGCAATGATACTCATGTGTTGGATTTGAGCTAACTCCTTGTGAAACTCCGTCGACAAACCATTCATAACTAGCAATTCCGCTTCCGTCATCATCTGAACCTGAACCATCAAATGTAACTGAACCTCCTTCATTACAAGAATAAGGTCCATCTGCATCTGCAGTTGGAGCTACTCTATCAATTGTGAATAATCCAGAAGTTGCCAATGTGTCCTGTCCTGTTTGAAATCTCAAACAATAAGTTCCATCAGAAACTGCTGAAACATCCCAATCATATGCAATTACACTGCTACTGCTTGTAGTTATCAAAGGATCTGACCATCCAATTCCATCACAACTTCCTGCTTTATATTGTAAAGAGGCAGAAGTAAATGGACTTGGATTATTCCATTGAACAGCTATTAAATCTGTATCAATAAAATCCCCAGTTGTTGGGTGATTAAAACTCATATCCACACTAGTAGGTGCGGCGCTAACACTTCCAATCATTACTACTAAAACACTTAATATCAAAAAACTTAATATTAAATTTTTTTTCATATCTATTTATTTATAACCTCCTTTCAGCTATTTCTTCATCTTGTTTTTTATTCAAACAAGACATCAGTTGCAGAGCAAAACTCCGCCAAAAAGCGTTATACTTCTTGTTATACGTATAACTATGATGTGTTAAATTTGAAAATACTCCAAAAAAACCTAAATTTGTATCCCTTTTTTTATCCCCCATATAAAACATAGAATGAAATTCTTTAAAAATATAATTATCTTTTATATTATACTTTTTGTTATTACTGACGATTGATGAATAATATTGATTACCGTCGATAAAACAGTCTTTTGTCATCAGTTTCTCTTGATACTAATTTATAATATTAAAAACTAAAGTAGATGAGAATTATCTTAATCCTCAATCTTTATTTTCTCTATTTCTTTCTTAAAAGAATGTAAATCTTTTTCTATTATATTCCAAATTCTATCAATGTTTACCCCAAAATAAGCATGGCTTAAAATATCTCTAAATCCTGCTATGTCTTTCCATGGAATACCCGGATATTTTTCCCTGAACGAATCTGGGATGTTCTTGACTGCCTCTCCAATTACCTCAAGACTTCTTATTATTGCATTTTGTTTTAATTTGTTTTTTGCAAATTCTTCTTTTGTCAATCCTTTAGAAAAAGAGTCTATATCCTTTATATTATCTAAAATATCCTGTATGAACAAATTAACATTCCTTTTCATAATATCTTTACCTCTTCATTTAAAATAGATTCTTTTATAAGTGGTTTAATTGCAGAATATTCAACTAAATCAACTTTTTTATTTAGTGCTTCTTCTAATAATCTGATTAATCCAATAAATCCAATTAAGCTCATTTTCTTATCATCGATATTGACAACTATGTCAATATCACTGTCTTTTCTTTGCCCCCCTCTTGCATAACTTCCAAAGATTCCTGCTCTTGTTACTTTATTCTTCTTCAAAAGGGGAATTATTTTTGATTTAATTTTTTCAATTTCTTTATTAAGCTTTATCTTTTTATCTAATAATTTTTCATCTGCTTCTTTTTCTTTATCTTTTAATTTCTCTTTATCCAGATTAACCCCAAGATACACTCTTTTCTTTGAAACCTTATTGTTCTTTCTTATAGAGAGGACTCTATAGTAATATTTTCCTTTCTTTATTTTCCGCACTTCTGTATAAACCATGAATCTCTTATGTCTACAATATTTATAAACTTTTCTAAGTAGACACAAAGAGAATTAGTTAATGTGAAAATCAGAAGATATTAGAATTTCTTTCCTCCAAATAAAAACCGATAGCCCATTGTTGCAGTAATCATGCCTTTTACATTTTCACTTGTTGGCAAAAATGTATATGCAGCTCTTAGATTAATTCTGTCAAATAATGTTGCACCAACACCAAATTCTAATCCAAATGTTGAGTTGGATAGTTCATCGTGAACACCAAACTCAGGAATGTCTATTGCAGAAAACTCAGTTAAAAGGCTTGCTCCTGCTGACAGATATGGCTTTACCTTTGCATTCGGCAAAAACAACTCGAATGGGCTAAAATTCAGATTCAGTTTTTGCCAAAGAGTATTTGTTTTTATATACTCTGCTGATGAATGAAAATAATCAACTCCTAGTTCAAGCCCGACTCCGATTTTTTCTACATTAAAGCCATAATCCACACCAACTAAAAAAGAAGGATTATAGGTTTGTTTTTCTACTGAAACTGGAATCACTATTCCCGCTCTTGGTTCAACATAGGATTTTAAAGATTGGGAACTGAGTGTCAGAGGCACCAAAGACATTATGCCTGCTAAAGCCATCATCTTTCCTTTATTGATTATTGATTCTAATTTTTGTTTCATTTTTATTTATACAATTTTTTTATCCACTTGAATATATCGGTCATTTCATCTTTGAAAATTTTCCGATTTTCTTTTGAATATTTCTTATTGGTAGACAGAATTTAAAAAATTAATCATAAATATTTTTCTATGTCCTATATCTAAGATGAGAATTATTAATTTGTCGTTTAATATTCTGTATAATGCCCTGTATTTGCCTGTCCTTAAACTCCATAAACCTGCAAGATTAGCAGTTAATGGCTTTCCTAATTCAGGATTATTCCTTAAATCTTCCAATTTTTTTAAAAGTTTTTCTTGTTCAAATTTATCCAATTTTTTAAGAAATTTTTTTGCATTTCTGTCTAAATTCAGGAAATACATTTTATAATCCCAGCTCTTTTCTCACTTCTTCAATAGGTGTTCCTAAATCTCCTTTGTTGATTCTTTCCAAGGCTTCAGCAAGATCTCTCATTGTTTTGGGGTCTGAAAGTACTTCAATAGTTTCAATTAAACTTTCTCTGTCTAATTTTTTTGGAGAAGATGAACTGATTAATCGTAAAATTAATTCATTATATGTTTCTCTGCGATGAATTTTTAATTTGTCAAGTTTTTCTTTCAATTTTTCATCAAGCTGTATTGTTGTTGCCATAGTTAATTATAGACTGCTATAGTATTTAAATCTTTTTATCTATTATCCAAAAATAAAATTAAATTTGACTCAGAGTTATGTTGGATTTTATTCTTTGAGGGCAGGAATTTTTAACACACACGATATTGTATTCTAAAACATTTTCAGCATCTTTAAACAGCGTTAAATTTGCTTCCTCATTGATATAATAATGGTCTGTATCGGATAAGATATTTCTTGTTCCATTATTAAAAATCTGAGTTACTGTTACTTTGCAATCTTTATCATAATCTGGACAAGAACTCAGATTTGTTACTCGTGTTTCTATTTTAAAAAGCATGTTCATATTTTCTTTTAGGTTATTGATTTTCATTAATGTACTTTTATTATCTAATCCATTAGAAGTATTTAATAAAAGATCAGAAAAATCCTGAGAAATAGTATAAATTTTTTGTTCTCTGCCAATGATATCGGCAATCACTGTTTTTTTGTAAGAAAAAATCCAAGCCGCATTAACCACCCCCAATAATAAAACAAGAAAAATTAGAATCAATACCCCTTTTCTTCTATTCATATTTTGTATATAGACAAATTTTATTTAAAAACATAATTATTCTATAAATTATATTTTTTGTTACTACTCATTTCAGCGATTAAAATGGGTGAGAATATAAATTTATAAACATCTATTTTGAAAGAATATTTATGAAAAATTTAATGCAAAAGATAGCAGCACCATTAATTTTAGCCACAGCAGGAGTAATCGGATGTGTCACACCCGCACACCCTTCTTTTGAAATCTCACTAGAGCCGATAAAACCATCTCAAGTTACTATTTCAGAAAAATCAAAAGGAGTTGATTTGAAAAATGGATTTTTTGCAGAATCTTACTCTGTCTTTGATGATATTCATTTAATAACTCAGGTTTATCTTAGGGAAGTTATTCTGAAAAAAACAGATAAGGGTTATGAGGGGGTAAAAACAAATATTTATCACACAACTCCAACTGAAATCTATGATGGTACTTTTGATTTGCTATGCAAAGATATGGATATTAATGAAGATAAATTCTTAAAAAAAACAGAAACCCAATCTTTTTTGGATATGACATATAATGCTATGAGAAAGGTAATTTGGGTAGAAGATGACGAGTAAATTAATAACTCCTATTCGCCCATTGAAAAGCTGTTATTGATATTCTCAATTTGTCGCTGTTCAATAGGTTCGCCACATCACCAACTTCCCCTCTTCATCCCTCAAGAAAAGAGTGTCTCCAGAAGATGTCCAGACATATTCTTCGTCATGCCAATACAGAACATCATCTGTGTTTGTCTTGTTTCCAACAATGATAGAAATTTGCTTGTTGCTTTTTAATATTAAATCATTAAAAACAAATTTCTTCCTTCCCTCGTCCTTCATTGTCCAGCCATTCAGATTGCACTCAAAACTGCAATTATTATATAGTATAACTCGTTGGCTTTTTACATCTAATTCTTTCAATTCAACACATTTGGCGCATTCATCATCAGATTTCTCGCATAAATTTGTATTTTTCATTAAGCACTCGCTCCACGCTCGTTTCAAGTCGCTCGTGTATTTATCCTTATCATAAATATATAAATTTGCAAATCCATTTTTTACAATTTCAGAATTAATATTTTTTTCATCAAGAAGAATATAAGCTAATGTTCTTCCATATTTGTCATATTTATCTCCAATGTATTCTAATTTCACTGTCTTATTGAGTGTCAAATTGCCCAGAAAATTTTTCGCCTCATTATAATATTTCTCTCCTTTTTCAGGCGTGTTAATTCCCAAAAGCCTCACATGAGTATCATTATTAACAACAATCGTGTCACCATCAATTACTCTCTCAACAATTCCTTTTTCAGATTCTTCCAAGAAATTTATAATAGCATTATCAATAAACTTATAATTTAATGCGAATAATAGAAATATCAAAAATACCAAAAAGAAAATCTCTCTCCTTTTATTCATATATTTCTATACAACAATCAATTTAAATAAATTTATGCAATTTCTTTTATGGATAGGGTGATACTTCTTGCAGATCCGAAATCGAATGCGTGGCAATTTGCAAAAAAAGTCGAAGAGAGAACCAAAGTTCCTCTAGAGGAAGTTTCTGTAAAATATTTTAATAATGGAGAAATAGACATGCATGTTCCAAAAAACATGAGAAGAAAAGATGTTTATTTTATACACGATGCCACAAAAAATCCGCAGGACTGGTGGGTTGAACTTCTGCTTTTGAAAGATTTGCTTTTAAGCGCGTCTGCAGAAAGCGTTACCCTTTGTCTTCCGAATATGCTTTACAGCAGGAAAGACAGAAAAGAAAAACCGCATGTTCCAATATCAGCAAGAGCATTAGCAAATTCAATTTCTCCTGGCTCAAAAAGAATAATCACTATGGATTTGCATTCAGACCAAATCCAGGGATTCTATCCTCCTACTTGTCCTTTTGATAATCTTCACAGCTTTCCAGAAGTTGTGAGATATCTTACAAGCCATAATCCGCCTGATTTAGAAAATCTAACAATAGTTTCTCCTGATGGCGGGGGGGTAAACAGAGCAAGGGCATTTGCCCAGAAATTAAAAGTAAAAAATCCAATCGCATTTATTTATAAGAGAAGAGACAAGCCAGGAAGTATTGAGGAAATGCTGCTTGTTGGAGATGTCAAAAATTCTGATATCTTGATTGTAGATGATATTATAGACTCAGGAGGCACATTGATAAAAGCAGCAGGACTTTTAAAGAGATATGGAGCAAGAGATATATACTGCTATGGCACTCATGGTTTTTTCACAAAAGGCACAGAAGAACTCTGTGATATTTTTGATAGGGTTATGATGAGCAACACGCATTGCAGAAATGGAGAATTAGAAGGAGTGGAGATAATCGATGTTTCCAAAGTTTTTGCAGAAGCGATATATAGAGCACAAAAAGGAATTTCTATTTCTGAATTGTTTGAGTAGTGCGGGTGAAAGGATTTGAACCTTCGCAGGCACTAAGCCACAGGATTTCTCATGCCTTTGGTAGTTTCTTTCTACAAAGCCTAATTCTTTCTTTTCTAAAGAAAGAAGTGGCATCTTAAGTCCTGCCCATTTGACCACTCTGGCACACCCGCAGACATTTGTAACAAAAGAATTCTACTTAAAAAACTTATTGAAAATTAGTCTTTGGATATTCTTTATATACATGTGTGAATTCCTTAAATTCTTCAGGTGTTAATTTTCCCAAATCTATAACAGAATCAGCATATCTGTTCATAACAAAGGCCAAAGTTGTCGCCTCATCTTGTTCACCACTAATTCTTGAAACAATAATCACATTTTTTCCCAGACTTTTTACTAAATTCATTGAATCTAATAAATCAGCATCTCCAGAACATACAATTGCTAAATCATAATTATCTTGATAAGCATGAGAAACTAAATCCACGGCCAATTGAACATCAACACCTTTTTGTCTTGGTTCTCCGTCTCTAAATTTAAGAGGTTTTAATTTTAACTCGAAAAAATCACTTTTATCAAACCATTTTTCTATTTGTTTTTGTTTTTTTGCACTTTCTAAATATTTTTTATATTCATCAGATTTGTCACCATAATATTTTTTTAATTGCTCCATTAAAGAATCAGTATATTCCCCAGTATAAGCATATGCCCTAATTAAACGTGGGTTATATTGACTTAAATTATATTTTTTAATGACGTATTTTATTAAAAATGTGGGATTTTATAATAATCAAGTATATAATGGGTGTTTACAGATTTACAACTTAACTCAAAATTTTGCAAATCAATAAAAATTATTATCCGCATCCTAAAATTTAGGGGGTTCAATAGGCGATACCCCCTTTAATATCACCAATATTATTTATTAGAAACTGTAGTTTATAAATATTATTCTTATTTCTTCTTTATCTCAAAAGCCTCAGGAGAGATTTGAAGCAAGACAACCGATGTTTTCTTGCTAATTTTCCTCTCGTTTAAACTATTTCATCAAATCTCTAATAAGCCTCAGGAGAGATTTGAAGCAAGACAACCGATGTTTTCTTGCTAATTTTCCTCTCGTTTAAACTATTTCATCAAATCTCTAATAAGCCTCAGGAGAGAT
>Ga0315280_10012487_pt1 | contig 10268 bp, 6 predicted proteins | sample YL17G06_40_MG_FD_203697 | JGI IMG/M metagenome (GOLD analysis project Ga0315280, IMG submission 203697) | Sediment microbial communities from Yellowstone Lake, YNP, Wyoming, USA - YL17G06_40 | ecosystem: Environmental > Aquatic > Freshwater > Lake > Sediment | place: USA: Wyoming | collected...
CCCTGGCTCTATGATTTTAAACTCGATTTCCGTTTCAAGTAGAAAATAGGTCCCAATGTAAAATAAATTGCACCTTTAAAATCTCTGCCAAGGCGGGACCAACTAAATTCCAATCACTCAATAATCAAACAGGGCCTTGCTGTTGGAATTTGGGCATTTATTATTTGGTTATTGGTGCTGGGTCATTAGTTATTTGCCGCCTTTTCCCACTTGTCTCAAAGAGATTAAAAGGGGATCTCATTAATGCTGAAGATGGCCAACAGCATCGAAATGACGATGAATCCAACAATCCCACCCATGATCAAGATGATCAACGGCTCCAATAAGGAAACAAAGCGTTTCAACGCTGTCTGAACATTCTCTTCATAGGTCTCCGCTACTTTGATCAGCATCTCATCGAGTCTTCCTGTTTCCTCTCCCACACCAATCATGTGGACAGCCAGGGGCGGAAAGACCTCCGTCTCCTCCAATGATTTGGAGATCCCCTTGCCCTCCCTCAAACGGTCATGGATATGTGCGATGGCTCTTGAAATCGCCTGATTTTCAGAAATCTCTTTCACCAGATTGAGGCCCGGCAAAATCGAAACTCCGCTCTGCAGCAGGGTCCCGAGCGTCCTTGCAAACCTGGCAACCTCGACCTTTTTGATGAGATCTCCTACGGCGATCCACCTCAATTTGAACCGATCCCATCTAAATTTCCGCCCTTCATCCCTTGTGTATGCCTTAAATCCAAAGTAAACCAAAACCCCCATACCCACCCCAACCCACCAGTAACTTCTCACGATCTGGCTCGTCGAGAGCATGATCTGTGTCGGCAGGGGAATCGTCTGTCCCATATCCGCAAAGATCCTCGCAAATCTTGGAATGACAAAGCTGACCAAAATGACGATAGAAAGTCCGCTCGCTATCGTCAAAATCACAGGATAGATCATCACGGAGATAAGATAGTCCTTAATCTCTTTCGTGCTTTGAAGATATTGCGCCAATCGAGACAAAATGGCCTCTAAAAAACCCCCCGATTCTCCGGCCTTGACCATGTTGATATAAAGTCTCGGGAAGATGCGCGGGTATTGCCCCAACGCCTCAGCGAGAGAGTTCCCTCCCTCGATCCTCTTTAGAACGTCCTTCACCGCCTCTCTCAATCTCCTATTTTCTGTCAAGGTCCCTAAGATATCGAGACTCCGGTCGATCGGTAAACCCGCTGAAACGAGGGTGGAGAGCTCTTGGGTGAAGGTAAGCAGATTTTTCACCCCTACGCGCTGGGGTAAAAAGGAAGAGAAGGGCAGTCTCGATTCTTTCTCATGGGTGGTAGTGATACGAATGGGGATATAGCCCAGTTGATGAAGGCTCTGGACAACCGTTGCTTCATCTTTCCCATCCATGGAACCTTCCACGGTTTGTCCGCTGAGCGTCGTGGCTTTGTAAAGATATCCGGGCATTGGAGTTTAAAGGACCTCCTCCTCTTGGGTGACCCTGATGACTTCAGAGATCGTGGTCATCCCCTTTTTGACCTTTAACCAGCCATCCTCTCTCAAGGTCCGCATGCCATTCTTTCGGGCTGCCTCCTTGATGACGTTAGAATCCCTTTTTTCCAAAATAAGTCGCTGGATATCATCGGTGATGTGAAGGAATTCAAATATCCCCGCACGGCCCCAATATCCCGTGTTAGAACAATTCTCACATCCTTTCACTCCAATGACATTCAAATCTGCAAGGTTTCCAGCATCCACCTTCATTTCCCTCAGTATTGCGGGGTCAGGGGAATAGGGTTCTCGGCAGTAGGGGCAGGCGACTCTCACCAAGCGCTGGGCCAATATTCCAATAATGGTCGAGGAGAGAAGATAGTCTTCCATCCCCATGTCAATGAGCCGGGTAATGGCGCTGGGAGCATCATTCGTGTGAAGGGTGCTCAGAACAAGGTGGCCTGTCAGCGCTGATTGGATGGCAATTTCAGCGGTCTCCGCATCCCGAATCTCACCAATGAGGATCACATCTGGATCCTGACGGACAATGGATCGTAAGGCATTGGCAAAGGTGAGACCGATGGATGGCTTCACCTGAATCTGATTGACCCCTTTCAGTTGATATTCCACAGGGTCCTCCACCGTAATGATCTTTTTCTCAGGAGAGTTGATCTTTCCCAAGACACAATAAAGCGTGGTGGTCTTTCCGCTTCCGGTGGGCCCGGTCACAAGAATGATCCCATGGGGCCTTTGGACGAGTTCTTCGAACCCTTGCAGGGTGTCTTCCGGAAAACCCAGTTTTCCAATATCCAGCACAATGCTACTCTTGTCCAAAATCCGTAAGACAGTGCTCTCCCCATGAATCGTAGGAACCGAAGAAACCCTGAAATCGATCTCCTTCCCTTTCACCCGCAGCATGATCCTTCCGTCCTGAGGAAGGCGTCTCTCTGCAATATTTAATTTTGCCATGATTTTGACACGGGAAACAATGGCTGCTTGCAGTTTTTTCGGAGGGGACTCCACATCGTGGAGCACTCCATCAATTCGATACCGGACTCTAAACTCGTCTTCAAAGGGTTCAAAGTGGATGTCACTTGCCCTCGTCTCAATCGCCCTCGTGATGATAAGATTAACCAGTCGAATAACGGGCCCCTCAGAAGCCATATCCCGGAGATGATCGACATTTTCCTCGTCTTCTGCCTGGTAATCCGGTATGCTCTCCATATCCTCAATAATTTTTTCCATCGAAGTGACGCCCGATCCGTAGTACTGATCAATCGCCCATAAAACATCCGCCTCCCGGCCTGCGAGAACTCGGATATCATGGTTCGTAGCCAATCGAATCGCATCAATGGTATAAAAATCTAAAGGGTTACTCATGATGACCGTCAATTCTTTATCAACTAAGCAGGCCGGGATAAATTTTGACTCTTTCATGAACTGAATCGATAGATTGTTGACCAAAATCAGTTCCTGTGGGTAATCCTCTTTGGTTGCAAAAGGGACTCCATAGAATTCTTCGAGATTGGATCGAATCTCATCCTCCGTAAGGAGTCCCGAGGTGAGTAAATGTTCTTCAATAGAGAGGTTTTCTGCCGACGCATTCGAGGAAAGAATCTTCTCCAGATCCATCCTCTGAACCTTTCCCCTCTCAACTAAAAAAGAAACGAATGGGACCTCTATCGTTTTCATCTCATCATCCCCGAATTATTTTTGCCTCATCTGGGCAAGATTGTTGAGCCAATTAATTGTTTTTAATAGTATTTGGGAAATATATTACCACAATATTTATGTTAATGCAAAAATGATGACAAAAATGAAAGACTTCTCTAAGGTGTCTCTTGCCCCCTGAACATTCTGAACTTTTTTAAAAAGGTTAAAATTTGTTCAAGACTTTGAAAAACTTGTATAAAAATTGATCACCTTCATTGGCAGGAAGGAGAGATCCTTTCCCGATTTCTGAATGTTTCTAATGCATTTCTCCCATAAATCTATAATAAAAAATATTGGTATGGATATTGCAGAAAAAATCTTGACAATTAACACAATTTTTATTAACATTTCCTCCAAAATCTGTTAGAAAAGGTGATCTCATGAAAAAAAATATCCTAATCTTCGGCATTATTTTCACCACCTTGCTCATTTTATCCGCCTCGCCTACCTATGCGCAATTCGAAATTGCAGGTTGGTGGAGGGCAAGGATGATTATGCAACAAGGAGATTTTGTAACCGGACGCTGGGATCACATTCAGGGTCAAGGTAAACATGTTTCTTATTTGTATATCCTCCTGTCGAGTTCTACTTACGGCCTGGCCTATCTCTTCTTATGGGATGATGCGGAAGGAAGATATATTGAGGAGGATTATACCTTCTTCACCCGAAACAATATCGTTGTATTGTCAATCCCTACTACCCTGGATGCCAATGGATACCCGATAAATGGAAGGACGATCGTGTTAAGGCTATCCGGTTCTAAAATGAAAGGTTATTATACACTCTTTGATATGGAGACTGAAGGAACACCGGACCAATTTGTTAGAATGTGTCCGGTCGAAGCTAACAGGATAACCCCGGATAAAGTTCCAAAAGAGGTTGCGGAGCTCATTCCTTGAACCTTCTTCCAAATTTTTCAGAGATTAGAATTTAACGGTACGCTTTTTTATCTCTTCAATCTTATTTCTGATCAAGTCATTTTGCGGATCGCCAGGGTTTAAAACCAAATACCTCTCCCAATACTTTTGTGCCTCGGGATAATCCCTCAATTTATAAAAATAGAGGAGACCAAGATTCTTATAAACTTCCGCATTCTCTGGATCTAACTCCAGAGTCTTCTGATACTCTTCGAGGGCTTCATTTAAGAGGTTTCGCTTACTGTATAGATAGCCCAAATTATTATGTAGGCCCGGGTGATAAGGATTGATTTCGATGGCCCCCTTAAACTCTTCAATGGCTTCATCGATCCATCCCAATTTAATATAGGTCGCTCCCAGGTTATTTCTCGCCTCGATAAAATAGGGATGCAAGGCAATGCATCGTTGATAAGCCTGCACAGCCCTTTCATAACCCTTCAATTGATCACTTGTCTGGCCCAAATGGAAATAGATGTCAAAGTGGTAAGGGGCATATGCCCTTGCCTCCTCTAAATTGAAAAAGGCCCTTTCCCAATTTCTCACGTCCATATTGGTCCTCGCCCATTTCAGGTAGTAATCGCCTATGGCGGGCCTCACTGAATAGATGATCCCTATGACCAAACAAGCGAAAATAAAAGATCCGATGACCCCCTTCAATATCTTGGATCGAATCGAGATCACCATAGGAGAATCAACTGTATGGCTTTTCTCTTTCTGTACCGTATGGTAAATGACCTCCAAAAAACCGACAGCGACCCAGAAAGTAACTCCCGAAGCTGGATTTTGAAGATTGAAATCGAAAAGGGACTGGACAAGGGTAGCCATCATCCCCATCATCAAGGCGAGGGCGATGAAAAAAGATCGATTTAAATCCCCTTTCTGGATCATCCCCGAAGACATCCTTCCTATCAGGAACAAAATCCAGACAAAGGCAAGAAACCCAACGATCCCTACTTCCGAAAAAATCTGAAGGTACTCATTGTGGGCCTCTTCAACCCGGGTATTCAATCCCGACAATGCCCATTCCCCCCGGTCCCGATAGCGGGGATAAATGTATTTAAAATTTCCGAAACCAACCCCCCAAAAGAAGTTATCCTTGATCATCTCGATTGTGTTTCGGTACATGTATAGCCTTGTCTGGCCCGAGATCGTCTTATCGATATCGGTCACTCCTAATTTCGAAAAGAGTCGATTGAGGAACGAGTCTTTGATCAAACTTAAACCGTCCTTCGTTTGAACGATAATATTTCTGAGCTGAAGGGTGGAACCCTCGCTTCCGGGCACCCATCTCAATTTAAGGTCTTCATCATATGGAGTCGAAGAGAAGTGAATATCCTCCCGTTTGACATGATCCCACCCCATTTTATCTTGACTTAAATAAATGGCCGGTAGGTTCGTCCGTTCCCCATAGAGATCGACATATCCTGGTTTTTCTGGGTTTCCTTTGAGGATTCTGAAATCAAATTCAATTCGGATGGATTGGTTCGCTGGAATTTTCGATCCATCAATGGAATGGATGTAATAACCGATGGGGTTGATATGTTTTACGCTGAGGGTCTGGGTGGTTGGAAAGATAAAAAAGATAAAGAGGAGGAGCGGAGGTAAGAAAAAGAGAGAAATCAGGACCAATTTTCTTTTCCGATAGAAGAATGGATACCTCTCCAACCATTTATAGATCATGATCGCAAGGAGAAATAAAAAGGAGAGGATGAACCCCAATATCCCCCCCCTACTCTTAGTCAGGAAGAGATGGTAGACCATCAGGACAGTGCTGATACCAAACACGGTCCTTCTTATCCAGGAAGGGGAAAGGAAAAAGAAGGCCCCGGAGAGGGGGATTAACAAGATTAAGTATTGAGAGGCCTGGTTTCGATGACCGACCGTTGAAAAAGGAATGTAGGGAATATAGGAATATCCCTCCAGCAAAGGGTCAATCCCAAAATACTGCAAGATCCCATATCCACTGAAGATGATTCCAACAACGCCCATGACCAACGCCCAGGTCTCGATCTCTTCCTCCCGAACACATTGGATAACAATGAAATACAACATCATATAGGCAAAGATCTGCCACAATAGGCTGGCCCCCCCGGGCACGCTTAAAGCAAAGGCCAATGAAAGAATCGAGATGATGAAATAAATGAAGATCGGATAGGAAAGTATGGATCGTTTAAAGGAAAAACGCCCCTCCACGACCATCTTCAGGAGCCAAGAGGCAAAGAGGAAAGAGACAATGACCTGGGTGATTACAACTTTTGGAAGGGTATAGGTGGTGAACTGGAAGCTAAAATAGAGGGGAACCAAAACAAGAAGAAGAAAAAAGGCTCCTCGAATGATCCAGTCGAAGATAGATTGCTTCTCCATGAATATTATCCCTAACCCCGGATAGCCGGAACCAAAGAGGCTTTTGAAGTTGAAAAAATCCGAATATCGAAATCCTAAACAAATCCAAAATTCAAAGAACCGAATGTCCGATACAAAAGTTTTCTCATCTTCTCCAACTTGGAAATTCGAACTTGCTTCGAAATTCGCGCGCCCGCCGAACAAGTTCCTTGGCAGGCGGGAATTTCGCGCTTCGAATTTACCGACTTAATAGGCATGTTTGCTGACCCACCCTTTAAAAATCGTTAGAAAAAGAATTCGAAGATCGAAAGAGAGGGACCAGTTTTCAATATAGTAGAGATCATGCTCAATCCTTTTCTCAAGGGAGGTATTCCCCCGCCACCCATTGACCTGAGCCCATCCCGTCATCCCCGCCTTAATCTTATGCCGCAACATATATTTGGGGACTTTATGCTTGAATTGTTCGATCAGTTCAGGGCGCTCCGGTCTGGGTCCCACCAAACTCATCTCCCCTTTCAACACATTGAAGAGTTGGGGGAATTCATCGAGGCTCGCCTTTCTCAAGATCCTTCCTATGGGGGTCCTCCGCGGATCATCCGGTTTGGCCCACATTGAACCCGTATCTTTTTCGGCATCGACCACCATGGAACGAAATTTTAGCATTTCAAAAATCTCTCCATCCAGTCCCATCCTTTTTTGTCCATAAAGGATAGGCCCCTTGGATGTCATCTTTATCAGTGCTGCAATGATAAGCATCAAAGGACTTAAAATGATCATCCCTATCAGAGCCAGTAGAATATCCAGCAATCTTTTTAGGATCTTTCCCCATCCGTGAAGGGGCGTATCTTGAATATTGATAATTGGAAGTCCATCTAATTCATCCACCCCTCCCCTCAGTCGGAAGAAGTCATAAAGATCGCTCACCACCTTAATATCCACCAATTCATTCTTGAGAGAGGTCAAAATATGTGTAATCTTTTCATGTTGATCGAAGGGAAGAGCGATGTAGACCTGATCGATCCCTCCCTGTTTTAGCACCTCGTGAAGCTCCTCATGGGTCCCGATGACCTTAAGACCACCGATGATCTGACCTACCGTCTCCTTGGATTCGCTAAGAAAACCAATCGCCTTTATCCCAAGCTCCGGGTGGGTATGGAATGACTGCAAAAGTTTCTGTGCAAGGTCTCCCTCTCCAACCATGAGGGCATATCTCAAGTTGTGGCCTTTTCTTCGAAAGGTCCTCAATAAATTTCGAGAGAAAAACCTTGACAGGCTGACCAAGAAGATGCTCAGAATCCAGAAGTATAAAATTGTTAATCTTGAATATCGGTATTCCTTGAAAAAATAGGTCAAGAAGACAAAGATCAGGATGGAGATGGTAATGGCTCTAATAATGTCGATGAGTTCCTTTGATATCGAAGAAAGTCTCTTGGGCCGATAAAACCCGACGAGATTGAATACCGCACCATAGACAAGTAAAATAATCACCAGGAGTGGAAGATGTTGATTCCAAGGAGGAATATTCTTTGTCACTTCTATTAATCCTACCTCAAATCTCAATAGATAGGCTAAAACCCAAGAAAGGGCGATGAAAAAAAGATCAGAGACGAAAAGGAACGTAATAAAAACTTGATTATATTTCTTAAACAATTTTACTTCCCTTTTTCGGAGGACTGGAATTCTGCATATTTCTTGTCGATAAAAGAATGGATTCTTTCCCTAAAGTTATTTTTATGAAACCGCAATGCATTCTTTCTGATCTGAGGGCTGCCAAATTGATCCATATCCCTTTCAAAAAGATCGATTGCATCGATCAAGGATTCGGCGGTCGGGTGACTGAAGAAGACCCCGGTCGGATTCTCTTGAGGAAATGGAACAACACTTTCCAAAATTCCACCTCTTGCATAGGCGATCACTGGCCTTCCACAAGCCTGGGCCTCTACGGGTGCAATCCCAAAATCTTCCTCCCCTGGAAAGACGAAGGCCCTGCATCCCCTATAATAATCCCTCACCTTTTCATTGCTCTGCCATCCCAAAAACTCAATATTCTTCTTCGCCATCTTATGGAGAGATTTCAATCCCTGTCCATCACCGATAATCAAAAGGGACTTTCCCAATCGATTGAAAGCCTCGATGGCGATATCCACTCTTTTATAAGGAGCCATTGCTGTGACCATTAAATAATAATCGCCCCTTTTGTCGGGAGGTACAGAAGGGCAAAAAAAATCGCAATCCACAGGCGGGTATATGACGGTGGACTCTCTTCGATAGAATTTCTTTATCCTCTGCTGGACATGTTTTGAAATGGCAATAAAGTCATCGACTCTTTCACTTGATGTCACATCCCAGAGTCTCAAATAATTGGAGAAGAAGGAGATCAAAAGATCTCTAAACTTGTGATCGGAGGATTTAAAATAATCAAAACGCATATCCCATATGTATCTCATTGGAGTAAAACAGTAAGAGATGTGAAGGGCATCTGGCGCGGGGAGGATGCCTTTGGCAACACAATGGCTTGTGCTGATCACCAGATCATATGCCTTCAGATCAAATTTTTCGATGGCCGTGGGGAACAGGGGAAGGTAATATCGATAATATCTCGATGCCATCGGAAGGTTCTGAATAAAAGAGGGCTTGATATTCATCCCCTCGATGAATCCTGATAATCGCTCCCTGACATAGAGGAGGGTATAGAGATCTGCTTTGGGGTAGAGCTCACAGAGGATTTCGAGACACTTTTCCCCTCCTCGCATCCCTGTAAGCCAATCATGAACCAGTGCCACCCTCAATGGCTCACCTCTCTCAAGGACACCTCTTTACAAGCTCTCTCCATTTCCACCACATATCTTTTCAAAGAAAATTTTCGGGTAACTGCCTCTTTTGCCTCCCATCCCATCCGATGATACATCTCTTTATCGCTGAGAAGTTGAATAATCCGATCCGTAATCTGCTCGGGGTGATTGGGTTCAATCAGCATGCCATTTACTCCATCTTCTATGATTTCACAAACTCCACCGACCTTTGATGCAATCACAGGTTTCCCGAGAGACATGGCTTCCAGGACGGATAGTCCGAAGGATTCTGGAGCTACCGAAGGGAATATCAAGATGTCGAGGGATCTTATCAGATTTCCAATATCATATCGAAATCCGGTAAACTTAACGTGATCCTCAATTTTATTTTTTTTTATTATTTCCAATAGTTCCTCTTTATATCTCTCTTCCTTTAAGTAAGCATCTCCAACGATAAGAAAAAAAGTCTCCGGATATTTCTTGATGACTTCAGGGATAGCTAATAGGAATGACCTCTGCCCTTTCTGTGGAATGATCCTTCCGATACAACCCACCAATTTGGCATTGTCGCCAATATCGAATTCATTGCGAATATTTCTGGAAGTATTTTTAAATTCAAATCGTTCATTATCAATCCCGCTAAAGATAACTTCAATCTTATCGCCTTTCAACCCATCTCTCATCAAATAATCTCTCGCGAGGTCGGAGACAGCCAATATTCTCGTCGGGAATCTTTTTCCAAAAAAGATGATAGACTGGATCAACACTGGACTGAAATCCGTTGGAGAAAGAATATCATGAAATCTCCAGATGACAGGTATGAAACAAAGTCGTGCTGCAAGACTCCCATAAAAATGGGCCTTTATTGTATTGGTCAGGATGAGATCAAATTTATTTTTTCTCAAATAGAAGCAAAGCCTTATGATAAAGAATTGGAGGGGGAAAAGGTAAACAGCGAGAAATAGAAAAGCCTTTAGAGCATTTCCTCTCTTCAGACGGATCAATGTCAATGGGAGGTAAATGACCTTAACCTGAATATT
>Ga0315280_10012488_pt1 | contig 10265 bp, 7 predicted proteins | sample YL17G06_40_MG_FD_203697 | JGI IMG/M metagenome (GOLD analysis project Ga0315280, IMG submission 203697) | Sediment microbial communities from Yellowstone Lake, YNP, Wyoming, USA - YL17G06_40 | ecosystem: Environmental > Aquatic > Freshwater > Lake > Sediment | place: USA: Wyoming | collected...
TTATCTTTGAGAGAATCCGTGAGGAGCAGCAGCGGGGGTCATCGCTTAGAATTGCCATTAAAAACGGCTACGAAAAAGCGTTCAGCGCTATTTTCGATTCCAACATTACCACAATTATTACTGCTGCGATTCTTTACTGGGTCGGTTCGGAAGACATAAAGGGTTTTGCCATCGTACTTATGCTCGGCCTGGCATCAAGTTTGTTCACCGCCCTGGTTGTAACTCGGGTAATCTTTGATTTTCTTCTGAATAAACGAATCATAAAAGACCATTTAGTTATGCTGCACCTCATTCGCAAACCGAATATAAACTGGATGGGCCTGCGACCGGTTTTCTTTACGCTCTCGGCAGTGCTCACCGTCGGAGGTATCATTGTCTTCCTGACAAGGGATGACGCAAAAAACAATAAATATGACATCGAATTCACTGGTGGAACAAGTATTCAAATCAACCTGAAAGATGATGCCAACCTCAACAGAGGTGAGGTAGAAGACAGAATCCACAAGGTCGGAACCGATGAGGGAAACCGTGCTCTTGCAGCAGCAACTGTTTACAGCATCGGAACGTCAGGCAAACAGTATGAGATAACCACCACAGAAACAAATAAAACCAAGGCTTCGGTCACTTTCCCGCAGGCTAACCAGACAATTGAAGGGTTGACCGAGGCTCTCAAAAAAGCTATGGAGCAGAAAGGCAGCAGATTAAATAATCTTGTCATAACACCGCATCCCGACAAGTCGGGATTTACCGTGACGACAAGCCGGTTGAATACATTTTTAGTGGGAGACATCTTAAGAACGGCTTTCCCCGACGCCAACATTTCAGAACCAAAAGTCGATGAAATCGTTAATAACGCAATACTGACTGCTTTCGCGAACGAGCTAAAAATTCAGCAAAATCTGCAACCCAAAATCACATCACAGGAGAAAATAACCGAATCCGTTATCGCCGGGGGCGGCGATGCCGGAACGGGATCTCCCGAACTTGCCGATTTCCTCGGCGGTATCAAAATCGCCTGCGAAATCGAAAGACCTGCAACAGCAGAGGAAATCAACCAAAGAATAAATGACCTGCGGCTCAAACCTGATATGCGAAACCTTTATTGGTATTCTTATAAGTTACTGAATCCAGACCTGACACCGATAGAGCCAAACCGGCCGGTTGTGTCCTTTGTTTATGTCAGTGTCGATCCGGAAGCTGCTTTCCGCCAATTAACCGAGGAAGAATGGATGCGGTTTATTGAAAATGAGAGTACCAAAGTTCTAACGGCAACTAAACTGGAAACATCATTGCCACGAGTAACACAGATAGACCCTTCGGTCGGCGGCGAGGCAAAAACCAAGGCACTGGTTGCCATTGTCTTATCGTTGATCGCGATGTTGATTTATATATGGGTTCGATTTGGAGATCTACGCTTCGGCTTCGGCGCCGTCATAACGCTCTTTCATGATACCTGCGTTACAGTCGGCGTTGTTACCGCCTGCACTTATATCGCTGCAACAACGATCGGCCAAAAACTTCTCATCGGAGATTTCAAAATCGACCTTGCTATGATAGCTGCCTTCCTGACGCTGCTCGGATATTCAATCAACGACACAATCGTTGTTTATGACCGCATTCGTGAGAACCGCCGCAAAGGCATTGTCCTGACGCCGCAGATTATCAATAACAGCATCAACGAAACTCTCTCCAGAACCCTGCTGACAGGCACTACCACGCTTTTGGTCCTGCTGGTAATGTACATTTTTGGAGGCAAGGGGCTGCGGGGCTTTAACTTTGCGATGCTCTTCGGCATCGTCGAAGGAACCTATTCGTCAATCGCAATATCCGCACCGATATTGTTGTTCCACACGAGAGCTAAAGAAGAAAAAAGCAAATAGAAAAATTAGCCACGAATCTTGACTGTCGTCAGACAAGTCAGCACGAATTTTAACCACGGATTTCGCGGATTTCATGGATAAATATAACCACGAATTAACACGAAAAGGGACGGCCGATTTGACTCAGCCGTCCCGAAAAGCGATTTATTTTAATTTTTTTCAGGCCCTACGGACAGTATAGACAATTGGGGTCGACGCCGGGGCCATCAGGTGGTTCTTTGACCAGCCAATAAGTGATCAGAATATTCAGGTCGTTACTACCAACTCGCATATAACCCGTGAATGCGTTACCCTGCTTGCGATGGTCAAAGTCTGCACAAATCATATTGCCCGAAAGACCGGGACCTTGCGGCGGTTCCTTGACCTTCCAGGCAGCAATTAAAATATCAAGATCGGGCTGTCCTATATAGTGCCAACCGTTCGGGTCATAATATTTTAGGCCATCAGCATCGCCATGACACTGTCTCTGGTAGCACCAGCAAACGGGCTTGCCGACGGAAACCCACTCGTTATAGTCCGGATGGCAGGTGGGCAGGTAAGCCGCTTCATCTGCGCCCATATCAACTTCTGTAACCATAACCCGCGGCTGGCCGTCTATATCCACCTCATCGTCTTAACTGCCATTGGGGTTCCCTTTGTCAATACACGGCGAATTAGGCAAGAGATGAAAATCTTCGTTCACATCGGTGATGCCCGGTCCCCAATTGAAGATTAAAACTCCAAAGGTAGAATCGGCATCAAGCGAATTGTCGAAAGTTATTGTACTGTTTGGCAGATTCGCGTCAGTTACCGTTCGAATTATACCGTCATTATTATACTCAATGACGTCATTTACTTCATACAAATTAGCATCGGCTACGATTATAGTGGTTGTGGTGCCGTTGGCCTCGGTACTATCGATGAAATCACATACATTTATAAAACACGGATCGGAGTCAATGCTGCCAGCATAGTTTGGGTCGTTAGGATCAAATCCATCCTCGATACAACTGTATGTTACACTCAACGGCCAATCAGAAACATTACCAGGTCCGACGAACGAGAACAAATCATTACCATCATTACCCCAGAAAACACAGTTATTAATCGTCACTTCTGATACGTCTGCATCAGGTGCCCTTCCTGATACTCGTGCATTGGTTATTCCGTGCGTCATATTATAAACAATTGTATTATTTGTAATCGTTGAAGTATTAAGGCAACGATCGCTAACAATAGATATCCCCTTTGCATTTGCATAAATCAAGTTATTTCTAATAACCGCTGCATTGTCAAGACAGTATATTCCACCACCCGCACTCACAATCTTACCGTCAGCCGTTTTAAAAATACCGTAGTTGCCTCTAATTATGTTATTCAATATTATTGGTGATCCCCACCAACACTTTATACTATACGTATCCATATAATCATTGCTACCATAAGGGCCCTCAATAACACAGTTGGATATCGTTGGATCTGAATACTGAACAAAAATGACCCGACCTTGACCTTTCACGGTAAATCCACTTATTACCGAGTTAGCATCTTCACCTGCACTAAAATAAAATGCCGAACAGAGGCTATTAGAATCAACAATTGTATTCTCTACCACATCCCAATCATTGGGATCGGTGCTTTTTACAGTAATAGCTCTACCCCTGAAAAAGATACTTTCATTGTATGTTCCAGGAGCAACGGTGACGGTTCCGCCATCCCAGGAGTGGTCAATGGCATCCTGAATACTATTAAAGTCACCCGGGACATTGAAGTCATTGGGACCATCGGTACTAAACTGGTAGCAGTTGCCATCATTGTTATCAACAATTTTGTTACCTGCAGGGTCTGTCGCCTCTACAATAAAAAAGTAGTCTGTCCATGGAGATATTTCTGTTAGTTTTATGCTATGATTTATTTCTAAATCTACATCACTATTATATGGCCCCCCGCAAGATAAGCCGTAAAGTACTCGGCCTAAAGTGTATTCGTCGGTTTCAAAGGTAACTGTTACATCGGGACCCATTACATCTACGTTGACATCAGAAATGATATTGGGGGCCACACAGTCAACCATTGCAGTATCATTTGGCGATGCAGGATTGCCGGTACCATCGTTTGCATCCTGGTATGTAACGGTAATAGTCTGGCCGTGAAGGCTTTTCACTTTGACAGGGATGGGGTATCGGATTACTATTTTTTTATGCGGCTGACACACAGAAAGGGATTAGCAGACGGCTGCGCGATTAAGAAGGCGTGTATGTTTGCCATTACAGTAATCATAGTGGTTGTGGGAGCGGTAGGGCAGGGGAGTTGGGTTCTTCATTGTTATGGAAATAAAAGCCCCTGTGTGGGTTAGTGGGTGTACCTTGGCAATCAATGACACAATTCTCTGGGCCATTTTCACTGCGAACAGTAATTGCCTTGCCGAAAAAGTCAATGTCCCTGTTGCCATTGCCTGTATAAACACCGTCGGCTACAACAAATTCATCCCCATCGTTAGAATCGTTGATTGCCGCCTGGATAGTTGGATAATCTCCCGAACCATCGGTCTTGACCGTAATTGTCCTCGCCGCACACGGAACCGCCAGAAGCACACAAACAATAAATAAACCCATCCTTTTCGTTTTATTTTTTCCCCTAAAAAACCATTATAACAGCTTTTTGCCTGCAGCTCAAGAAAAAAATCTAAAAAAATACCGTGATTACATTTCTTTTGCGGCTTGCTGGTCGATGAGCCAGGTGACCTTGTCAAGGACCGGCCAAAGGGCGTGAATAGGGAACCTTACCTCATCCGGAGGGCTGGTTAAAACCTCTTTCAGAATACCTGCTTTTTCCTTCCCGGAAACCAGCACCGCCAAATGTGACGCAGCACATAAAACCGGATGCGTCAGAGTTATGCGGTTTAGTCGCTCATCCATAGCATATACAACAGTCGCCAAATCTTCGGTATCAAAGGGCGCGAAACAGTTGGGAAATAACGACCCCGCGTAACCCTCAACACTCATTCCGAGCATAATCAAATCAAACGCAGGAGTTTGTCCTTCTTCCAGTCCAAAAACTTTGCGAATGGTTTCTTCATAACGACGGGCGGCAACTCTAAAATCGCTATCAGTGGTAGGAATCCTGTGGATGTTAGCTTCGGGGATGGCAACTTTAGTTAAAAAAGTATCTGCAGCCAGCTTGTAATTGCTCCACGGTGAGTCCGGCGGAACACACCGCTCATCAACCCAGAACAAGTGTATCTTTTCCCAGAGCAAAGCCTTTGCCGCAGGCCGCTCCCCAAGGAGCTGGAAAAAACGTTTGGGCGTATGCCCCCCCGATATGGCAACGTGGAAGGCATTCTTTGCTCTTATCGCCTTTTGCGCATCGACGACAAAAAGCTCCACGCTTCTTTGCGCAAGCGTTTCAGGGTCCGACACGATTTCAACGTTCGGTTTATACCCAGTAGCAGTTTCCATAGTCTGAAATTAAAAATCAAAATGCAAATCCCGATTTGTCGGGAGAGGAACTTACTTCCTGATACATCGGGATTTGATTTTTAATCTTTGATATATTATCTACTTCCGGACGCCTTCCAGCAAGACATTTTTGCTGGATTCTTCAAAAAATTAATCCGCCATATCTGGCCCGGCATCGCCAGAATGCGGCGATGACGGGTATTTGCCGGAGCGGATTAATGTTCTCCCCTAACACTCACTCCCAAAAGGACTTACATTGTTTCCCGACAAGTCGGGATTCATTGTCGATGAACGATGAACTCATAACAATGAACTCCCTTCAGGTAACATCTTCTATCTCCCACATAAATGCCTTTATGCCTTCTGAACCCAGCTTTTTTCGCATCTGGCGGACAATATCCATTATTTCCTTAGCTTTGGCCTCTTCGGTAACGACAAAAGTGCCTACATTGGTTCCTGGCCAGACCTCCGTATTCAGATGCGGTTCGCTCCGCTCGCCACGGCCTAAGGTATCGGTGAATTTGGTGTAGTAACGAATCAAGACTCGCCCCAGTGCCTCATTTACATCATTATCTATCGCAACATTATGCACAATCAAAACAGCTTTCATAATCCGCTTTTGCTCCCTGGTATCTTAACACCTTCAAACACACTATAAAGTGTCGGCATCATAATCAGTGTGATAAGCGTGCTGAGCGTAAGTCCACCAATGCTGGTCACCGCAAACGGCACCCATATCTCAGAACCGGCGCCTCTGGTGAACATAAGCGGTGCAAGACCCAACAGCGTAGTGATAGTCGTGCTCAGTATTGGCCGCAGCCGGCTTCGCCCGCCATCGATAATCGCCCTATAGGTATCATACCCCCTATGGCGAAGAATCCCGATAAAGCTAATCAGCACAATACCGTTATTGACCACAAGCCCCACAAGTAAAATCAATGCAATAAAGGTTACGATGTTCATCGATATGCCGGTTATCACCAAGCCCAAAATCACCCCAACAATGCCGAATGGCACCGACAGAAATATGATAAATGGGTCGCGGTATGACTCGAACTGGGATGCCATCACCATATACACCAGCACCATTCCCAGAGCCGTGGCTATAATCAGCATTTGAAATGCCTCTCTTCGCTCCTTCTCAGCTCCGGCAAATTTATAACTAAAACCAGGCGGCGCAGGAATCTTATCCATCGCTGTCCTGGCGTCTGCTACCACAGAACCTAAGTCTCTGCCTGAAATATCAGCAGAAACCGTGATATATCGTGCCTGGTCCTTACGCTCAATCTTCGTCGGCCCTACACCCTGCTCAATCGTTGCGATATTGGCTAAACTGATTTGTTCACCGCCGGGCGTGCCAACAAACACATCCCGCAAATCCTCCGGTTTGGTGCGGTCGTCAGGTCTTAACCGGACCTCGACATCATATTCATCACCTTTCTCCCGGTACCTGGTCGCCGTTGTGCCGGCGAAAAACGTCTCTATTGTTTTGCCGATGGTTCGTATGTCAAGACCGAGTTTTGATGCCTTTTCGCGGTCGATAATAACTTTAAGCTCCGGCTTCTCCTCCTTTCTGCTGATATCTATATCCGTCACGCCTGGTATCTTCTCCATTGCCGCCACAACCATCTCTGCGTATGCCGTCGCATCGGCCATATTGTGACCATAAAGTTCAACCGCCAGTTTTGCACCTCCCCCGAACATCATCCCCGACAGCGGGTCCTCAGCACTGTATCGAAAGGTAGCATCCGGTATCCTGTCTGTAACCTTGCGAACTCTGTTGATTACATCTCTCGGCGAGGTCTTGCGCTCTATCTTGGGCACCAGACCCATAAACATAATCCCCTTATAAGTCTCTTCCTCTGTCGCAAAATGCCCGCCTCCCGCAGCACCATAGACGCCCCAGCGAACAAAACCGACATTCCTCTCCGCCACATTATTTTCCACGATTTTCTCAAACTGCTCTGCCACCGCCCCTGTCCGCTCATAACGTGTCCCCACAGGCAGCTCGAAATTCACCATCACCCTGTTCTGGTCTTCCTCCGGGAAAAACTCCGTCCCTACATGCATTGCAAGACCAAGACTACATACAAGTATAACCGCACATGAAGCAAGAACAGTCTTACGGTTCGCAAGTGCCCAGCTCAGAACCCTGATATAGACATCCTCTATCCCTGCCAGCGCCTTCTCTCCCGTTTTGTAAAAGAACCGAAACATCGATTTCCGTGACTGCACCTGGTCTACTTTGAGGAACTTTGAGCAAAGCATCGGCGCAAGCATAATGGCTGTAAGCAGCGATGCAACCAGGGCCATTGTCATAATAAGTGCAAACTGACCGAATACAATCTCTGTAATTCCCCCCACAAACACAACAGGCGCAAATATCGCTATCGTCGTCAGCGTCGAAGCCATTACAGCCACACCAACTTCATTTGTTCCGAGAATGGCGCTTTCTTTAAGCCGCTGTCCCCTCTGGCGATGACGATGAATGTTATCGACAACAACAATAGCGTTATCGACAACTATCCCAACCGCCACTGCCAGGGCCGCCAGAGTTGTGGTATTAATCGTGTACCCCGCCAGCCACATCAGCAGGAATGTAATTATCAGCGACGTCGGGATCGAAACGGCAACTATAATACTTGCCCGAACGTCTTGCAGGAAAAACAGAATCACAAGGAAAACAAAAAGACCCGCCCAATAAAGCGTATCACGCAGATTGTAAACGGAGGCGAGAATAAACTCCGAATTATCCATCACAACCTTGGGTTTAACATCGGGCGGTAATGTCCTTTTTATTTCTTCAAGTGCGACCCTGACCGCTTTGGCTACCTCCACGGTATTCCCGCCGCTTTGCTTTTGAATGAAAACCGCCATCCCCTTCTGGCCATTGATACGCACCTCATAAGTCCGCTCCTCGAAGAAATCCTGCACATCAGCAACATCTTTAAGCTTTATTGCTATGCCATTTCGCTGTGCAACCACCAGCTCAGCAACTTCCTGGGCACTCGAAAATTCCTCAGGCGTCCGCAAAAGAAAGTCTTTGTAGCCGCTCTTAATGCTGCCGCCTGGTATGCTCATATTAGCAGCGGCAAGCGCCGCATTTATCTGCGCCGCCGACAGATTCAAAGCCGTCAGCTTATCATGGTCAATGTCAATTCTAATCTGCCGAACCAAACCGCCGCGCTCAAAGGCGGATGCAACACCCTTAACTCGCTTCAATGGGTCCGCAATATTGTCTTTGACGATGGTCTGCAAATTGGGATAGCTCTCCTCGGCCGTAACCGCGATAATCACAACCGGCATCATCGCAATATCAAATTTGACAATCGCCGGATTCTCCGCATCTTCCGGCAGCCGCGCCTTCGCCTGGTCAATCTTGTCACGTATATCGTTTATCGTTTCGTCTATCTTCTGACCCCACTTAAACCGCAGCGTTATCGCCGAAAGACCCTCTTTAGAGATCGAAATTACCTCATCCACACCGGAAATTGTGCTCAAAGAATCCTCCAGCGGCTCAGTTATCAAGGTCTCAATCTCTTCCGGTCCTGCTCCCTCATAAGCGGTCAAAACACTCACAGCCGGTATCTCAATCTCCGGCATCAAATCTATCCCCAGAAGCGACAGCGACATCAGCCCAAGAACTATAGCCGCGACAAATATCATCACCGTAGTTACAGGTCTGTGTACAGAAAACTGCGCAAGTTTCATTTTATGTCCTCTAAACGAACAACCTCAACGCTACTTCCATCCTTCACAGAATGCATCCCGTTGACAATAAGCTTTTCGCCCGGCTTCAATCCTTCGGTTATCTCACATCTGTCCGCCTGTATTATTCCCAGCTTCACTATCCGCTTGTGTGCGATTCCATTCTCCGCCACATATACGTAGGGTTCATCTATTTTGCCTCCGAGCACCACATCGCGGGAAACAACTACTACATCTTTTTTAGTCTGCAAAACCAAAGTTACCCTCGCAAACATCCCGGGTTTGAGCAGCATTTCGCTATTGTCCAGACGAATCTCAACCTGTATCGTGTGTGTCTGCGTATCCAGAGCTGGATAAACTGAATACACCTTTGCGTCAAACACTCTGTCTGGAAATGTGTCCACTTTGATTTTCGCAGGCATCCCGGCCGCGATGTCTTCTCCGTATTTTTCTGCTACAGCTATAACCGCCTTTACGGTTTTTAAGTCGGCAATAGTGACAAGCCGGTCGCCAACGCGGATAAGATTGCCTTCGTCAATATGTTTAACCGTAACCACGCCGTCAATAGGCGAGATGATTGTCGATTCACGCACACTTATTTGAGCAAGTTCGAGATTGGCCTTGGCCGCATTGAGGCCTGCTGCTGCCAATTCTGCCGCTGTGATGGCTTTATCTTTGTTCTGCTCTGTGGCCGAGCCGCCTTCATATAGTGCAACAATCCGTTTCTTTTCTCGCTCGGCATCGGCACGCTCAACCTCGCGCGACCTAACGGCTGCATCAACTGCCTCTAACTGGGCAACATAGACATCATGGTCGATAATAGCAAGATGCTGACCTTTTCTGAGCGTTACGCCCTCCTCAACCGGCACAGAAGTGCCCTGTTCTGATACGATGCGGAGGGATTCGACCCTTCCGGCCACTTTGGATGCTACATCGACAACCTGGTTTGCTTTTATCCAGCCGGTCAGTTCTATCGTCTTCTCTATCGAAGCGGTGCCCACCATCTCGACCTCAACCGGAACTATTTTTTTCTCCTCTTGCTTTTCGAGCGATTTACGGGTAAAGCCGAACCAGAACGTAACAAACACCAGTGTAAGCGCTACTATCCAGTAAAAAATCCTTCTAAATATCTTCATTTTCTATGCCCTTGCTTTCATTTAATAGAATCTACCGAGACCGTTTCTCCGGCCGGCTGAAAGCCGGCTTGATCAAACCCGCCTTCGGCGGGTTGCAATTCATA
>Ga0315280_10012489_pt1 | contig 10264 bp, 8 predicted proteins | sample YL17G06_40_MG_FD_203697 | JGI IMG/M metagenome (GOLD analysis project Ga0315280, IMG submission 203697) | Sediment microbial communities from Yellowstone Lake, YNP, Wyoming, USA - YL17G06_40 | ecosystem: Environmental > Aquatic > Freshwater > Lake > Sediment | place: USA: Wyoming | collected...
CACGGCGGCACCAGGAGATGGAGGGCGCGCATGACCCGGAGAGGCGAAGTGGTTCGCTCAAGTGACGCGTCGAGCCCCGCTCGGCTGCTCCTGGCCGGCATAGCCGTGGTTGGGACTGTGGTCCTGTCAAGCTGTGGGGGTACGGAGGGTCGCGACGAGCCGCAGGCCTTCAGCGTCGACCAGTGCGCCCGCAAGGCATTCAGCTACTTCCGCCAGGAGGCCAACCCGGTCACGGGGCTGGTGAAGGACCGTGCCACGAATGTGGGACCGATCCGCGACTACGACGTCGCCAGCATCGCCGCCACGGGTTTCGGGCTGGTTGCGATCTGCATCGGCGCCGAACGGGGATGGATGCCGCACGACGCTGCCTACCAGAGGGCACTCAACACCCTTCGCTTCCTTTCCGGCGACCCCACTTACCCTCGCCAGATGCCCCAGGAGCATGGCTTCTTCTACCACTTCGTGAACCCGGGCACAGGGCGGCGAGCGGGGGACACCGAGGTCTCCTCGGTGGATACCGCGTGGCTGCTCGGCGGCGTGCTCTTCGCCGGTGAGTACTTCAAGGGGACGCAGGTTGAGGAGCTTGCCGGGCGCATCTACCGCCGGGTCGACTTCGCGTGGATGCTGAACGGGGGCACCACCCTCTGCCATGGCTGGAAGCCCGAGGGCGGGTTCCTACCCTGGCGCTGGGGCGCCTACTCGGAGCACATGCTCCTGTATCTTCTGGCCATCGGGTCGCCGACTCACGGCATTCCCGCCGAGTGCTGGAGCGCGTGGACCCGCGAACAGGGGGAATACGCCCCCCGACGCACCTTCGTGGACCTCCCTCTCTTCTGCCACCAGTTCAGCCACTGCTTCGTCGACTTCCGGAATCGGCGGGATTCGCTAGGGCTCAACTACTGGCAGACGTCGGTCAACGCGACGATCATCAACAGCCGCTTCTGCCGGGACCAGGCGGGGACCTACCAGAGCTACCGGGGAGGTGTCTGGGGTCTGAGCGCGTGTGATGGGCCGACCGGCTACCGCGCCTATCGCGCCCCACCGAACACCGCGGATCACGACGGCACTGTGGCGCCCTGGGCGGTCTGCGCGTCGATCGTGTTCGACGACGCGATCGTCCGCACGGGGTACGATCCGGCGCTGTGTCGGAACACCCTGGCGACGATCTACCGAAAGCACGCGGGGCGAATCTGGGGCCGGTACGGCTTCTCGGACGGGTTCAACGTGGACCTGAACTGGTACGACGCCGACGTCATCGGCATCGACCTGGGCGCGGGGCTGATGATGATCGAGAACCAGCGCGACGAGTTCGTGTGGCAGCGATTCGGGCAACTGGCCTGTGTGAGGCGCGCGATGAGGGCGTGTGGGTTTGGCTAGGCTACGGGACGCGTGTTGGGGGGCCGCGTGTTGACATCAGCACGGCGTGCCGTTAGGATAGCGGCAGAGAAGCGACTGGGGAGGGCCGGGATTGCGTCTGCCTCCACACCTGATCCATGTGGCACCTTCGGTGCGGGAAAAGATGCTCTTGAAGCACGCAGTGGAGTCTGACGAGGCCGAGGAGGCACTGCTCTCGGCGCGCGAGGTGGAGAGAGTCGCGAGCAAGACGGCAGGCGAGCGCCGCTACCTCGCACGAGGGCAGCCGGCGGACGGCAGGAGACTCAACGTGGTGTTCGCCGATGCAGGTGGCGGCGAGGTTCGCATTGTGACGGCTTACGAACCAACAGGGCGGAAGCAGCGCCACCGGCACCGGAGAGACTGACTGAAGGGCGGAACGGGAAGGCGATGAAACGCAGCAAGGGACTGGTGGCCCCGGCGTTCCAGTCAGATGATGAGGAGTTCGAGTTCTGGGAGACCCACGATGTAGAGGACTACCTGACGGGCGAGAAGGTGCCGCTCAGCTCCATCATCGGGGCAGTGCCAGCGCCTACCAGCCCAGACCTCGTGGTCACCTTGCGCTTGCGTCGCGGCATCGAGGACCGGGCCCCTCTCTCGCGCCACTTCGGGGTCGCCGTGCCCTCGACGGAGGCCGACCGGGACCTTCGGGTGGTCCTCCAACGGGAGTTGAGTGGCCTGAAACTGGACCATTACAGCGTGCGGTATACCAGCACGGACGCCCACGCCGGCGCGTCGGCGGGCCCAGTGCGGCACCTGGTTGTCGACATGCTGGTAGGAGACGACGTGGCCGCTCATGAGGCATTAGACCTGGCTGCCCAGATCGCGGGCTCCAGACCGCCCGCGCGGCCGACGGGGTCCGGTAGTGCGGGCAGGACGGCGATGGCCACGCGCCGGCACAACGCCATTGTCGCCATCGCCAAGTGGCTGCATGACCGAGACGCCATCGAACTGGGAGAACATCAAGCCGACGCCATCCTCCATCCTTAGGCCGACTCCTGCTCCCGCCTCTCAAACAGCCTGAACCTCCCCAGCCGGCACTTCTGCAGCAGGAACTTCAGCACCGTGCCTACCGTCTGGAGGCCGTACTTCAGGCTGCGCGCGAAGTTGATCGATGACGCCTCGGCGAAGTACCTGACCGGCACGGGCACATCGCCGACGCGGAAACCGAAGTAGACGGCCTGGACGAGGAACTGGGTGTCGAAGACGAAGTCGTCCGAGTTCGTCTCCCAGGGGATCGTCCTGAGCACCTCGGCCGTGTAAGCTCGGAAGCCCGAGTGGAAGTCCCCCAGGTTCTGCCCCAGCATCACGTTCTCGAAGATGGTCAGCACGCGGTTCGCCAGGTACTTGTAGGCCGGCATCCCGCTCTCGAGGGTCTCGCGGCGAGTGCGGATGCGCGAGCCGAGCACGACATCGCAGACGCCGGTCTGCAGGAAGCCGATGAAGTAGGGGATGAGGCGGGGGTCGTACTGGTAGTCGGGATGGAGCATGATGACCGCATCCGCCCCGCGGGCCAGGGCCTCCCGGTAGCAGGTCTTCTGGTTGGCGCCGTAGCCGTGGTTGCGGTCGTGCTCGATGACGGTGAGCCCCAGCCCCCGAGCTAGCGCTACCGTGTTGTCGCGGCTGCAGTCATCGACCAGGATGATATCGTCGATGATCCCGGGCGGGATGTCCTCGATCGTGGCCTCCAGGGTCGTCTCCGCATTGTACGCGGGCAGCACGCAGATGATTCTGCGGAAGACCCGGTGGGTCGACCGTATCCTGGCAAACAGGTCCTGAGGTTCGTCGGCCACGTCATCTCTCCCCCGGACGGGAGTCACTGGCAGCGGCGCAGCCAGAAGGAAACCCACTTCCCGGCGCGAATCGACGGTGCGACATGGCTTCCTCGCTGCGTACCGTGCTCATCACAGTCAGCCCGGCCGATTCGGGGCGTTTCGGCGGCCGCGCTCCGGACGGCCGGGGCTACGACCTCCTCCACCACTGGCCTGAGGCAGTCGGGAATGTACCGTCAGCGCCCCGTTTCTCGCTGGTGGGGCAGGTGCCAGCGCCGGTCACGACCGCTCGCGAGGAGGCGGGAGGCGTTGTCCAGCGGCTCGTGGTCTCCGACTGGTGGACGGTTCGCGGTGTGAACTTCGCCCGCCTTCTGCGGGACCTGCTCGTGCGCGAGGTCGGGGAACACCTGCTCGCGGTTCGGCGGGCCGAGGACCTCTGCGACGAGCTACAGCCGTCAGTCGTCCGCGTTCCTTCGCCCCTTCGCCCCGGCTACTACGCCAGCGACGAGATGATCGCCGAGAGCATCCGCCTCGTGGCTCAGCGCCGAGGGATCGCGTTCGCGCTCTTGCGGTCACCCTCTCGCGGCCTGCGCGCCAGGCTGAACGGCCTGAGGTGGCGTCTGGGTCTGCAATGGACGCGCGACGCGGCGGCCCTCCGGGCGCTGGCATGTGCACCGGCCCGGAACCAGGCGCCGGGCCCCGAAGGCGGCCAGGTTGTCTGTGTCGGCCCGTGTTCGGCCGCGGAACTCCAGGCGGTCCAGCCCGTCGCCAATGCCCTCCGTGCCCGCGGCTGGCGAATCGCGCCCTTCACCATCCCCTTCTACTACGACCGCCCCGGGTGGCGGCCCGGCCTCATCTCGGAGCCTGTAGTGCCCGTCGGCGCCTGGGGCCGCAAGCCTGCGGTCGAGGCTGGCGTGAGGGCGAGCGAGGAGCTGCTCCGTCGCCTGCGGGACGAGTCCGCCCGGACGGAGCACTGCGCCGCCTTCGGGGCCTGCGGGATCAACTTGCTCGACTCCGCGTACCTGCGTGCCCGGCTGACGCGCCTCCTGACCGTCGAGGCGCGGCTGGCGGGAGTCGTGCATGAGAGCGCGCGCCGCATGTGCGAGGCGCTCCGACCGGCCGTCCTCCTGTCCTCCAAGGGCGAGGGCCCGGAGATGAGAGCACTGATGGCGGCCGCCCAGGAGGCCGGGGTGCCGGTGGTGTTCATGCCCCACGGGGTCACCTCTGATGACCCGCGCTGGGATGACATCCCCGCGGACCTGGTGCTCGCCGATGGCGACGGCCTGGCGGAGGTTGTCGCTCGGCGAACGGGCGGCCGTGTGCCCGTGATCGCGGTCGGTACACCGAAGTACGACGCCTTTCTCGGCTCTCGCCATCAGCTGCCTCTCGACCGCGCCCGCGCCATGCTGCTGTCCTGGGCCAGGGACAGTGAGGCCCGGCGCGGGCCGCCTACCGAACCGCCCACGTCCCCTGCTGCCTGGATAGGCGTTGCAGGCACCGACCAGGTCGACCGGGATCGCGAGACCGTCGCCGCGGTAGCCGCCTTCGCCGGCAGTTGTCCCCAGCCGCCCCTCGTGGTCGTCAAGACTCACCCGCGCCGGTCGCAGCCGGAAGTCGTCCGCGCCTTCCAGGAGGCAGCAGGACCTACCGGCACTGTGATCACCAGCGGGAACAGCATGGCGGTTCTCTCGTGCTGCGACGTGGTGGTGGCCGGCGCCTCGACGGCTGCCATCGAGGCGATGGCTGCGGGGCGACCGGTAGTCTACGTGGGAAGCCTGGAGGAGGACATGTACGGGTATGCACGCGAGGGCGTCGCTCTCCATGCAGACGGCCCAGACGGTGTGCCAGCCATTCTGTCGGGGATTCTCAATGGGGAGACCGATGCCGAGGTCCTGATCGCGCGGGGCAAGGCCTTCGCCGCCCGGTATCTCGGTCCGCTGGACGGCCATGCCACCGAGCGGGCGGTCGCGGCGATCGAGCGGCTCACCGCGCGATAGGGGACCTTCGACCGTTCTCGAGCACCTGCCGGAGGGCTGCGAGCCGGAAGGGCTTGCGGAGTCTGGGATTGGGCAGTGTCCGGAGGAAACCGTCCGACTCATCTGTGGGCAACACCCCGGTGGCGAAGACCACTCGCGCCGCTCGCGCGGGAGCCCTGTCCCACAATGCCCGGTAGTATGCCGCTCCATCCATCCCCGGCATCTTCACGTCGCAGATGATGACATCGTACTCCGCACCCAACGACTCAGCCAGGGCCTCCTGTCCATCCCCGGCCTCGACCGCCTGGTAGCCCATCCCGGTGAGGTAGGTCACGAGCAGCTTCCGCATCGACACATCGTCATCGACGACGAGCGCCCTCTTCTGCGGGGCTGTCTCCTCCGTTCTGGTGTCGCCATCGTCTCCGGGTGGCCGCAGTTCGGTGTCTGCCTCCGCACGAGAGGCCGGGGAGGGCGCTGCGGGCAACTCCACCACCAGCGCCGCGCCTCCCCCATCTACCGTCTCCGCCCATATCCGTCCCCCGTGTTCGTGGGCGATCCGCCGCGCGATCGACAGGCCCAGGCCGGCGCCCTTCTCGGGCTGTTTGGTCGTCGCGAAGGGCTCGAAGATCCGCTCCCTCAATTCCGCCGGGATCCCGGGACCGTTGTCCGCGACCGTCAGTCGAGCCACGCCCGGGAGTGTCTCCGTCTTGATGGTCACCCAGGGGCCGGACGTCGCTTCTGCCGCGGCATCGACCGCGTTCTCGAGCAGGTTGCGGACGATGGCCTCCAGCTCCCACGGGTCGCCGGCTATCCGTGGTAGGGCCGCATCGAGGGTAAGGGAGACTCGTGTTCGTCTACCGGCTGCCCTGAGACCGGCAGTCGCTGCCGCCTGCCGTACGATCTCATTCAGGTCCACCGACTGTGCGTAGGGTCGTGCGGGACGACCAAGCTCGGCGAACCTTCGGACCACTTCCCCACACCGTTCCGCTTCCTGGACGACCATCTCGAGCCTCGCACGCGCCGCGTCGGGGAGGTCGGGGTCCTGGAGGGCAAGCTCGGCATAGTTGAGCGCCGCGGCCAGGGGGCGGCTGAGTTCGTGAGCCAGTTCAGCGAGCAGTTGGTGCTGTGAAGCTGCACCCGCCACCCTAGGTTGGGCCGTGGCCTCCCCGATCCCGTCCGTGAGCCCGGCGTGCTGCCGGTTCGACCCGGTCATACGTTCATTATAGCACATTTAAAGGGGAATATCCACTCAATAGTGGACTATTTGGGACCGGCCGTTCTACCAAAGCGCAAAAACCGTGCCGGACCCTCATCCGGCTCGGCCTGGCTGGAGGTGGGACCGTGGGCCCGCTGCGTGGCTGACGGCCTCGCGTTGGAGCCTGACCTGTCGTCACAGATACCCCAGGTCCTCCAGCCTCTTCTCAATCACCATCGCGTCCTCGCCGCTGGCCTCGCCCGTGGCCAGCACGGGCACGAGGTCTTCGGCCTCGCGGACTCGGATGGCCCGGGGGAACAGCTCTGTCCACGGGCGCCCGTCCAGGGGGTGGGGAGGAGGGATGTCGAGCAGCCCATAGACCGTGGGCGCCAGGTCGGCGATGGACGCTCCCTCGGGCATCGGGCCGACCTGGCCCTTGGGCCCGGCCGCCACGAGCACTCCCTGGGGCTGGTGGCTGCCTGTCCTCAGATCCTCGGCCACCGGGGTGTCGCAGACCTTGCCGAGGCCCGGCGAACGCAACCCCTGGACCACTAGGTCAGGTCGCCACCGCACGAGGAGATCGGGGGCGCGGTCGACGTGGGGCCCGTAGTAGATGTCGTCTCGGAGGTCGACGCCCTCCGCCGCCGGTTCGCCGGTGGCGGCGTCGCGCGCCTCCATGATGACCTCGGTCACGCGCGCGACCATGTCATCGTACTCGTCGCCCGGATCGACGATGCCCTCCGGGTCGCGACCGCGCACGTTGATCCACGGCTCGCAGCACCCGCTCGACCAGAAGGTATAGGCTTTCGTTGCGGACCAGTCGATGTCCCCCGCGAAGGAGGTGTGCATCAGCTTCTCGTGCAGCGACGGGAAGCGGCCGGCGAGGCGATGCTTGGTGTCGCTCGGCAGCACGCGGTACAGCAGGTCGTAGGCTCGGCGTGCTGCCATTCCCGGGAGACCCCGGCCGCTTCCGTTGAGCCCCCTCTGGAGACCGTGAGCGCGGAGCAGTCCTCGCAGGTACAACTGCCCGCGGGAGTTCAGGCCGAATCCGTGGTCCGACATGACGAACACATACGTGTCCTCACCCGTGAGAGCTAGCAGCCGCCCCACCGCGTCGTCGGCTGCTTGGTAGATGCGCAGGATGGCATCCCCGAACCTCCGCTGCCCCTCGGGAGTGTAGTGCGGGTGTCGGGGGTCTTGGAAGTGCCAGAAATAGTGCTGCACCGGGTCGGTCTCGTCGAAGGCGGCGATGAACAAGTCCCAACTCTCGCTCGCGAGGAGATTGGCCGCCACCTTGGCCTTAGCGCCCACCGAGATCCTCTTGAGCTCCAACACCTCGCCATGCCGCCCTCTCCGCACGAACTCCGTCATGCCCGTGTGGAGCCTGAACTCCGGCGCCACGGCCAGCATCCGCCGGGGCAGGTCCCTCGGGAAGGCGTACCGGGGGTCCTCGATCGAGGGCGCCAGCCAGCCCGAGGCGAGCACGCCGTTGACCTCGACCGCCGGGTACGTCAGCGGCACGAAGAGGCTGGCAACGCGCTTCCCCGCCGCGCTCAGCGCGCTCCACACCGGCGTGCCATCCCGCGAGGTGGCGTTGACGTAACGCGTTCGGTAGGTGCCGGGAATCCGGTCCAGGAAGTAGAAGATGCCGTGTCGCCCGGGCTCAAGGCCGGTGATGAACGACGACCAGGCAGCGGGACTCATGGCGTTCGGCGCGGAGGCCAGCTCGCCCAGCACCCCGCGCTCGACCAGCGACCCAAGGTGTGGCAGCTTGCCCTCGGCGACCCAGCGCCCCACCAGGTCGGGGCTCGCGCCGTCAAGGCCGATGATCAGAATCTTCGCGCCCGTTTCGGACCGTCCCCTCAAGCACCCAGCACTTCGTATCCGGCATTCCCCAGGGGCTTACATGTACCCCAGGTCACGCAGCCGCTTCTCTACTTGCTCGGCCTCTTCCTGCGAATAGGCTGGCTGCCCAGGTGCCTCGTGGCGACCCAGCCTCGCTTCCGAGCACCGCGGCGGGTGCTCTGCCAGGTAGCCAGGATCGAACACCCTTCGGATGGGCCGGCCGTCGACGTCCGGTGGCAGCGGCAGGCCCAGGGCATGAAGCAGTGTCGGGCCAACATCCATGATCGTCGGCTCGCCCAATCCCAGAGCCGACCGCGCTGCACGCGGAACGGCCTCTCCGTCTCCCGCCCGGAACGCCGGACCGGCCGCGAGGAGCCGCCCCTCTCGCGTGGGCACGGTCGTTTCTCCCTCGGCGACCAGCAAGAGAGGAGCATCCGGTGCGGCAATGTGGATGGAGGCGTCCACACCCGGCGCCGACAGGCCCAGGACATCCGCGGCGGCTCCGACGTTCGGCCCAGGGTACAGTTCCTCCGGCGTCAGGGCCTCGGTGAAGAGACGTTCGCCCGTCTCCGGGTGTTCCACGTGGAGCAGCGCCTGCTTGACCTCGGCGACGGTTCTCTCCCGCTCCTCCGCCACCACAACCCCCTCCGGTTCGCGCCCACGGAGGTTCAGTCGCACTTGGGCAAAGCTCCCCCAACTGAATGCCCTTGTCCGCGCCCAGTCTACGCGCTCGAAGCCAACGGCCTCGGCGCCCTGGGCGCCCGGACAATAGCACAGCAGCCCGGCATCCGCCAGCACGCGGGCAACGTTGACCCGCACTCGCGCCGGAGCGAGGCCATACGCCGCGACCGCCATCAGCAACGTCTCCTCTGACCGCACTGAGAGCGCCTCGTGGACCTCTCCCCAGCTCTCGGGCGTGGCACCCAGCACGCACACATCCACCGGATAACTCTCCAGGAGGGCCCGTGGCGGCCCGACACGCGCCTCATCGCCCGCGCGGACGTCCCACCCGTTGAGGGCAGGCGGCGGACACACCCAGGGCACGTCGTAGAGGCCGACCCTGAACCCCACGTCATTCAGGTAGTGCCACAGTGTGCCTGCGCGCGGGGAGTTCCCAATGGCCGGCACCAGGTCGTACGTCCCGGGCCGGAGTTGCTGCGAATCGAACACACCATGCCCCCCCGGATCCCGAGCCGTGATGAAGCTCGTCCAGGCACAAGCCGGGTTTGGCGGAGTCGTCGATTGGATTCCGCACCTCACCCCCTGGCCCAACAGCGACGCGACACCCGGCAGCCCATCGGCCCCGGCCGCAGAGCCGATCGCGCCGAGTGTGGTGCCGTTCAGAGCCAGAACGATGGCTCTCGGCGAGCGAGTAGGGCTGCCTCCCATTGCGGTGCTTCCTGGACCCTCCGATGCCCGAGCGCGCATCGCCGCGCTCCCCGGAGGGACACTGCCCTTGGAGTGCTGCCCGCCCCCTGCGGTTCCGGCATAGTCGCGTAGGCCCGTCGGTCCTCCGACGGGCAAAGCCGTCTGGCAGGAAACCCGGAGCCGTCCGGCCAACAGTAGTGCCGGGTGTCAGCACTGCCCCACGAGGAGCATGAGGCGATGGCTACGCGCAGATCACTCCCCCCAACGCTTTGGCTGCTTGCCGCGCTGGCTCTGCTGGGCGGCGCCCTCCAGGCTGCCCAGTTCTCCCTTCCTTCGGGGAGCGGAAAGGCTGTCTGGGAGGCCGAAGCGGCACTGCACGACGGTTGGGCGAGGTCCGAGCACCCCCAGGCGAGCGGGGGCGCGTATGCCTCGACGCAAGGCTCAACAACAGCCGGCACGCTCGAGTTTGCCTTCGAGGCCTCGAAGCCGACGACCCTCCGGGTGTGGCCGACCTGGTGGCGAGATGGGGTGCGGACCTACGCGCGCCGCTTCCCGTACCCCCTGGCCGCTCAGCCGGGGCCCGATGTGGTGGCCGAGTGCGGCGGGGTGATCTTCTTCACAGCGCCGGTCAACGGGCGAGTCGGTCTCATCGATCCCGCGCGCGAGAAGCTGGTCGGGTCGATCGACGTGGGAGGGTACCTCACCGACATCGTCGC
>Ga0315280_10012490_pt1 | contig 10263 bp, 7 predicted proteins | sample YL17G06_40_MG_FD_203697 | JGI IMG/M metagenome (GOLD analysis project Ga0315280, IMG submission 203697) | Sediment microbial communities from Yellowstone Lake, YNP, Wyoming, USA - YL17G06_40 | ecosystem: Environmental > Aquatic > Freshwater > Lake > Sediment | place: USA: Wyoming | collected...
CGGTTGACGCCGTGACGACACCCCGCTTCCTTTCTTCGCGGCTGAGATGCAAAATCAGGTTGATCCCTCCCCTGGTCTTAAAGGCTCCTGTGGGCAGATGATTTTCATGCTTGACATAGACCTCTGCATCCAGGAGCTGATTAAGCTGAGGATAGGTGTAAAGCGGAGTCTTGGGAAGGTAATGCTTGATGATGCTTCGCGCCTCTAAAATATCTCTAAAGGTAGGTCTCTCGAATTTCATTTTGGCTCCTTTTTTTTCATCGCATGTCATGACATTTTACTTTAAAAATTCAATCAGTCTATCCCGATTGGGAAAAAGGGCGGGTGTCCCCCCCGTATGGAAAAAGACGACTCTGTCCTGTTTTTGAAAATAGCCTTTTTTGATCAAATCAACCAGGGCCACCATTGCTTTCCCTGTGTACACCGGGTCCAGAACAATTCCCTCTGTTCTGAAAAGCAATTGGATGACTTCTGCGACATCTCTGTCTACAACCCCATACCCAGCCTTCACATATTCATCAAGAACAATGATGTCTTCTTGTCTGAGGTCAAGGTCCAAGCCCAAAGCTCTTTCTGTGTCTCGGGCTATAGCCAGGACATCTCCAGCCATCTCTTCTTTTGATTCGGAAACGCTGATTCCCAAGATTCTGCAATTTTTATCAAGCGCTTTAGCACCCACTGCAAGGCCGGCTTGTGTGCCTCCAGAGCCCGCGGCATGGATGACATAATCGATCGCAACTCCCAAGGCCTCTGCTTGTTCTTCCATCTCGGCAAAAGCACTGACATAGCTGATGGCTCCCAACGGTTTCTCCATGGATCCGCCTACTGCAGAGCCGCCGAGCGGTGCAATATAAGGTGTATGTCCCCATTTTCTGACTTCGTGGGCCACCTCCTCCACCATCTCGAGCACATCCTCTCCTCTGACTACCTTCCCTTTTTCGGACTCTCTTATTCTGATATCTGCGCCCAGGATATAGTCGAGGAGGAGGTTTCCATCATATTCCTGGGGAAGTTCGTCTGTTTTGAACAGAAGAAGAATTGGCTTTATTCCAAATTTCCGGGCTGCAGCCGCAGTCTGAAGGCACCAGTTCGATTGGACGCTCGCCCAGGTGATGATGACATCTGCCTGCTTATTCAGTGCGTCTTGGATGATGAACTCCAGTTTGCGAGACTTATTTCCTCCAAAGGCTAATCCGGTAAGGTCATCGCGCTTGATGAAAATTTCCGGGCCGCCGAGGGCCGCAGTCAGATTTTCAAGCTTTTGAAGAGGGGTTGGCAGATGAATCAATTTTTTTTTGGGGAATGTTTCGATTTTCTTCTTAATTTCATTTAGAGAGAATTTAACCATCTTTCTTCCTTTAAAACAGATTCTAAACCTTTATAAAAGATTATCATAATTTGCATGTCATTACGAGCCCGCTCTCTACTGCCTTAAAAACCGCAATGATTATAATCTTGCTAAGGTAACTTTTATCTCTCTGAATTTTTCGGAAGCCCAGAAGCGAATCCAGTCTCCATAAAAATAAAAGATAGGGATGATGATCAGAATGAAAATGGTGGAGCTCACCAACCCGCCTGCGGTACAAAGGGTCAAAGAAGACCAGATTTGCCTCCTTCCTACCTCGACCTTGATCAAGAGCATGGGCAGAATGCCAAAAGCTGTTGTGCTTGTAGTCATAAAAATAGGCCGGACTCTCTCCCTGGTTCCTTTTAAAATTGCCTCTAAAAGAGGAAGGCCCTGTTTCTTTTTTAAATTAATATGGTCAACAACAAGGATGGCATTATTGACAACTATGCCGCCAAGCAAAATCACCCCGATATAACCCGAGGAATCAAAAGGAATGCCGGAAATGATAAATGCCACGAAAACTCCGATTAATTCCAGGGGCACTGCAAGCATAACAAAAAAAGGATGGATAAAGGATTCATAAAGCGCTGCCAGAATCATAAAAATGATGACCAGAGATAAAATGATGGCAAATTTGATCTGGATCTTCTCTTCTTCTGTCATCCGCCACTCTTCCTCTAAAGTGGCTGAAAAACCGGGTGGCAGTCTGAGGCTTGAGAAAATAGCCTTCTTATAATTCATTGCGGCTTTAGAAGGGCCTCTGAATTCCCACATCACTGTTTGCTGGAACTGTCGGTTCTCCCGGTCGATAGACCCGGCGATCGGCCTTTCCTCGAGAATCGAGATATCTCTTAATCTTAAATATTCCCCTTCCCGGGTTCTGAAAAGCGCATCCTGGAATTCGTTCAGGTCCATCTCGTCTGCCTCGGCGAATTTGATCGCCAGGTCAGTCGCTTTGCCCCCGATGATGGATTTGAACGGGATTGCGAAGCGTCCTTTGAGAAGCGTCTGGAAGGAGGAATACAGATACTCGGGATCGACATTGTACTTTCTTAAAGTTTCTCTATCGATTTTTAAAATATATTCAAATGATTCTGCCCCCCACCAGCCATACCGGCTGGAGACCACCCTTACATCTTTGATCCTGGGATTTCTCTTTAGCCTATGTTCGAGTTCGGAGGTTATTTCTTTAAGCTTTTTGAGATTATAGCCAAAAAATTTGATTCTGGAGTCATAAAAGGTGCCTGTCCCCGGGCTCGAAGAGTACCCCTGGGGATCAAAGCCAAAGATACCGATGCTAATTCCTGCAAACTGAGTGGCAAGCCGGATGAGTTCTTCCTTTAGCTTATAAGGTCTGGAGGAGTTTTCGATAGAAGGAGGAAAAGAAATGATCAGACTGGCATTTTCGGCAGATACCAGGGTGTTCATATCTTTTTCATAATTGGCTTTGAGCACCCTTTCCTCGAACTTTTTAGCCACTGCATCCGTCTTCTCGATGTCAGCCCCAGGGGGCATTACGATGCTGACGTATAATCTTTCTTTAGAATACCACTTAAAAAATTCTCCAAGAGTGACTTCAGATCTAAACCATTTATAGCTTCCATAAAAAATCGTCGCTATCACAAGAAGCACTGCTAGAGGATGGCGGATGAGCAACTTTAAGAATTTTTCAAAATAACTCCCAAATTTCTCTTTGACCTCCTTCCTCTTCACCTTCAACAGAGCAGGGCTTAAGGCCGGAATGAGAGAAAAGGAGACCAGGATCGAGGCTGTGAGAGCCGCCGACATGACAATGGCCAAGGGAAGATAATACATCTTGAGCCTTCCCTGGAAATAGGGAAAACAGAAAAAGACACTGACTGTGGTCAAGGTCGAGGCCAGAACCGGCATAAAGACTTCTTTTGACCCCTGGATAGCAGCCTGAATAGGCGCCAGCCCCTTTTCCTGAAGACGGAAAGTGTTTTCGAAAACGACGATGGAGTTGTCCACAAACATTCCAAACCCAAGGGCCAGCGCTCCCAAGGTAAGCATGTTCATCGAAATCTTGAAAAAATAAATGAGGTTGAAAGTGATGACAACCGAAAAAGCAATCGAAGAAAGGATCAAAAGAGAAGGCACGAGGCTTCTCAGAACCAGGAAAATAAGAGCAAAAACTATCAAAGTGATTATTCCAGCCAGGAAATAAAGGTTCCTAAGGTTCTTCTGAATCTCTTCGCTTTCATCATCCACAACTTTAAAAATTAAATCCTGCGGTAATTCTTTTTTGATGAGCCCTAATTTTTTTTTGAGCTCTCTGGCGACTTTGAGCGAGTTACTTCCCTTCTCTTTTTGGATAGTCAGCATGACTGTGGGCTGGCCGTTAATTCTGTTTACAAAAAGAATTTCTCCATAAGAGGGCACAACCTGAGCCACAGCGCTGAGTTTGATGGGGACATTTCCAGAGTAAGCAATGATTATCTCGCCCAGATCGCTCATTCCTTTGATCGAGTTGGAAACTCTGAAGATATACTCCTGGCCTCCCTTTTTCACTCTTCCGGTTGGAAAAGTCCGAAGGCTCTGGCTGAGCGCAAAATTCACTTGAAAAGGATGAATGTCCAGGTCTTTGAGCTTCCTTTTTTCGAGCACAATTCTTATTTCAGGGACAGCGCCGCCGCTCACTTCGACTTTGGCAACGCCTTTGACGGAACCAATCCCGAATTCAAGCTTGTCTTTAAGGATTTCCCTTAATTTCTGGAGTGGATAATCTCCGGAGATGGAATAGCTCAGGAAAGGCCTGACTCTGAAATCTTCTGGCACATAGGGCTGAACCATAGGCACGACGCCATAGGGCAGATTTGCCCTGGCCTTGGCGATGGCTTCTCTCAGAGCGAGGTTTGAAAACTCCAGATTCACTTCAGGGTCAAGATCGAGCGTAATCTTAGACATCCCAACATGGGATTCGGAAGTCACCTTTCTCATGCCTTTCACTGCAGATGCCAATTCTTCGAGAGGCGCTGTCACTCGAGTTTGGATGATTTCGGGCGAAACACCCGGCCATGAAGTCTGAATGTCAATCTGGGGAAAATCTTCTTTAGGCGCAAGCTCGAGCGGAGTGTTCAGAAAGGAATAAAGACCGAGGACAAGAAGAGCGATATACACCATGGCTGTCGCGACGGGCCTTTCAATAAAGACTCTCATTTTCTTAAAATACGCCAGACTCTAATTCGCCCCTCTCCTTCTCCCTCCTCTCACCCCTTATCTTTTTTTGTCCGTGTTTGCTCAACAAGCTCATAAATCACTGGAATCTGGATGAGAGTTAAGAGTGTTGAAAACAGAAGCCCTCCGATCACAACGATGCCCAAAGGTTTTAAAAGTTCTGCTCCTCTTTCAATGCCGAGAGCCATGGGGATAAGCCCAAAGAGTGTGCTAAAAGAGGCCATGAGAATCGGCCTCATCCTGACGCGGCAGGCCTCCACAACAGATTCTCTAAGGCCCATCCCGCTTCTTCTGAGCCGGTTGGCATAATCGACCTCGACGATCGCATCATCGACCACAAGCCCGACTAAAACCACCATCCCGATGATAGAAATAACATTCAGAGTTTGACCGGTCGCAAGCAGCGCCAGGATGGCGCCGGCTGCTCCCATAGGTAAAGTGAACAAAACCAAGAAAGGATGCAGCAAGGATTCAAACTGGGCCGCCATGATCATGTAGGTGAGAAGAATGGCCAGAATCAGAGCAATAATCAGGCTTTTGAAGGATTTGTTCATCTCCTCCTGTTCGCCGCCCGAGACGATTTGGTAGTTTAAAGGCAATGAGAGCTCTCTTATTTTTTCCTGAATCTCGGGCACAATCTGGCTGATTTTTGTGCCCCGCAGGTTGCCCGTGACCAAAATTTCTCTCTGCTGATTTTCCCTCCTGATTTCCTTGGGCCCTCTGACGATTTCATAGGTGACTAATTCTCTTAAAGGAACTAAAGCGCCTTGGTGAGGGATCTGTTCATCGAGAAGTGCATTTAAGTTAGTCCTTGTTCCTTCTTCAAGGCGGACGCGGATGTCGCAGCTTCTCTCAAGCTCTTTAAACTGTGAGGCCACCTTGCCTCGGACGGCGTTGACGAGAAAATTCCCAATGAGGGCAGGCGAAATATGGGAGTATTTTTCCAGAGCTTCTTTTTTTATCTTTATCAAAAATTCAGGCTTGCCATCCCCGATGTTCGTGCTCAAATCGGCGATCCCTCGAACTTCCCTCAATTTCCCGATAAGCTCGCCTGCAATCTCCTTGAGTTTGTTGAGGTCCTCGCCCTTCACTTTAAGCCCCACCTCTGCCGCGGAAAATGCCAGGAATTGCGCCAAAGCGGATTGTTCAGGGATAATTGAAAAGCTTAGATCAGGATAATTCTCAAGCCGGCGCCTCAGGCTCTCGACTATTCTTTCAAGTTGCGAAGGCTTTTCGACCTCAACATAAACCTGGGCGGAATTCAGGGAAACATTAGGATTCAAACTTTCCATGCCGCTGACGATTCCTGTTTGAGAATAAGTCAGTTTAACAGGCTCTTTCTCACTCAGAAATCTCTCGATGGCAGAGACAATGTCTGCAGTCTGCTCCAGCGAATAGTCAACAGGCGTTTTCATGAATAGTTCAAAGGAGCTGACATTAAGCTGGGGCAGATGCTCCCGGCGGATTTGAGTCCCCAAAAGGAAAGTCACGGCAAAAACTAGAAGCGATGCGACCAGCACTTTTGCCTTATGGTCCAACGACCATTCCAAAAATTGTTGATAGTGTTCAACAAATCGAGAATAGACAAAATTAAAACCACTAAAAATGATGTTGAGCATCGGCCTGAAGGGCAGACTCAAATAATGAAGAACGAGCACGAAGAGTTGCAGGATATAGCTCAAGACAAAATTGAGAATAAAATAAATGCCTTTGAGAATTTTAGAAAGCAGCCATCTTAAGCTAAAAAATGGATAGAGTAGAACTCTCAATTTTGTTTTTGGGACAGGCCTTTTCTCAAGGCCGATTTTTCCCTTCTCCCAAAATTGTTTTCCCGCACTCTGAAGCTCAAATTTTCGTGACTCCAGCATCGGAAGCAAAGTCAATGCGACCAGAAGGGAGCTGAGGAGCGAGAACGTGATCGTGAGGCCCGTGTCTTTGAACAACTGGCCAGCCAAGCCATGAACATAGATAACAGGCAAAAAGACAACGATCGTAGTCAAAGCGGTAGCTGTTACAGCCATTCCGACTTCTCTTGTTCCGATATAGGCCGCTTCAGAAAGACTTTTCCCCAGGCTTTTATGCCGGAAAATGTTTTCTGAGACGACAACCGCACAATCATCAAGCATGCCCACTCCCAGGGCCAATCCACCCAAAGACATGATATTGAGGGTGATATGATTAAAATAGAGTAGGTTAAAAGTGCCGATAATGGAGATGGGGATCACGATGTCGATAATCAGCGGAGTTTTCCATTCTTGGAGGAATATCAATAAAACCAGAAAGGCTAAGATGGCGCCCTGAATAATTTCGTTGATGACCGCGGCAATGGCATCTTCAATATATCTAGATTGCTCAGAGACAATTTGGATATTGATCTGAGGGTTTTCCTGTTTGATCTGGTCAATCACTTTCTTCGCTAATTTTGTGATTTTGACCGTGTTCGCGCCGGATTCTTTCCGGATAAGGATCCCGATGCTTTCTATTCCGTTGAGTCGCGTCATCCCTTCCCGCTCTTTGATTGAGTCCCAAACCTTAGCCACATCTTTGAGCCTGACCACTCCGCGTTCCTCGGTTGTTTTCAGGCTTATCTCACCAATTTCGGAGACAGACTCAAACTCTCCTACGATCCTGAATGCATAATTGAACCTGCCCTTTCGGATTGTTCCTCCCTGGAGGCTGCGGTTAAAAGCGTCGATTCTCTGGGCTACTTCATCGATCGTCAGGCTATAGAGAGCAAGGAGCTGAGGGTTGACAGCCACTTGGACCTCCCGTTCAACCCCTCCTGTGATCTCTGCAGAGCCTATCCCTTCGACCTGCTCTAAGCGAGGTTTTATCAATTCTTCAGAGAATTCTTTGAGCTCAAGAAGGCTCTGGTCCCCGGATACGGTCAGGACCAGGATAGGCTTGCCCTTGGGGTCCAGGGGAATGATTGTCGGGTTTTCGACATCCTCAGGAAGTGTCTCGCGGGCCATGTCGAGTTTTTCTCGGGTATGGAGCAGCGCAAAATCCATGTCTGTCCCCCAGCCAAACTCGAGGGTCATGTAAGAAACCCCCTCTTTAGAAATGGACTCCACACGGCGCAGCCCTGGGATGCGGCTAGCAGCGGCTTCGAGGGGGGCGGTGATCAGGCTTTCGATTTCTTCAGGCGCAACTCCTGGAAAGCAAGTGACAACCGAGAGGCGGGGGTAGCTGATACCCGGGAGCAGGTCGACACTTAGCTGGCGTAAAGAGATAAACCCAAGGAGGACCACGGCGAGATAAAACATAATCGTAGTGACCGGCCGATCGATTGAAACCTTAGCGAGCCGCATTGGTAATTGCTTTCATTAGAATATAGACTGAATTTGGGAGCAGAAATTATCATCTTTTAATTTATCTTTTAAATTTTTAGACTTCCCCTTTCTTTCCCCCTCAGGATTTCAACGTCTGAGCAGGCTATTGAGTTGATTAAATCAGCTCTCTTCCATGTTGTATGGTTCTTTTGAAGGGCATAGCCGGAATGGCCTCGCTCCCGTTCAGGTTTTTCACGCCGTTCCCTCTTCACCCTTCTCAGCGCCTGCGGAACTCGCGGGCCAGATCACAGACCCAGCAATGGCGCTTCTCGCCCTCTGCTGGCATCTCCCTTTGACCAGTTTAGGCTCAGACAGCCTCGGCGCCCAGAGGTTCCCTCGAAGGACGGTTCGGGAAGGCTAAACCTTCAATGGTCGCTTCAGTCATCCCGGCTATGCTTTTTAATAGCTCTAGACGCATCATTCACCTCCACAATCTGGAAGAGATCCATTGAATTAAAAAAATCAAGTGTACTGGCTTAAAGTCACCATCACCGGCTCCGGCTTTTCCTCATAAACAAGCTCAAGCTTTCTGTAAAGAAAATAATCGTTGACAATTTTAATCGCCAAAAGGATGAAGAGCACAGCACCATAAAAATAATAGAAATTCGACGGCCTCTGAAAGAAGTTCGATTCAATTAGAGCCATGAGCGAGACATACCCCAAAAAAGCGAAGACATAGACAATCCATAGAATATGAATTTTTCCCTTCCCTGGAAGATAAGTGCAGGCAAAAGGAATTTTGGGATATTTAAAAAATAAAAGCTCCAGGAGCAAGGTTGAGAGCGCGAGACCGAAAAGACAATGGAGCAGCGCATTCTGCCATCCCCAGAGAAATAAATAAAAGACAAAAAGCGCAAAAAAAAGAGGCAGCAGGGCGAAGAAAAAAATCGCTTTCTTAAAGCCTGAAAAATAGTGCTTTTTGGCCTCAACTTCAGTCATTCTAAAAATCCAGTTTGCTTCCGGTGAAGAGGGAATATTGACCAGGATTCTTATCCCGACCAAAAGAAAGAAGGACAAGATGAGAGGAATAGCCAGGATGTTTTTGCTCGAAACAGGAAATTTCGCGGCTTTTGTTCCTCCGGAAGCGAGCAAGACAAGGATCAAAGCGACTGCCACTGCTAGGTAGGAGGCAAGCCGCATCTTGTGCTGGTTGCTCCGGGAAAAGGTCTTTCCAAAGAAGGAGAAAATAGCCCTTTGAACAGGATTCCTCAAGAAAATAGTGTTGAAAACACCGGAAAAAAATTCTCTCAATTTCAAAGCATGGACAGGCTTTGTTTTCACTTCCTGAGTTCTTTTGATGTGCCTTCGGTAGCTCATCTCAAGCGTCACAAAAAAAGCTACAAGAATAAAGACGATGGCCAACAGAGCCAAGTTAGCCAGTGCTTGAAAAAAAGGGTCCTAGTTTCCAAGAAGCTTTTCATAGATGCCCACAAACCACATCGGCGGATAGGCATAAATGAAAGTCGAGTTGCTCTCTTTAAGCTCTTCAAATGATGATATTTCGTGGGGAAGCCATGTGACTGAAGTCAATAGATGAAAGAACATCAGAAAGACAAAGGCGACCAGAAGGATAAACCGGAATATAAGCGAAACTTTTTTGAAGAGGCTTTGGCTCAAGACCACCATCAAGATTCCTTGAAGAAAAATGCAAAAAAAGAACATGAATACGTTTGCTAAAAAACAGCTCAAAAAATGAACTAGTCCAAAGCGCAGCAAAAACACCACACTCAAGGACCGGTACCGGGAAAGATAGTATGGGAAGACAAACGTCGCCATCAAGTTCACGCCGGCTGAAAAAAGGGCGATGAAAAGAAGGAATGACGCAAACTTGGAAGAAAAGAAAGTTCTAATCTTAACCGGAAGGCCTATGAGGTTGGAATAATCTCTGGCATCGGGAAAAATGACATCCCATTCAAGGACTGTTATAAACCCCAGCACGATCATAAAAAAGGAGATAAAAAAGCCTTTTTCTTGCCAGGAAATCCCATTGTCCGGAACAAAAAGGTATTTAAAGAGTATGGAATTGGAAATATGGCCGCCCAGCACGACAAGGAGGGCCAGCACAGCAATCAGCCTCTGTTTCATCTGCTCTTCAAAGGCAACCAGGTCATTCTGGAAAAACAGGTTAAAGAAATGTCTGGTGAGAACGAGAAATTGCCTGGCATCACCTTTGAACAGAGAAATGAATTTTTCAAAAGAGACCATGGTTCTATTAAGAAGTGCGTTTCATAACTTCCACAATTTCACGTGCCACAACATCTGTGTCTTCATGCTCTACGAGTTGGCTGAAAATTCCCTAGAGCCAGGGCAGCTTCATCAGGTTTCGCAAATTCTCAACAGAATCATTGGCGACCACCATCCCCTGGTGGAGGATGATCACCCTCGTGC
>Ga0315280_10012491_pt1 | contig 10263 bp, 12 predicted proteins | sample YL17G06_40_MG_FD_203697 | JGI IMG/M metagenome (GOLD analysis project Ga0315280, IMG submission 203697) | Sediment microbial communities from Yellowstone Lake, YNP, Wyoming, USA - YL17G06_40 | ecosystem: Environmental > Aquatic > Freshwater > Lake > Sediment | place: USA: Wyoming | collected...
GAAGAGATGCTGGTGGCAATCAAGCATGCGCGAGAGATAGGCGCCCGGATTGAGCTGATAGACCGGGATATAGGATTGACATTTCAGCGACTCATTAATCTAATGCCGTGGCGCGAGAGGCTCAGACTTTTCGCTGAGCTGCTGATCGGCCTCCTGCCCATCGGCAAGCCCGTGAAGCTAGAGCAGTTCACGGACGAACAGATAGTCAACTATCTTTTGGAGGACCTGAAGCGAGCCTCGCCCATCCTTTACGAGGTCCTCATCCAGGAGAGGGACGCCTACATGGCCTCTAAGCTGGCCATGCTTTTATCGGAAAGTAAAAAGGTGGTCTGCGTGATCGGAGCTGGCCATGTGCCCGGGATTTTCGATCGATTGAGTAGAGGTAACTTGGAGGGCTGGGGAGCTAGCCTAAAGTACGAAGTTGGTGGTTGAACATCCCTCGCCTTTTCGTAAACCTTTTAAAAGTGGTCATAAAATCTCAGTAGAGCTGAGCAAATGGATGCTGAAACAATTGAAAAACTTAAACAGATGCTGGGGGTTCCGATAGACAGGGTTGAGGAGAAGGGAGAGGAGATCCTCGTCCATGTCCCGAAGGCTCAGGTCGCCAAAGCCATAGGTTCAGGTGGCTCAGTAGTAAGATCGGCTGAACTCATTCTGAAGAAAAAACTCACCATTGAAGAATCCACCGGTCAATGAATTGTTCTTGCGCAACCTGTTCCAGCGCGCGGTTCTCCCATATTTTTAAATTATCACAGCTAATAGAGTGATGAGGTGGTTTAATGACACAGGCGTATGTGCTGATAACGGCGGCGATCGGCAAGGTGAAACACGTCGCGAAGGAGATCAAGGGATTGCGCGGAGTCAAGTCCGTACATGTAGTTACCGGGCCGTACGACATCATCGTGTTCGTGGAGGCCCAGAGCTTGGATGCGTTGACTGGCACGGTCGTAGAAGGCATCCACAAGATTAAGGGCGTCGTTGACACAAACACGGCTATTGTTGTCGAGATATGAAAAAATTGGATAGCCCCGCCCGGAACTTCGTCGGTCGAGCCGATTTCGAACCGGGGTCGACGGATCCAGATTGCGGCCTTTTAGGTGTCCGCCAGGATTGACCATTGGGCCCGGTCAAGGCCGGTCTACCCCACGGGGCTACATCTTATATGTTTTTTGATAACTTTTCAAGCTTTCTAATTTCGGCGCCGAAAAATTTCCACTTTAATGGCGGGCCGGACGGGATTCGAACCCGTGCTGCAGGCTCCGGAGGCCCGCGTCCTATCCAGGCTAGACTACCGGCCCAATAATTATTCACTACAAAAGAAAAAAGTTGCTAAGCTATTCCAGTATTAGCTCCATCGCATTTTCAATCATCGAAACTTCTTGAACTCCAATGTCCCAACCCGCACCACCTCGATGGGATATACAGCGTTTTGAAATCTGAAATCCGACACTTTTTGAGTGTGTAACGATGATCAAGATAAGATTTTAGCCATGTTTTATTTTGAAAATTTAACTTGGTGGAGGCCGCGTTCCTAACACGACCGGAATATTCATCGTTTGGTTGTCTCTCACGATTGTTATGTTGATCGTTTGGCCCGGTAAGGTATGCTCTTCGCTATAAGATAAGAGTTCATCACCATTCGCGATACGAACGCCGTCGAGGGCTATCACTATATCCCCGCCTATTAATACAGCCCCCACCGGTGTTTGGAGCCATTCTGTTCCCGCGCGCAAACCTGCGTTATCAGCTGGCCCTCCGCTCACCACTTGGGTAAGCAGCCATCCGTAGGTGACATTCTCGCCCATCGCATTAGCGATTTCATAGTTCATATCCGTCCCACTAACGCCTAACCAAGAATGTTGGGTGTATGATCCTGTTTCCACTAGCGACCCTATCTCCCGCAGTATTGTGTTGGACGGAATCGCAAAACCCAACCCTTGGGAATTGGCTACTATAGCCGTGGTTATCCCAACAACCCAGCCCTGGTAGTTAAGCAATGGCCCACCAGAATTGCCCGGATTGATCAGCACACTTGTTTGGATAATGTTCGCGATTGAAAATCCGCCGGTCGTTGATTCATTTATGGTTCGCCCGAGCTGACTTACTATCCCTACAGTCATGGATCCCGCGAGGCCAAATGGATTGCCAATCGCTACCACGGGGTCACCTACTTTCAAGGTTGATGAGCCAGCGATTTGAAGGGGCTTAAGTTCGTTCTCTGGAGCTTCCGTTGAGAGCGCCGCCAGATCAGCGTACGCATCCGAGCCCAGCACAGTTGCAACATAAGCGTTTCCATCACTAAAAGTCACGGTAATGTTTTCAGCGCCATCAACTACGTGGAAGTTTGTGACGACGATCATCCGTCCCTCCAAATCGTATACGAACCCGGATCCTTGAACCTGCCCGTATTGCGTGCCGAAGATCGTGCTTTGCGATACGACCCCTTGAATCATCACGACCGAGTCTTTGGTCTCTTCGTACAAATTAGATAGCGAAGTGTTGTCCCCCACCATGTAAGTGATGTTTTCAACATACGTGACGTTTTCAACATGAGTGATGTTTTCAGATTGGAGGTTGGAAATTTGGTTCTGAAGTCCCGAGACTTGATTTTGCAGGCTGTTAATCTCCTGTAGGGTCATCGAATAGCCGAGGATTCCTCCTACAAACAAGCCGACTACGAGCGTCACCGCTACGAGGGTGAAAGGGAAACGGGTTTTGTGTCGACTTTTAAATCTGCTCGATACCTTGCCCAACTCGCTCACCGTTTATTTTTTTGTTTTGGGATACTCTTTTCTTTTTTGCCAGCCAATACGCCAAGTGAGAAAGCGGTTGCTGTAATCGCGGTGATGGCACCAAACCCGAAGCGAAATTTTTTACTGCGAGCGCCCATCAGAATCACTTTCAGGTGTTTCATCAGGTATTATTAGCTTTTTAGCAGTTTGCCATCCCTAAGAAATAGCATTCTGTCGGACAGTGAAGCCATCTGTTTGTCGTGAGTTACCAATATGATCGTGCTTCCCTCTTCACGGCGGAGTTCCCTCAGCAATTGGATGATATCCTGGCCGGTTTTTGAATCCAGATTCCCCGTGGGCTCATCCGCCAAAATGATCGCTGGACTGTTCGCTAGAGCCCTTGCAATGGCCACCCTCTGCTGTTCCCCCGCGCTCAGCCTGTTAGGCTTGCGGCCGGCTTTGTCTTCCAATCCCACAGACCCTAGGAGCTTAAGAGCCCTGCCCTTCCTCTTACCTTTTGGTATCTTTCCCCGCTCCATGGGCAATTCGACGTTCTCGAGGGCTGTGAGTGTCGGGATCAAATTGAAGGCTTGAAAGATGAAACCGACCTTTTCGGCCCTGATTTTTGGCAGTTCCGATTCCCTCATCGCTGTGACATCTAAGCCGTCGATGACAACCTGGCCTGAGGTTGGCTTGTCGAAGCAGCCCAGCATACTCAGAAGTGTTGTTTTCCCAGAGCCTGAAGGACCCATTATCGACATGAACTCACCCCTCCCCACCTGAAGATTGACATCGGATAGAGCTGCAACACTGTTTTCGCCAGCCTCATAGACCTTTGTCAGATTCTTTGCTTCCAACACATACTCACTCATATCTCAAAGCCTCCGCAGGTCTCTTCCTCGAAGCCCACCAAGACGGATACAAGCTACCCACGACCCCAAGGAGGACGGCGACACCCAGACCAAACAAAATCAAAGCAGCGCTGGGCATAACTATCTGGGCTGTTAACTGTGAAGAAGGCCCAAGAAATCTCCCGCTGAAGCCCGTGGGGATAGAGGCATTGGGGAGAAGGATGCTGGAGAGGAGAGGCGCGCCGAAGGAACCGATGACGCACCCGACAAGCCCTCCCGTCAGGCCAATTATTGCTCCTTCCACCATAAACTGGGATGTGATATTCCGGTTCGTGAAGCCCAACGCCTTGAGGATACCTATCTCCTTAGTCCTCTCCCTGACTGCGTAAATCATCGTGAAACATACTATCAAACCGCCCGCAACTATTGCGATCAAAATCTCCTGACCTGCCAAACTGGCCATCTGGGCAAGCCGCGATGACACATTCTCCTCGACTCCCTGGAAAAACCCGGGTATCGTCTGGAGGAGGCTGGACTGGGTTGTCACGCTGACCGAATCCCCGTAGGCGGCGTCTATCGCATTCACGACGTTGTCGACGTCCCCCACGCTATCTGCGAATACCCGTATCTGGCTCACCTTACCTAGCTGATCGAACATCGCCTGAGCATCATCCAAACTCACATACGCTTCTCGGTTAGACATTTGGTTACCCGCGAAAATGCCGACAACAAGGAACGAATAGTCGCCTATATTCACCGACTGGCCCACGGTAACGTTGAAGTAATTTTCAGCGAGGGCACTCCCCAAAAGAATACAGCCGTTGTCGTTCTCATTGAGCGCTCTTCCACTGACAATGTTGCTAGGTTGGATGCCATAATTTTCGTCGACGGATGAATTTAAGGGGATTCCCGTTATTATCATGAAGTTCCTGAAACCCTGATACCCTTGATCCTCAGCGCTCGAGAGCGACGAGAAGCCCCGGAGTTCTGGCACCACAGCGACAACCCCTGGTATGGAGGCGATATTTTCGGCTATGTTTTCATCTATGAATCCCCTGCCTCCAAATGGACCTCCAGATGGCATTCCTCCGAAGTTTTCCTGAGGTGGTCCCACGGTGATTTCAGTAGCAACATTGCTTATGAAGCTCTGATACGCGGATCCTATGTTCTCAACTGTCGTTTCAACTGAACTTGAATAGGCTTGGGCGGCTGCTGGAATAGTTATCAGGATTGCGATGGAGAGGCCGAAGGCGATGATGACCAAGAAGGTTCTGACCTTTCTTCTCCAGATGTCCCTGGTGGCCATTTTCAAAGCGCCCATCTAATGTCCCCCAGCTTGAAAGCTCCCCTTAGTACTTTTCGATGCATTTGTTCTCCGATACCATGCGACGCAACTATCGCTAACATTACTGCCGCAATGCCTCTCGTCCAACTTTTCACCACTTTTTTGTCCCTGTTTAGCCTCAGGATTTCTCGATCACGGTCCATTCTACTTTCACTATTTTAGTTACCTTTCCCGCTTCCAGGTCCACCTGTACTAGCGCTCGGCCCCCCTCTTTGCACAATGTCAAAATAGCACCCGTCGCTTTGGTGATGTCGCCATTTCCCTGCACCGTGGCCTTGATTATTGGCCTGATGGATACGTTTTCATAACCAGCGTCCAACAGATTTTGAACATCAGAATCGTTCTCTGCTATGTTAATTACATTCTCCTTGAACTCCTCGCTCACACTGATTTTAGGGCCGAATCCCCCGCAAAATGGACCATAGTGTCTTCCCCAACGCCACTGCCAGATGAAAGGCGGCTTACTTTCATTTTCTATATCTGCGCGTAAGGAGATACCCCCTCTTCCGCAGGGTGTTGCTACTTTCGCAACTACATCAATGTCGCTGCTAGTGATGCCTGTGCCCACATTCATTTGAGCTAACACCGCTCCGGCCGTCGCCAATACCACCACTATCGCAGCTAACATGGGTATTATTTTTTTCATTTTTCCTACCTTTTGTCTTGTTTCTCAACTTTACATTATTAAAGAGTTTTTCAGAATTAGACCCAATTTTAGCCCAGTCTAGGTGCGTAAAATGCGGGGTCCGCAAGCCGGAGTAAATACGAAGTAACGCAATAAAACGCTTTTTAAGCCGAAAACATCTGGAAACCGTTTAGTTACAGATCATTTGCTGTGACAACAAGAGTTGGAAGGACATATTTATTATCGCAGTCTTATTTTGTGTTCGGAGCGGTATGGATGTTCGCTAGCGTACGCCCGCTGAAGTATTTGCTGGGGTGGCTGATCGCAGGCACGAGGGGCGGTGCTACTCGCGCCCAAATAATCAAGGTTTTAAAGGAGACCCCGCAAAATGCAAATCAATTGACGCATCTGCTTAACAAAGACTATAGAACGATAAGGCATCACCTCAGGGTTCTTCAGAAGAACAGAATAATCACATCCGCTGGAGATAGGTATGGCACCACATATTTCTTGTCTCCGGAAATGGAAGAGAATTACGCTTTGTTCGAGGAGATTTTGAAGAAAATATGGAAAAAAGAAAAAAGGGAGGAGAATAAATGAAACATCATATGAGCAAACATCGCACGAGCAAAAACGTGAAAATTTGGTTAGTACTGGGAATATTGGCAGCGGTAGCGTTGCTGGTAGCATTCTGGGCTGCTATATATGCGCCGTCGCCGCCTAGAGGTTTTCCAGGGAGACTTTTTCCTGGAGATATAGAGCTGTATTACACAGTTAAAACGGTAGTTTCCACGATCAACGTCGCAATTTTAATCATCCTGCTGAGCACGTACATCGGCATATACAGGAAGACAAAGTCAGAGTTCACAATCGGATTAACGATATTTTCAATGGTCTTACTTCTCAATGCTCTTGCCTCCAATCCCTTAATAATTCAGGGCTTTGGTTTCCAACCGTTCGGTCTTGGACCGTTCGCCATGTTGCCAGACCTATTTACATGCGTAGCATTAATTATACTTCTATACCTCAGCGTCAAATACTAGGAATATCACCATACACGCGTGGAATTTTTTGTAAGTGAGCACGCGCGTTCGTTAGGCCTATACTAGAATATTTAACCAGACAGTAGCTGGACACAGCAGTTTTGAACCCTTGACCGTTGAAAAATGCAAACCTAGGATAGGCGATGATATAGCCTTCGGTCAAAAAGATACCTATTTCAGTTCTGTGAGCTTTTTGACTGGCACACTTTTTCTAAAGTGGTGAGAAGGGCGATATAAAAAATTGGCGGGCCCGGTGGGATTCGAACCCACGACCTACAGGTTTCTCCCATCATGTCCGAAGCCTGCCGCGCCATCCAGGCTGCGCCACGGGCCCCAATTGCTTTTATCATCTTACATTAGTATTCTTTTTGTGATTAAGGGTGATCGAGTGAAGACTCTGCTACTGATCTGCGACGGGATGGCCGACCGCCCAGTGCACGAGCTGGCCAACAAGACTCCGCTTGAGATAGCGAACAAACCAAACATGAACTGGCTGGCCAAGCACGGGATATGCGGCATCATGGACACCATCGCGCCGGGAGTCCCCCCCGGAAGTGACACGGCCCACCTAGCACTCCTAGGTTACGACCCTTATGAGACATACACCGGACGTGGGCCTTTCGAAGCGGCTGGCGCGGGCATCGAGCTCAAGGCAGGAGATGTCGCTTTCAGGGCAAACTACGCCACCGTGGATGAATCGCTAACGATTACGGACAGGCGCGCTGGACGCATTCAAGGGACTGAACCACTTGCGGCGGCGGTGAGCAAAATTAAACTATCCGGCGCGGAATTCGTCTTCAAAAGTACTGTTGGTCACCGGGCCACCCTTGTCCTTAAAGGCAAGGGATTGTCTCACGAAGTCACCGATTCAGACCCACACGATGTTGGGAAAAAACCACTTCAGGTAAAACCGTTGATGCGAACCCCAGAACATGCCATGCCATCCTACCCTATAATCGCCGGTGGCATGCGAAAGTATGTCGTCCGCAGAAATTGGGCTACAAAAACAGCGAAACTCCTGAACGACTTCTCACATAAGGCGTACGAAATTCTCAGAAACCATCCTTTAAACAAGGAGCGCATCCAGAAAGGGCTCCCTCCCGCAAATTACATCCTGCTCCGCGGCGGCGGTGTCGTTCCTCACTTGAGACCTTTTCACGAACAGTTCGGACTCAAAGGCGCATGTGTGGCCGCTGCGGCGCTCGTGAAAGGCGTCTGCAGGTTGGCCGGCATGAGCGTAGTCGATGTACCCGGCGCAACCGGAAGCGTCAACACAGATTTGAATGCAAAAGCAAAAGCAGCGCTGCGAATGCTTGAAGACCACGACCTCGTGCTGCTGCATGTGAAAGGCTTTGACGAGGCGAGTCACGACGGCAACGCGCGCGCAAAAATTGAACTCATCGAACGTACAGACGCTATGCTGAACCAGTTCATCGATGCTGTGGATTTCATCGCCATTGCTGTGGATCACACGACGCCAGTGAGCATCAAAGAGCATACGGGCGACCCGGTTCCAGTTCTGATATCAGGCCCAGGTGTGCGCACAGACGATGTACAGACTTATGGCGAACGCTCGGTTGCGAATGGCGGCTTGAGTAGAATTCGGGGAAAAGATTTTATGCCTATCATAGCCGACCTGATGGGAAAAAGTACGAAATTTGGAGCGTAAAGCGAGAAAGTAACAGGTTTTTAGGTGATATGTACTCTTATGATAGATGTGGTAAAATGCGGGAAAAAATTGAAGCAGCCCTGAACAAGATCCGGCCAGCGCTCCAAGCCGATGGCGGTGATGTGGAACTCGTCGACGTGACAAAGGATGGAGTGGTAAAAGTCCGCTTGGTCGGGGCGTGCGCTGGGTGCCCAATGTCTACAATGACGCTTGCATTCGGCATTGAACGTGAACTCAAAAAACAGGTGCCGGGTTTAAAGCGCGTCGAGCCGATCTAGGTCCCCAAAAATGATTTTAGTTCACTTGGCTTTACCACGCCACGCTCAGTTACTATACCTGTTATCAAACGCGCAGGGGTCACATCAAACGCCGGGTTAAGAATTTTTACACCCTTTGGGGAGATCCTCTTTCCCTGGATGAACTGCACTTCTTGAGGCGCGCGGTACTCGATAGGGATCCCCTTGCCGGTGGGTGTGTTAAGGTCGATGCTCGTGGTGGGAACTACCACGTAAAATGGCACGCGGTGCTCTTTAGCGAGAACCGCTATTGTATAGGTACCGATTTTGTTCGCTGCGTCACCATTCGCCGCGATCCGATCGGCCCCGACTAACACTTTAGTTACCTCTCCCCGGGCCATCAAATGTCCCACGGCACTGTCGACCACGAGTGTCGTCGGGATCCCTTCTCGCTTCAACTCCCATGCCGTCAGTCTGGCTCCTTGTAATAGCGGCCTTGTTTCCGTGGCTATGACCTTTATTTTTTTTCCCTCACGCCAAGCGGAACGTATCACTCCCAAAGCCGTTCCGTAGTCAACGGTGGCCAGTGCCCCAGCATTACAGTGGGTGAGCACCACATCTCCGTCTTTCAACAGCTTCGCGCCGTTCTTCCCTATCTTCTTGTTCACCTCGATATCCTCCTCCGCAATGCGTCTCGCCTCGCACGCGACTGCTTTGCGTGTTTGCTCAACGCTAGCGGAGGCTTGAGCCACATCCATCACACGTTTCAACCCCACGAAAAGATTTACTGCAGTCGGTCGCGTTCGCTTCACAACATCGGCGGCTCGTCCAAGTTCCTGCAGTAGCTGGGCCTTTGTCTTTGCCTTGCTTCTGAGCGCGGTAACTGCAAGCGCCATGGCCGCGGCGGCTGCGAGCGCCGGAGCACCGCGCACTTGCATGCGTTTGATTGCCCTCGCCAATTCTTCAGCGTTTTTACACCGGACTAATCTCAACTTTTGGGGCAGCTTCGTCTGATCTATGAGCACAACGCTATTGCCCCGGAGTTCTATCGTGCGCAAGCTTTCACCGATTCTTCCTGTGTCTCCAGTGCCATAAAACATCATGAACTAGCAGCACTATCCCGAGCAAAAGGCCGCCCCAGGCCAGCCACGGGTTGTATTCCCCAATTATGAGGGTTTTGAAACCAATTGCGGCCACGCTCCAGAAGATCAAGAAGACGCCGATGTAACCGTGGTGGATATACAACGTTTCACCCCTAAATTTCTAACCAATTCTTTAAATTAAAGGTATTCAGGAAACAATGGTTATCATATGCTCACAAATGCCAGGAAAGCAGCTGAACTGATAAAAAAACACAGACATCGCTCCATTGAAATCGTCTCTCATATGGATGCCGACGGTGTCTGCTCTGCCGCCATTATCTCAAAAGCGCTCGATAGGCTCGACATCAAACACAATGTGAAATTCGTCCGCATGCTCTACCGCGAAGTTGTGGATGAACTCGACCCTGCTGACCTGACAATCTTCACGGACCTCGGGAGTTCCCAACTCCAGAATCTTCAAACTAAATTTTGCGATCATAACGTTATAATCTCAGACCACCACGAGCCACGACAGATGGAAGGCTGGCCGGGGCTCGTCCACCTGAACGCCCACCACTACGGCCTGAACGGAGCACAGGAGATCAGCGGAGCGGGCATGACCTATTTAATTGCTCGGGAACTCGACCGCGCCAATCTCGATCTCTCCGCACTCGCAATAG
>Ga0315280_10012493_pt1 | contig 10262 bp, 8 predicted proteins | sample YL17G06_40_MG_FD_203697 | JGI IMG/M metagenome (GOLD analysis project Ga0315280, IMG submission 203697) | Sediment microbial communities from Yellowstone Lake, YNP, Wyoming, USA - YL17G06_40 | ecosystem: Environmental > Aquatic > Freshwater > Lake > Sediment | place: USA: Wyoming | collected...
GCCCAAACCATGGCTGGGCTCCCCTGCTGTAGGCTGGGCACTCGCCTTCGAAAACTCTGCGAAGAGCAGGGGGAGATCCTCATCCTTTATCCCGACGCCCTGGTCTTCCACCCAGATTTCAAGTCCTTTCCCCGACCTCCTTGCGCCAAGGGTGACTGTGGTGTTCGGATTAGAGTACTTGAAGGCATTGGATAAGAGATTGTCAACGGCTTGTTGCATGCGCTCGTTATCAAACCGTGCATGGCCAATGTCCTCGGCCGCAGACATGATCAAGGCTATCCCCTTCTGTCTTCCGATCATCTCGTTTGCCTCGTAGCATTTATTCAAGAACTCTCTCACGTCCACGTCCTCAAGCCTCATTTCGAGCCTTCCGCTTCTTATCTTGGACACATCCAGGAGGCTGTCTATTAGGGCCAGCATCTTTTCGGTTGCCTTGGCGATATTGTTGAGGATGGTCTGGCGAATCGGCTTGGTGGTCCTTCCCTGCAGCAGCTTCGTAGATACTTTCACGACCGTCAGGGGATTTCGGAGGTCATGGGCGGCCATTCCGAGGAAACGGTCCTTCGTCTGGTTGAGAATCTCAAGCTCGCGATTCTGCCTGGCCAACTTTTCCTCTGTCTGCTTGCATTCGGTGATATCCTGGATGGTACATCGGATACCAATGATCCGCCTATTTTCATCGAGGATCAGCCGATCTTCAATGAGGACAGGAAAGGTGGTCCCATCCTTTCTCCTGTAGGTCCGTTCGAGACCACGGCCTGGTGATCTCGAACCGGCCAATTTTTCAAGGATCTGCTCACGGGCCACTTCCCTTTCAACATTAAACTCCCATATTGGTCTCCCTATCATTTCATCCTGGGTATAACCAAGCATCTCCAGGTCAGTTTGATTGACTCTGGTGATCCGTCCCTCCTTATCGTATTCGTGGTATCCTACCGGCGCATTGTCATACAGGTCTTTGAATCTTTCCTCACTTTTTCGCAATTCTTCCTTGGCTTTTTTTTGCTCGGTGACATCTCTCAAGGTACCTTCGACGCCGATCGGCTTTCCAGCCGAATCATAAAGGAAATGTGCATTGACAGAGGTATAGATCAGACGATTGTCTTTCGATTTCAACCGGACTTCATAATCCGCAACCTCTCCCTTTTCTCCAATCGCTTTCAAAAACCCTACCCTATCCTCTGGATTGAAATAGACCTCTTCAATGGGTTTGCCAAGCAACTCTTCGCGAGCATATCCTGAATATCTTTCTATGGATGGACTTATCTCGATAATTTCTCCCCGATTGTTCGCTTGATAGAACACATCCTGAACATTTTCGAAAATCTTCTTATACTTTTTTTCGCTTTCTTTGAGGGCCTCTTCGGCCCGTTTGCGCAGGGTGATATCGATAAAGCTTTCAAGAAGATGTTCTCGACCCCCAAGTACCACCGACACCACGGTCTTGATGATCGGTAATTTTTCACCTTTGGCCGTGAGCAATACACGCTCCGAACTGTCGACAGTCTGTGCAAGATCTGTAATTGGACAATGCCCTTCTTCTGCGGAGCAGATATATTTGTGACACACTGAACCAACAATCTTTTCTTTTGGTTCACCAATCAACTTGACGGCAACTAAATTTGCGTCGACGATCCGGTGTGTTTCGGGATCGATGATCACGATCCCCGTTTGGACGGACTCTAAGATGGTCTTGAACCTGCCTTCGTTCTCCTTCAGCGCCTCTTCCATCTGCTTGCGCTCGGTGATGTCTTCAAAACTTCCCTCATAGCAAAGCACCTGACCATCCACATCACGGAGGACTCGTGAGTTTTGTTCTACCCAAACGATCGATCCGTCGGCCCGCCGCAATTGTGTTTCGAAATTCCAGACGACCCCGTCGCGCTCCATAAGGGTTTGCCATTGAGTACGACTCTTTGGATCCAGATATACATCGACAGCATTGATCGCCAGTAAGGACTCGCGATCCGGGTACCCTAAGATCTGTACCAGGGCGGCGTTGGCGTCTAAGACCTGCCCTGTTGGTGTGGTTCGGTAAAGGCCCACGGGTATGTGGTCAAACAAATCCCGATAGTGGGCCTCACCGTCCCTCCCCGACTTCCCGGCCTGCCAGCCCACGTTCTCGCGCATTTCCAATTCAGATGTCCGTTGGTGTAATTCAGCTAATTCATTTGTGAGCTGCCTTTTTTCCTCTTTTTGATCATCCATTTTGGTAACTCCACCGACAGGGACGGAAATGAGGGACGTGGATGAAATCTGTGAAATCTATGAATCTAAGTTGCTGACTCCACTTTTTGAATTGCCTTGACGACGACTGATCCACATAACCCCTACTTGTCTTACTATTTTGGCCATCGGTGTTCGCATTTCATGACTTTGGAGCGATTCTTGCGTATCATCATATGCTTGAAAGATTCCAGAAAAGTCTAGTCTCGCTTGCCGAGGTACAGAAATCTTCTGCCACAACTGCCAAGGGATGTAAAGTGATTATTTTCATCAACGTCCCCTACGTTCCTTGTCCCCTACGTTCCTTGTCTTGAACAAGCAAGAATTGAGAGCGACATAATAAAGACCTAGTTTTTCAACTGACCTGATTTCTCGATTGAATTCTTTTCCGACTTCCAGGATCAGTCCATGTGCTTCCTGGGCTGTAGCATTCTCCATTGTCTGTTCTCGATCCTGATCATCCAGTTTTGCCTTGTTTCGATGGAGTGATATCCACTGGGTCACCGAGAAATTCTGCCATCGTGCGCCCAATGGAATCAACATTGCCGAAGAAGGGAAGATGGATGTTCCCTTCTAATTGAACAAAGCGGGCGCCAGGGATCATAGCCGCCATCTCTCTCCCCAACTGAAAAGGGATTGCCCGGTCTCCCCGCCGATGCATCACCAACGTGGGTACGCGAACCTTGGGAAGTAGGTCGACCACGTTAAGGCTATAAGTAAGGTCCATTAATTGGGCGGCCATTTCCGGAGTAGCGGCCTCCCGCTGCAACCGGGTAAACCACCGGATAGAGGCTTCGTCAATACCGGGCAGGAATAAGTCGGCAAGGGTTTTAGAACCCATCCCCCAATGTGCTCTGATCAATGATTTTAATCCCAACTTAAGCTCGTCAGCGGCAATGGCTTCCCCACGGGCGTAAGCTCCATATAAAATGAGATGCGAAACACGTCGGGGATGTTCGGCTGCATAAGCTGCGGCAACTGCGCCCGATTGGGAAATCCCCCAAAGCGCGAAGCGCCTGAGCTTGAGATGGTCAACAACCGCTTCCAGTGGCCGAAGCTCAGATTCCAAAGAGAAGTCGGTTCGGCTCCGCTCCGAGAGACCGCAGCCATATTTATCGTAAGCCACTAAAGTGTGGTTGCGAGCCAGTTTTCCCCGTAAGGCACGCAAGGCCGGAAGTTCCGCGTACAACTGCAAATGGCTGATCCATCCTGGAACGATGACCACAGCTGGTCCCTGGCCTACGGTCGAGTAAGCTACTCGCACGCCATCGGGGGTTGCACAGAAACGAATTTGCTGTTCCATGTGTCTCGGTTCAGGTTCCGATAGAACACGATAGACTCGAACCGCTTTCTCAATATTCTTGACCGTATGCTCACCCAAATACTCATACCCCAAAGACAGCTTCTTCCCCAGAAAGTCATAAGCTGATCCGGAGATGCACACACCTCCTGCCTCTGATAAGCTCTCTATCCGCGCTGCTATGTTAACCCCATCCCCGTAGATTCGTCCTTCCTCCTCAATCACATCCCCAAGATTAATACCGATTCGAAACTCCATTGTGCGATTTTCTGGAAGCCCAGCATTTCTGGTTTCAAGTTCTTTCTGAATCTCGACAGAACACTCAACTGCATCCACCACACTGGCAAACTCAGCCATTAGATTATCCCCTGTAGAATCCACCACCCGGCCATGATGATGCTGAATCAGTCCAGTCATCACTTCTTTATAGGCATTCAGGGTGCGAACTGTCCCTTTCTCATCTTCCCCCATCAGGCGACTGTATCCCTTCACATCCGCACTGAGAATAGCAGTAAGTTTACGTTTTACTTCTTGTGTGGTCATGAAATCCCCCAAAGGTTAGTTGGGAGGTTGGTTTAAAACCCTATGTTTGATAAAAGTCTACTAATTTTGAATGGAAACTTCAACAAGAATTATCGATTACCACTTCAAAGGTTGCATAGAAGGAGGATTATAAAAAATCACTCTTTCAGGAAGTACTTCTCAATTTTACCTCCGAAGTTTCCACTTTATCTCTCTCCGTGGCTAATTTCTTCAAGATATTTTGAGATTTCTTCGGGGGTAGGTTTTTTAACGTTTGTGACGTAATAATCAGGGAACAAAAACTTACTCATCTTTTCATGTCATTCGTACCTTACCCTCTCGAATGGAGGCTGAGTGGGGGTTGGATTGCTACGCTAAGCGTTTTAGCGTGTAAGCGGGAATTCAGAAAAGAAACTTACTGGATTCCCCCGTATCAAGTATCCCGTGTCAAGCACGGGACAAGCTAAGGCAAGCTCAGTCAAGCCCGGAATGACGGCATGGATACATTACCAATTTGTAATCTTTCGGTCATCTTCCTGTTAACTTCAAGTCTTAATATGTAGTCAAAAGCAAAGGCTGGGCCCAGCCGAAAATCGAAAAGAGGAGGTAAAACCCATGGAACAGAAAAAACGTATCAAAACAATTCTTATCTCTCTATTAATGGTAGGAGCTATGCTGGGATTCGGGTATGGCGTGTCAACAGCCTTCAAGCACCCCGAACCAGCGGTTTCGACAGGATCCGCCGTTTCCGAGACCCCGATGGTGCCGGCCAATTTCAGCGACCTTGCAGAAAAGGTTCGTCCTGGGGTGGTCAATATCCAGGTGGTCAAAAAAGTAAAGAACGTTGATTTTGGATTCCGCAATTTTCCTGGCAACCCTTTTGGAGACAAGAATCCTTTCGGAGACTTCTTCGGACCCTTTTCGGAAGGCAATCCGCCCAGGGGTTTCGAACAGCGGGGCGTAGGGTCCGGTTTTGTTATGAGCCGAGACGGGTATGTCCTCACCAATAATCATGTGGTCGAAGATGCGGACCAGATCAAGGTCAAGCTCGCCAATGGAAAGGAGTATGAAGGCAAAATCGTAGGTCGGGACCCCAAAACCGATCTGGCTCTCGTCAAGATTGAAGGACCCTCAGATCTGCACCCCCTCAGGCTGGGCAATTCAGAGGATCTGAAGGTGGGCAGCTGGGTGGTGGCCGTCGGAAGTCCTTTCGGATTGGAACAGACTGTGACCGCGGGCATTGTCAGCGCCAAGGGAAGGGTTATTGGCTCCGGACCGTATGACAATTTCATTCAGACAGACGCCTCCATCAATCCCGGAAACAGCGGTGGACCGCTCATCAACATGAAAGGGGAGGTGGTGGGTATCAACACGGCCATCATCGCTTCAGGCCAAGGGATTGGATTTGCGATTCCGATCAACATGGCCAAAGAGATTGCTCCCCAGCTCCAGGAGAAGGGACATGTCACTCGGGGATGGCTGGGCGTGAGCATCCAGGAGGTGACTCCAGAACTGGCAAAGTCGTTTGATCTCAAGGAAAAGAAAGGGGCTCTTGTTTCTCAGGTAGTCTCAGGCAGCCCGGCTGAAAAAGCGGGAATCGAGCAGGGTGACATTATCCTTGAGTTCGATGGTAAAGAAGTTTCAAATTCGCAAGATCTGCCCCGGATCGTCGCATCGACTCCGGTGGGTAAAGCCGTGACCCTCAAGGTATCGAGGAACGGAAAAATCACTGACCGACAGGTGAAGGTGGGTGAGATGGAGGAGAAAGCAGAAGTTACAAAAGCACCTTCCCATAAATCCCTGGGGATTACCGTGCAGAACCTCACCCCTGAAATCGCGAAAGGACTCGGTCTGAAAAAGGAAACGGGAGTGGTGGTCACCCGGGTGGAACCAGGAAGTGCGGCCGCAGATGCAGGGATTCAGACTGGCGATGTGATTCGAGAGGTTAACCGAAAACCCATCAAAGATGTGGAGGAGTTTAGTCAGAAGGTTGAGAAGGCCAAGGGACAGAACAACGTCCTCTTTTTCATCCAGAGGGGACAGAACAATCTGTTCGCCGCCGTAACACCAAGGTAACCTCCTCAGCGCCCGGTCGGAGTATCAGTAAGAATACACCGATCGGGCCTTTTTTATCCCCCGGATAACCATGGAGAGCTAAAAACGGAGGTCGTTGACATCATCCTGGCCAAAATCTTTCATAATCTTGTGCTCCTCTAAACTCGGTTCGAAATTATCTTTTCTCGTGTTCTATTAACTCTTCAATTTCCCTTTTCCCTTCTTTCAATTCCCTTTCTTGCTCCGTGTCTTCCCTAACCAGGAGAGTCTGGAATTCTCCTACGTGTGTTTTTTCCTCTCTTGCCACGTCCAGGAGTATTTTTCGGATATTTTTGTTTCGGGTCATATTTGCCATCTGCTCATAAAGATTAATGGCATCCAATTCAGCGATGATCGCAGCTCTCAATATCTCCCTATCCAGGGCTTCCTTTTCTAATCTGCTAAGATCAATTGGTATTTTCGATAGCATTGTATTGCCTCCCTAATTTTTATTCTCATCTCCCCCGCGCCCATAGAGGACCCCACAACCTTTCTGATCAGAAGATCTTCATTTAGCAAGGATCATCTTTAGTGCAATGAGGAGGAGTGCGACCCCGAAAATCCTTTCCAGAACGACGTTGGACAAACCCGTCGCAAGCTTGGCCCCCAGCATACCACCGAAGAAGAAACCCACACAGATATAGGCGGCGATTCCCAAGTCTACAAACCCCTGCCGATAGTATGTCCATGCAGCAAGGATTCCAATGGGAGGAACCAACAAAGCCAATGTGGTGCCCTGAGCAAGATGTTGTGAGAAACCGAACAGAAAGACTAAAGCAGGCACAATAATTGTTCCGCCACCAATGCCGATCAGCCCGCTGAGGGTTCCGGCGATCAATCCTAAAAGTAAATAAGGTAAAGTATGGATCATTCTTGAATCCTCCTATTCCCATCCACGTTTCTGAAAGACCCTATGGGTTTCATCAGTCCAACTAATCGGGTAGTTTCTTCGGCCCCTTCCAACGCCGGAAGGCGTCAATTTCCTTCTGGAGTTTCTCTGCCAGAGCACATCCATGAGAAGCGACTAAGAGCCTATACATCTCGATAGCTGGTTCCGCTCATTTGTCCTGCCCACGTAGGATAAACACAGGTTTATCTTCACCCATGATAACACTTCATGTAAACCTCCAGAATAAATTTTATTTATCAGGCCTCCTCCCACCAGATGAGCTTAAAAACCCAAGGAACCTATGCTCCATTCATTGGTCTTGTAAATACGATCAATTCATTGTTAATGTTCTTTATCCCTTTTATTTTCTTCACAAGTTTTTCAATCCCTTCTTTTTCTTCAGAGGAATTGACAATGCCAAAAAGCCTTACCGAATCCATTTCTTCCACTGTGAAAAAAAGATGAGAACTCGTAACGCCAGCTTCCAGCAAGACGGATTCAACTTTACGATTCAGTGAAAGCCTCCCAAGCAATTGAACAGAATCGATGCCACAGGATTTGATTTCATCCGATTTTGCCCCATCGACGATCATCTTAGCTGCAGAGTCTGTGCTCAATTTATCAGTATTCAAAAGCAGATCATAAAGTCGGCAATTGAGCCAATCTTCATCATAAGCAAATCTTATGAATGCTCTTTTATCATGGTCAGACCGGTTAATCATTTTTTCAGCGACCTCTCTCCCCACGCGCTTTTCCTCCATCACCCTCTTTATCCTTTTCTCCATTGAACCTGTCACAAGGATATGAAAAGCGCAATCAAAAGATTGGAGCAGGAACTGACCTCCCCTACCAAAGAATAGGGTATTGCCCTTTGTCGCTACCTCGTAAATGGCAGACTGCAACCGGTCGAGATAGATTTTGGGCTTTTCGCTAAAAAATCTTTCAAGTAGAGCTGGGGCCTTTTCATCCAATTTTTTAATATCAGAAATAAATCCCATCTCAGAGGCAGCCTTCCATAATTCTTCTTCTCCGGAAAAGGTATACTTTAATTCTTCCGCCACTTTCCTTGCAATTTTCTCACCGTTTGTTCCAATCATTTCTGATATGGTGATAAAGTACATAAATTATCACTCTCCTTTCAAATTCAATATATCCATCTATTGACGAACTTTACAGCCACCCCTAAGGCCGAATATTCAGAGGATCGATCTGTATCGAATCTTTTGGCTTCCCCGAATGATCATCCTCGGGCCTTCATATTCCATAACGCCTCTGAGCCATTCCCTTGGGAATAGATTAAGGTCAAAGATAGCCGAATGGAGCTTCCTGCTCTATACTAAACAGGAAGCTCCATTATGAACGGTAAGTTTCACACCTCTTCGAGCATCGTGGTAAAGAGGTCGTGATGCTCTTCTTCGTCTTCGAGGATTTCTTTGAACATGAATGCGGTCGTCACATCCCCTTCCTTCTGAGCCAGTTCAATGATCTGCTTATACATCAAGATGGCTTCCTCCTCTGCCTTTGTGTCTAATTCCAGAAACTCCTTCAGGCTTTCTCCAACTTTAATGGCCGCAGGTTTGGTGGTCGGAGTTCCCTCAAGATACCAGAGCCTCTCAGCAATGGATTCTGCATGTTTCATCTCCGCGATAGCCGTCTGCTTGAATTGATCCTGTACGGCGATCCCCTTGACTCCAATCACCTGCACATGCTGCCACATATATTGGATGCTCACCTGAATCTCTCTGGCAATCGCATCGTTCAACATCCCCTTCAACTTCTCACTCACTTTTGTCACGGGTTTCAATGAAACTACCATATCCTTCACCTCCTTATAGAATAGAATTTACCTAAGCCTTCCCTCTACTGCCTTCCAATTGATGTTCTTGAAAAAGGCTTCAATGTAATCTGCCCTCTTCAACCCGTAATCGATCATAAAGGCGTGTTCGAAGACATCCAATATCAAGATGGGTGTGCAACCAGCCGGGTGTCCGACATCGTGTTCATTGATCCAGAAGTTGATAAGCCCTCCGGTGAGGGAATCCTGATATAGAATGACCCATCCAATCCCTCGCATCATTCCGATGGCCTTAAATTCCTTTTCCCAAACTTCATAACTTCCGAAATCTTCGGAGATCTTGTTGAACAACTTACCCGTCTTATCTGGACCTCCTTTGCCGCCCAGATTTTCGAAGTAATACTCATGAAGCCTCATCCCGTTGAACTCCCATCCGAATCTCCTCTTTAGTTCAGCAAATTCAGGGGTGCCGCCCTTTCCCTCCTTGGCCATCTGCCCGAGGATTTCAATCAGTTTATTGGTATTGGTGACATACCCCTGGTAAAGGGTGAAGTGGTTTTTAAGGAGGGTTTCACTCAATCCCTCCGTGCCTAAAAGTCGACTATAATCCTTCGCAATATAGACCATCTTTTCCTCCTTTCTTGTCTGGGTGAAAGAGATTTGGGGTTGACCGGATAGAAACGACATGATTCCAATACCCGAAAGGCTCAAAAATTGGCGTCGATTGAGAATCAAACTGTTTATAAATCTCCCTCCCATCATGGCCAATCCTCCCTCTGCACGGTTCCAAAGGAATGATATGAAAAAGAGACATTTCGGATTGAGTCCCAGGTGGGTGAAAGGGTTTTCCCCCATAAAGTGCTCAGCCCACTGGAACTAAATTTCTTATTAATATACATAAACTGGTGGAGAAAAAAAATTAGTAAAACTATGTATTTTATGAGAATCCATATAGTATTTTGAGGTCGATTTGCTATGTAGTTTTCAAGGTCTGACTTTTCATTGTGAATCGATGGGTTGTTGAAAAATGTTTTCCCCCTGTGGATCATCTTTTCTCCTCATCTGGCGCATCTCATCCTTCACGAGTCTGAATGTAACCCCTCCGTCTCGGGTGCGATTGGATCGGGGTGGTCTCCCCTCCGAAACCTTGAAAAGCGGATCGTTAGAGAGAGGGCAACCGGCCGGTGGTGCTAAAGGGACCATTTTAAAGGTATCTACCCCTTGAGTCACCGCTCAAATGTGCCGCTTCAAGTTTTCTCTGGAGAGACCACCTCGATCCTGGCATAGAATCTCCCACCGTAACTGAGAAGCTGTGAAAAAATGCAAAGATTCACAGAGCGGACAGGGGGATGTCGGAAAAACTGTAGAGCGGCTACCTTTTTCGGGCTTAATCATAAGGATCGAAAACCATGTAAGATTGATAGCTTAAACTGACT
>Ga0315280_10012495_pt1 | contig 10260 bp, 11 predicted proteins | sample YL17G06_40_MG_FD_203697 | JGI IMG/M metagenome (GOLD analysis project Ga0315280, IMG submission 203697) | Sediment microbial communities from Yellowstone Lake, YNP, Wyoming, USA - YL17G06_40 | ecosystem: Environmental > Aquatic > Freshwater > Lake > Sediment | place: USA: Wyoming | collected...
GCGAGGTCTGCTATGACTCCTGCGAAGAATCCTAGGATTGCGACGAAGAGGAACATCTTTAACCTTTCGCCCATTATTTTCACCTTTTGCTTAGCAATTGAATCCAAGCCGCTTTTTAGTCTAACTTACACTTTTTTGTCTATTCTCACAAAAGCGGCAACATTGCCTTTTAGTTGGAAAATTAAAGGTCAAAACCGCTCTGACTGGGACGTATAGCTCCACATATATGCGCGCATATTCTCATCATATTAACAATGCATAAGCTTGTTTTATGCGACTTCTGTTTTTAGGAGGTAATTAATTTGTCAGAAAGGTTTAGCAAGAAATGGGAATCGAGAAGAGAAGAACAACCGTTTCCTAACAAGCTCAAGGAGACAATCAGACCACCCGGTCCTCTGAAGCCACGCCTAGACTTTGCTGTCAGACGCATTGACCTGCAGGTTCAGAAGCTCGATCAGGCTACAGACAGATTTGGCCAAAGAGACAAGACGATCTTTGCGAGAATAGTTGACGCCTACACCAAACACGACACTGCTCGCGCGAATGTCTTCGCCAACGAGTTAGCTGAAGTACGAAAGATGGAAAGGCTCATCATAAATGCCAGACTTGCACTCGAACAGATCGTGTTAAGATTACGCACTGTATCAGAACTAGGAGATGTAGTGTCCACACTGGGCCCAGCAGTCGGTGTCCTAAGATCAGTCAGAGCGGGACTCGTGAGCGTTTTTCCAGAGGCAGAGAGCGAACTTGGCGAGATAGGCAACTTGCTGAGTGGCATAATGATGGAAGCTGGAACAAATTCAGGGTTGTCATTGGACTTCAACACGGTTAACGAAGACGCAGCCAAAATTCTCACAGAAGCATCGACAGTCGCAGAGCAGAGAATCAAGGAGAAGTTCCCAGACCTGCCACCAGGAATCCCAGGACTTCCAGCAACCCCAGTAGGCGAGAAATCTTCGACAGAGACCTCATAGAACAGGGGATGTAAACCATGTCACAAAACCCCAACCTTTTTCTTTCCCTTGGAAAACACGTTAAAGATGAGTACGGATGTACAATAGGAAAGATTGCATCCTTCGCTGTCACCCCAAGCGGGAAATTTGACTCCGTCTTTATCGAACTTGGCGACGGAAGAATCTCAAAACATTCTTCTGAGCTCCTCAAGTTGGACGGTGCTAACGTAACTCTAACCTCTAACATAAAGGCGCAAGCAGCTATCCTGTGCGATCAAATCCCCCTCATTTGGCGCAAAGACCAAGCCCTCAAAGACTTGTCGGAAAAGAAGAAGATCTCCAAGGAGATGTACACTGAGCTGCACACCAGCTTCGACGGTGTACTAGCCCAGCTTAAGACCGAAGCCCAAGCTCTCACGGAGGACATAGACAATGAAATTGCAAGGTGCCTTGACGAAACGAAGGCCCTAAACTACGCATTCGTGCACCTCGAACTCGAACATGAGATAGGAAAATTGGACAACCAATCCTACGAGGCCGCGTTCGCAATCGTTCAGGAAAGCCTCAAAAGAATCCACATGGAGAAGACCGACCTAGACCTCACAAGGAGCAAGCTCTCAAACATTCTCTTAGGTGATCAAGCCAAAAACAAGGGGATCGAAGGATCGAAAGCACTGAGTTCTGCTTCATCCTCTCCAGGGCTTCCAGAACCGCCTGTAGTAGTCTACGTGAAGGAAATCGGAAAGACTGGCATTTAGAATCGAAACAGGAAAGCGGCGGCGGAGGGAGAGCTTATCAAAAGTTTCATTCGTTCGCACCCTCCACCATTTCGCGAAACCGTTCTCAAGTCCGTTCAAACCCTGAGAATTGAGCAGGGCAAGCTCGGACTAGCAGCTCACAGACTCAAAAACAGGCACGATTTCCTCTTCCAAACATGCGTCAGCGCATTGAGAAACAAGAACAGGGAAAGAGCCGCAATATGTGCAAACGAGATTTCTGAAGTCCGAAAACTCATACAATTTCTCCACAGCGTAGAGCTGGCAATAGAACGTGTAGTTTTGAGGCTTGAAACCGTAAAAGAGCTAAGCGAGATCGTCGTCGACCTGAAACCAGCCTTGAGACTTCTCCAAAGTGTCTCGCAGGAGCTGATTTCGGTTCTTCCTGACGTTTCGTCTGAACTGTGCGAGGTCAACGATACTATTAGCGAGACGCTCTACTCGACCAAGATAACGACTGATGAATCTGTGATACCCGTGAATTGGAAAACACCCGGCGGTCAAGAGATACTCAATGAAGTCTCATGCTATCTTGAGAAGAAACTCGCTGAGGATCTTCCAGAACCGCCCGCCGCTCAGAAAATCGCAGGTGCTGAGAAAACCACGATAAAAGAGATGGTGGCAATAGCTTCTGGCATAAAAGAGACAGCAGGCAGGAAAGCCGTTGAGGAATCCGGAAGAGACTCTTCTCAAACTCTCTTTTCTTATAAGAAAGCCGAGATTAAGGAAATCTCCTTAAAGGTTGAAAATTCACAACTAGAAGACATTCTTCTAGATTATGTTAAGAAGACCAACGGACAGATCGACTTGGCACGTTGCTCAGTTGATTTGGAAACCTCGAATGAGGAGATCGAAAAGGCCCTTCATAATCTAGGGTCTAAGGGGAAAATAAAGATTGAACTGAAAACGGGAGAGTAGAAGGTATGAGCGCTTCACAAGAGCTTGAGAAAGCTGCAACCAACTACGCGTTAGAAGCGGTACGCTTGGACAAGCAAGGGTCCAAAGGCATGGCAATAACCATGTACCAGAAGGCTATAGAAAGCCTCTTGCAGCTTGTCCAGCTCTATCCTGAGTACAGCCTGAACAAGGTCTACGTGCAAAGAGCAATAGCGTATCAAGAGAGGATTAAGGCTATTCAAGGCGCTGTAATCTCGCGGGAACAACCTCACATTGAGGCGAGAAACGGTGACATTGACGGCGAACCTAAGAGCAGTGAGGGCGGCAAGTCCAGCTATGAGGAGTTGATAGTAACAGAGAAGCCTAAAGTCAAATGGGAAGAAGTTGTTGGGCTTGATCCGGCGAAGAAGGCAGTGAAGGAAGCAATAATCTACCCAGTTGAGAGGCCAGACCTGTTCCCACTGGGCTGGCCACGGGGAATACTGCTCTTCGGACCACCTGGTTGCGGAAAAACACTGTTGGCAGCGGCCGTCGCGACAGAAATAGACGCAACCTTTGTTTCAATAGACGCAGCTTCAATAATGTCGAAATGGTTGGGCGAGGCTGAACAGAACGTTGCACGTCTCTTTGGTCAAGTGAGAAAATCAGCAGTGGAAGGTAAACCCGCTATAGTTTTCGTCGATGAATTGGAGTCGTTGATGGGAAAACATTCAAACGAGGTTGGAGGTGAGATTCGCGTCCGAAACCAGTTCTTGAAAGAGATGGACGGCATAATGGACAAAGGCAAGAACCTTCACGTGTACGTTATTGGAGCAACAAACAAACCTTGGGATTTGGACTGGGCTTTCATAAGGAGGTTCCAGAAAAGGATCTTGGTGCCTCTGCCAGATCACCACACGAGGTTGATGATGTTCAATCTGTACACCACTAATCTGCAATTGGCGCCTGATGTTGACCTACATGAGCTCGCAAGACTTTCAGAAGGATTCTCGGGAAGCGACATAAGAGATGTTAACCAGTCGGCACAGCTGAAACTCATAGGTGAATTCTTCGAGTCGGGAAAGGCAAGCGATAAAATGGCGAAGCCTCGACCCTTAACAATGGATGATTTCAGACAGATACTTGAAGAGAGAAAACCCAGCGTATCCCTCGACATGGTCGCCTTGTACACACGATGGTTTGAAGCCTTCAAGGCTCTCTAGAAGGAGATGATGCAACAAGAGTGTGTTGACCTGTTGGGTGGAAAGGTTTGGAGAATTACCTTGAATTTTTAACCTATCTCCTTTCTCCCATCTCCCCCTCAGATAATCTCCCCAAACCCCACAACCCTGACACAACACAACTCAAGTTGCAGCCTTTTTCTTGACAATTCTCTCAACTAGATCTGCAAGTCTTTCAGAGTCTTCCCGTATGTCCACATATGGAATTCGCTTTAGGCCTGACTTGGGCTGATAAGGTCCTGTGAAAGCCAGTATAGGATTAAAAATCTCCAAGTCTTCCGCAACTTCTTCACGGGATCTCACCACGACAATTTTGTAGATAGATCTGTTTTCGGCAACCAGTTTTCTAAACCCCTCAAGAAAAACCAAATCGCTGCCCCTACATTTTCGCAGGATCGCCCTTAAGGAAAGATTTCTGAATTCCGTTTTCTCAATAGTTGCGACCTCAGCAGCTGATACACCGACGACAATCTTGGCTCCCGACCGCGCGAACTTCCAAGTGTCTTTTCCTTTCGTGTCAATTGTAAAATCTGGTTCAGGGATGTGCTTCACGGCTGCGATCTTGTATCCCCTTTGCGTAAGCTCTTTGGTCAAAATCTCTATCGTTGCTGTCTTCCCTGACTTTTGTCCTCCTACAACGGCTATCACAACGGGTACCATGGTGATATCCTGCTACTCCATCTCTTCCATGAAGACCTTTCTTAAAGTGCCCTTGTCCACGTGCAGTTTCTCTGCAAGGTCTTTCACCCATCGAATGTAAGCGCTGAAAAGGTCTTGTAATATCTCTGCTTTCTCCTCTTGAGAAAGGTCTCTTTGTTCAGCCAGCAGCAGCGCAAACCACCTTCCCGCATCCGAAAGCAGATAGGTTTTAACCCACACGATACGCCCCTTTTCCTCAACTTTCTCCATGTTCTCTTTCACTATTCGAAGTCTTGTCAGCGATTTCAAATTCTCAATGATGGTTTTGTTTGAGTAGGACAGTTTTTTCACAAGATCCTTCTGGTAGATCTTATTCGAAATGCCTTGTTTCAAGGAGAACCTCAGGACGTCGACAGCTGCTTTTGAGCCGAAAATCGCACTCAGTATCTTTGTTTTTTGTTCGGACGGAAGGAACACTACATAGGGATGTAAATCTTCCACTAGGACTCACTGCACTCAGCTCTGCTGTACTCCAGCTTTAAACGTTACGGCTTTGTGCAATAGGTTTTTTTAACACTATGAACCAGTCTATCGCGGTGCATCAAGACGAACGTTGACAGCTGGATTCCCGAGGACGGAGACACTTTCACAACCAAAGCAGGATTCATATTCAACGTTTTCGGATATGAGCACCCGGCTGCTCGGGTTTTTGCGTTCTTGAAGTACATTCCAGCTTCGCACAAGAAACTGTTTAACGTCGACTTTCTACCTGACAGTTGGAACTACAAAGGGCAGGAAGTTTTTCGGGCAGAGAGGCTTTACACAGCCCAAAACTATCGGAGTTTCCTTGAGACCTTTGGACTCAATTTTCCCAGCTACCTCTATTTTTGCCCTTACAGGGGCAAAGAAGTCATCACGGCACCCTTGAACTCTGTTAAAGATATCTATGTGCCAAAAGAGTGTCTGCACCGTTTGGCAAAGCTTCAAACCAGGGACAGTGTGCAAGACCTTGCGTTGAAACTTACTGAACTGCTGTCAAGCGAATCACAAATCGACACCGAAGACTTCGGAATCCACGGTTCGATTGCTCTGAACATGCACACGCGGAAGTCAGACATAGACTTGGTAGTCTATGGGGCACAAAACTTTCGCAAACTCGAGGCAACAATAAACAAACTTGTCGAAGCAGGGACGCTCAGTTACATGTCCAAGAATCGTATAGACGCAGCGAGAAAATACAAGGGAAAATATCAAGACAAAATATTCATGTACAACGCAGTCCGAAAGCCTGAGGAAGTCAATTCAAAATACGGGATAGCTAAGTATCATCCCATTGCCCCTGTCAGGTTCTGCTGCACGCTAAAAGACGATTCTGAAGCGATGTTTCGCCCAGCCATTTACGAAATTGAAAATTCTGTTCCAGCGGACACAGGGTCAACCTTCAACGAGAACAAAGTGCCCAACCAGGTGGTCTCAATGATCGGGTGTTACCGGAATGTTGCCCGGCGAGGCGACAGGATCCGAGTTTCCGGAATGCTGGAGCGTGTTGAAAACCTCGAAACTGGACAGGTTTCTCATCAAGTAGTTGTCGGTACAGGCACAAGTGAGGAAGAGCACATTTGGCCGCTCTGAAACTCCGTGACCGTGACGCAATCATCACAAAAGAAGGGTTGATCTTCCGCGTTTTCGGCTACTCGCATCCGTCAAAGTCTTATGTTTGCGATGTCGAGTACGCGCCTTCTAGCATCTTCAAGTCCGACAATCCAAAAGCCTTCAGAAACGAGGGTCAAAACGTATTCTATAAGTTCTATGAAGATGAAGGCTGGAAGTTCGTCGAAAGCAAGTACCCACGATACATGATTTTCCACGAAATGCTGCGACAAAACGTGGTCGGAGTCAACAACAACGACGTACTTGAAGTTAGAAGACCGGAAGCAATTCTGCTAGAACGTATTGAAACACAGCCGAAAGATGAACTTCTCATGGCTGCGCAAAGTATACTCGATATCGTGACAGAGTCTACAGGTTTACGCTTCCAAGACTTCGGGGTTTTCGGCTCTCTGCTGCATGGCTTTTATCATCCAAAGTTCTCTGACATTGACCTGATCGTTTACGGCAGAAGGAACGTTGCCAAGCTTTGTGAAACCCTCAAAGAACTTTATGAAGCTGATTCTTCGCCGCTCAAAAACGAGTTCGAAACCGAACAATCAATCGAAGGCAAGAATTGGCGGTTTCGGAACTTTAGTCTCGAAGAATACTTGTGGCACCAAAGAAGAAAGCTGATCTATGCCCTGTTTGACAACGCACGAAGTGGCAGAAAAATAAAGACAGAGTTTGAGCCTGTGAAAGACTGGAAAGAGATTAGCAACGAATATAGCCCCAAAACAAGAATTCTGCGAAGAGGTTGGACTAAGATTCTGGCCACGGTGACCGATGCCAGTCAGGCCTCATTCATTCCGTCGATCTATGGCATTGAACCACAACAAGTTCTTGAAGGACCAAGGGAAGCTGCTGAGGTAACACGAATTGTCTCTTACATGGAGGAATTTCGAATGCAAGCAAGAGACGGAGAAACCGCGTATGTCGAAGGAAACCTTGAGGAAGTGACAACTCCGAAGAGAAGTTTCTATCAAATAGCCTTAACCTATTGTGAAAGATACTATGAGCAGGTTCTGAAAGTAAAGAATTGAATTGCTACGCCAGTACCATATAGTCCGACGGCTTGTTCCCAATCAACAGTCTAAAGTATTCTTGATGTCGTTTCAAATCTGTGACGCGCTCGACTTTTCCTTGTGCGATGATAGTCTCGCCGTTTTTGGCCTGTTCACAAAACCTGCCACGGAAAGAGACAATCTCCGTTATTGAAGGGATCCTCGGTCCATCAATGATCGTCGCCTTTTCAAGCATGTACTTGCATGGAGTGAAGATCGATTCAGAATCATCTCCAATTGTTGCCTTGATTCTGACGTAGCCGGAATTCTTGTATTGAATATCACCATACCTTTCACTAAATTCGCTCCAATCCTTTACAAAGCGGACAAAATAGCCAGTTCCCATGAACTTTCCCTGAGAGGCTTTTCTCGATTCGGTTCGGTCGAAGTCTTCAAAGCCTACGACTGTGTCCTTCGAACGAAAGTCGAACAAACTCTTCAGGTCCTGTTTGCTGTAAGGCTTGAAGAGTGAACTCGGGTCGTCTAGCATTTCTCTGAGGGCGGAATATACTCTTCGACAGTTTGCGGAACCATAGATAATCGGATCAATGTCAGAACTAGCTGTGTGAAGACCAGCCAATAGGGAGCCAGAAATCCCGATTGCACTCCACGGAATGTTCGAGGTTTTTCTGAGCAGTTGCGCCAATTGCAAGGCCTTACTTTGAAGCGGATCCAAGATCCTGCAGCTTCTGAATCTCACCAACTTTTCAACCGGGTCAAGACGCTTTTTTGCATCGGAGACGGGAACTTCGCAGAGTATCTCATCAAAAACAGGGTCGTAAACAACGTATTTGGGAAACCTTTTTTTCAACAGTATGTACCGATCTGGGAAGGAATACACCTTGCCATAAACCAATCTATTCCTCTTTCTGTCGCCGTTTTCATTAGGGTAATATCGGATGAAGGCAACTATTCGACCATGAGGGTGGACGAGACCTTTTACATCAAAAATCAAGCCTTCTGAAGTTTCTACCAAATCACCTTCGCGAGCCTTCACATCCAGCATCCACCATGACCTGCAAGGAAGACTACGGAACATGCTTATTTGATTAGCTCAGCGAATCCGGCTCTTCTCAACCCGTAGTACACTGGAACGGCAATGAGTGTTGTCAATGCCAAAGCAATCACTCTTTCTACTGGGTAGATTGGCATTGCAGCGTACCATATTTCAGGCGTCAGAGCCGGTGAAAAATACCAAATGGCCAAGGCGCTGCCTGCGATGTGATCAGTTAGAATAGCAACAAATGCCGCGAGGGTAATACCAAGCACTGGTCTCTCGGCATCAGACGAGTGGAAAGAGGATCCTGCTGCATAAGCAAGAGGTGAGAAGGCGACTATCATAGCGACAATGTGCAACCACGTGTACACGAAAGCCTCCCTGCCCGAAGGGTTAGCATAGAAGACCAAGAGAGAAAGGAGGATAATTGCTCCAGCTATATAACCTCTTTTCATTTTTATGAACCCAGCAGCAACCGCAGCAAGAGAAGGAGGGATGACCGTAAGGACCCCAAAGAGAGCCCCACCGGGATTAATGAACACCCCTACGAAAGAGCCTATCAGAACGGCTAACCCGCCGAACAGTGGTCCAAACAGGATGCCGATTAGGGGTCCACCTATCACACCCAATGTTATCTGGCCAGAAACGCCAATTGTAATTGAAAAAGGGAACACGCTGAGAAGTGCTTGCAAGGCTGCAAAAACGGAGACTAGCGCGATTTTCGTAGCTGATAATCTCATAACAGCACACCTTGTGTAGATTCGTAACTGGCTGTGTAAAAAACTACACAACGTTAATAAAACTTTCCAAGACTATGACTTAGAAGACGGTGCAGCTAAGTTGGGCCATCTAGCAAAATCGCAACATATCGCGCACTGCTTGGAGCTTGCCATACTTCTAGAGGCAAGCGCTCACAAGCCCGGAAACGTAAGCGTTGTGACCAACTTTGAAAAAACTCGGTATGAGCATTTTCTCGCTTCTGCGGTTGCTGCGTCTTCTTCTTTTGAATCTGCAGCTGAGAGAGGAATTGCTGTTTCTGAAGACAGAATTGATCCGTCCGATGTTGGAGTGGGCCAGTTCATAAAGAGTTGTGTGGCTGACATCAACGCTTGGCAGCACGGCGGTAACACGTTGCTGGGCACCGTGATTCTGCTTTCTCCGATGGCCGTTGCTGCTGGCATGACTACGTCGAGAGAGCGTTTTGACACGTTCGCCTTGAGGAGGAACTTAAAGCTGGTTGTGGAGTCAACAACACCTGAGGACGCCGTCCACGTTTATGAGGCTATAAGGATCGCTAACCCCAGCGGACTTGGGAAGGCTCCTGACTTGGACATCAACGACCCCACCGCGACTGAAAGAATAATAGATCAGAAAATATCCCTGTATGAAGTTTTCAAGATAGCGGAGAAATACGACACGATCTGTTCCGAGTGGACAAAGAACTATCCAGTGACTTTTGATCTTGCTTACCCCTCTTTGATCAACAGGTTGCGAAACAGCCCGGATCCAAGTTTGGCCATAGTTCAAACCTTCTTGCAGGTGCTTGCTGAAGTTCCAGACACTTTTATAGCCAGAAAGACGAGCATAGAGAAAGCGCGTCAGATTTCGCTGAAAGCCAGAGAGGTCACAGAGCTCGGTGGAGTTGAAACATCCAGCGGAAGAAAGAGCTTAGACAAGCTTGACAGGGAACTCAAGAAATCCAGCAATCTTTTGAATCCAGGCACCACTGCTGACATCATAGGAGCTGCACTGGCGCTGTGCATTCTTGCCGGATACAGGCCCTAGACGCGTTCACTCTGTATCCATCTTTTGTAGAGAAGAACTAGTGTACCCAATACCGGGAGCGTTGCCCCTGCGACTTGAAGGCATTGTCGATGTTTTATTGGGAAATCAGTTAGGCTAAATAACCCGTTAATGCACTGAGACTACTTCTAAGAGCCGAAAAGATGTCGCCGCAGAAAATCAAGCAGGAACGTGAAATGAGGAACGAAGCAAGACTCTCCGTAACGTTGCTGACAGGACGAACGATTGAACAGGGCGTTGGCAAGGAGCGCGGAAAAGCTTCAA
>Ga0315280_10012496_pt1 | contig 10260 bp, 9 predicted proteins | sample YL17G06_40_MG_FD_203697 | JGI IMG/M metagenome (GOLD analysis project Ga0315280, IMG submission 203697) | Sediment microbial communities from Yellowstone Lake, YNP, Wyoming, USA - YL17G06_40 | ecosystem: Environmental > Aquatic > Freshwater > Lake > Sediment | place: USA: Wyoming | collected...
CCTGCGCCCGAAAGGCCCAGCAAGCGCAGGGCCGAGCAGAGTCTGCGCTCGTGGCGGGGGCCCACATTGAAGTACCAGGTCAGGGAGAAGAGGTCGTTGACCGGGTTTGCCGCCGCGTAGAGCCGGCCTTCGGGGAGCTCCGTCACCGTGTAATCGCGGTCCGGCGCGATCCAGCGCGGCTCGACCGGCGCGGCCGGCAGGTTTAGTATCTCCTCGAAGAATTTGGACTGGCGGCCGGGCTTGACGTCGAGCTTGGTGAACTCGGGCTTGGCGATGGAATTGAGATCGGGCTTGCCTTGCCGCCGGCAGGCCACGACCCGGTCCTCGCCCAGATACTTTTTGGCCGCGCGCAGGACGTCCTCCCTGCTCACGCGGCGCAGGCGGTTGAGCCGGTCCACGGTCGCGGGCCAGGGCTCGTAATGGATGAAGGAGCCGGCCATCAAGGCGACGCGGCTTTCGTTGGACTCCAGGCGGTATTTCTCGCCGACCTCGAAGTTCGTGATGACGGCCTGGATGTCCTCCTCGGAGAACTGCCCGGCCTTGAGCTTGGCCACGGCGCCCATCAGGAGAGACTCGGCTTCCTCCAGCTTCTGGCCCTTCTTGGGCACGGCCCACAGCACCCAGGCCCCGGCCTCGTTCTTGAAGTCCGGATAGGACCCGGCGGCCTTGACCTTCTGGGTCTGGACCAGGTCGAGGTTGATGATGCCGGCCGCGGCGTTGTCCATGATCATGTCCAGGACGCTCAGGGCGTCCGCGTCCGGGTGGCCGTGGGGGACCGTGTGCCAGGCCACGGAAACCTCCTCCTCGGCCTCGTACTTGACCTCAACGCGCTCGGCGCCCTTAAGTCTGACGACGGGGTAGTCTTCGGGGCCGGGCAGGTCCTTGGGCTTCCAGGCGCCGAAGTGCTTCTCGATGAGCTTGAGCATCTCGGCCCGGTCGAAGTCGCCGGAGAGGGCGATGGCCATGTTGTTGGGGATGTAGTTCTTGTCGAAGAAGGCGTACATCTTGGCCAAGGAGGGGTTCTTGAGGTGTGCGATGGAACCCAGGACCGTGCGGCCGTAGGGATGCGCCTTCCAGAGCGTCTTATCCAGGGCTTCGTCCAATATGCGGTCCGCGTTGTCCAGGGAGCGGTTCTTCTCCTCGTAGACCGTCTCGATCTCGGTCTGGAAGAGGCGGAACACGGGATGGGCGAAGCGGTCGGCTTCGAGCCGGGCCCAGGCCTCGGCCCGGTTGGCGGGGAAGTCGCACACGAATACGGTCTCTTCGTTGGAGGTGAAGGCGTTGAAGCCGCCAAAGCCCATGCGGCGATAGGCTTGGTCCAGCTCGTTGGGGATGGCGTAAGTCGAGACCTGGACGTTGTAGCGGTCTATCTCCTTATATATGGCCTTGCGCTGCGCCGGGTCCGTGGTTTGGAAGAGCTTTTCGTAGAGGGCGGATATGCGGTCCAGGAAGGGCTGCTCGGCCCCGTGGTCGGACGTGCCCAGTTCGGTCGAGCCCTTGAAGAGCATGTGCTCGAGGTAGTGGGCCATGCCCGTGGAGTCGGAGGGATCTTGCCTGCTGCCCGCGCGAACCGCGATCCAGGCCGTGACGCGGGGCTCCTGATGGTAGGGGGATAGGTAGACGGTCAGGCCGTTGGGCAGGCGGTGGATGGTCGCCCCGAGGGGGTCGGCGGAGAGGGGCGCGGCCAGCGGTTCCGGGGTCTTGGGCAGCCAGGCCTGGGCGGCGGATTCTCTCCCCGGCAGGGCTTGCGCGCAGCCCAAGCCCGCGAGCAGCGCGGCGGCGGCGAGTCTAAGGGTTTTCATGGCGCGGGATTCTCCTCTTTTTTAGTGGGCGCGAAGTCGTAGATGGGCTGGTTGTTGTGGCGCAGGGCGGCCCAGGTGTAGCGGTTCTGCGGATTCCACAGGATCCAGCTGGTCACCCCCTCCCGTGCGGCCGCGAGGATCTGGGCGCGGACCTGCCCCTCGTGGTAGCGGAAGCCCAGCGAGAAATCCTGGAAGTATGGCCGCAGTCTCCAGGCCTCCGGCCCCAGACGGGCGACCGCGTCGCGCACCCCGTGCCGGATGGTTTTGTAGGGCTCGCGGTTGGGGTTTTTGAGGCCGTAGATGCCCTTGCGGTAGTGGGAGGGGTACATCATGGGCGAGACGAAGTCCGCGAGCCTGGCCAGGTCGAGCATGTGCTGCCCGATGCCCATGCCGCTGTCGTCGCTCGCGGTCATGCCGAAGACGCAGAGGGAGAGTTTGACCCCCAATGGTTTGAGGCGCTCGCGGGCCGTGGTCAAAAACGAGCGGAGGTTTTGGTTGGCGGTATGGTCGCCGTGGTCCCGGCGCGAGTAGCGGCAGAGGCGCACGTTGCCGTCCGAGGGGAAGCGCAGGTAGTCGAACTGTATCTCGTCGAAGCCGGCCCCCGCGGCCCGGGAGGCGATGGCCAGATTATAATCCCAGACCTCGCGGCGGTAGGGGTCCACCCAGGCCACGCCCTTGGCGTTGGCCCAGATGCCGCCGTCCGGCCGCCGCACGGCCAGGTCCGGCCGGCGCCGGGCCAGGTGGTTGTCCTTGAAGAGCACTATGCGGCCGACCGTGTAGAGCCCCGCGGCCTTGAACTCGCGCACGCAGCCGGCCAGGTCCGGGATGGCGTTGACGAAGGCCCCCGTCTCGTGGGCGAGCGGCACGTCCCGGACGAAGGTGTAGCCGTCGTATTCCTTGAGCGCGATGACCACGGCGTTCAAGCCCGCGGCCCGGACTTCGCGGATGATGGCGCGCCGGTTTTTGGGCGAGCCCGCGGCCCAGCCGGTCAGATGCACCCCGCGCAGGGGTTTGACCCAATCCGGCGGCCGCGATGATGCCGGCTGCGCGGCCGCGGTCCCGGTGGACGCCGCGGCGAAGACCGCCGCGGCCGCCGTTCCTGAATCCGGGACGATGACGCCCGGCGCTTCGGGGTCGGCCGGCGCGGCGTGCAGGGAGGCCGCCAGCCACAACAGGACGGCGAGGATCACGACGATAAGATATCAAATCCGGGTCCGCCCCCGCATCCGGCGAATAATTGATAAAATTTATCCAGGATAAGGGGCCGAGGGGAGGTGGGAAGATGCTCAAGGATAAAGTCAGGAAGGCGCTGGAGAACATCCGGCCTCACCTGCAGGCGGACGGGGGGGACATCGAGCTCATAGACGTGGACGAGGCCCAGGGCCTGGTCAAGGTCTCCTTGCGCGGGGCCTGCGGGTGCTGCCCGCACGCGGCCCTCACGCTCAAGGGCGGCGTGGAGCGGATGCTCAAAAAAGACGTGCCGGAGGTCAAGGAGGTGGTGGCGGTCTGAAGATAGACCTGCACGCCCATTCCACCTATTCGGACGGCACGGCCACGCCCGCCGAGGTCGTGGCCCGGGCCGCGGATGCGGGCGTGGCGCTGCTGTTTTTGACCGACCACGACAGCGTGGCGGGCTTCCCCGAGGCGCAGGCCGCGGCGCGGGGCCGCGCCCTGGATTTGCGCTGCGGGGTGGAGATAAACACCCGTCATGGGGAGAACGTCCACATCCTGGGATACGGCATCCGCCGGCAGGACCCGGCCTTCCTGGCCCGCCTGGCCGACTTCCGGGAGCGCCGCATCCGGCGCCTGCGCCGGATGCTGGAGAATCTCAAGCGCTTCGGATTGGAGCTCTCCTACGAGGAGGTCCGGGGAGACGCTTCCGAGACCCTGGGCCGGGCGCACGTGGCCGATGCGCTGCGGCGCAGGGGCGTGGTGCCCAGCCGGGCCGAGGCCTTCCGCCGGTTCCTGGCGCCGGGCCGGCCCGCCTACGTGGAATCGCTGGGGCCCGCGCCGGAGGAGGCCATCGCCATCATCCGCGCGGCGGGCGGCTTCGCCGTCATCGCGCATCCGGCCACGGTCCCGGACCCGGACGACATAGCGTCCTGGGCCCGGGCGGGCCTGGAGGGCATCGAGGTCCACTACAGCACGCACACGTCCTCCGACGTCGTCCGCTTTCAGGACCTGGCCGACCGCCTCGGCTTGATCGTGACCGGCGGCAGCGACTATCACGGCCGGGGCAGCGGCCGGGACGGCCCCATCGGGGTCGAGGTCTCGGATGAGGTCTGCCGATGCTTCCTGGAGAGGCTGTCGCGATGCGGTTGATCGCGCACCGCGGCGCGAGCGGCCTGGCCCCGGAGAACACTCTGGCCGCGTTCCGGCTCGCCCTGGAACTGGGCGCCGAGGCCGTGGAGCTCGACGTGCGCCAAGCCGCGGACAAGGAGCTGGTGGTCATACACGACGACGACCTGCGCCGGACCGCGGGCCGGTCCGAACACATCCGCGACCTGTCCTGGCAGGAACTCCGCCGCTTCGACGTGGGCTCCTGGTTCGACCCGCGCTTCCGGGACGAGCGCGTACCGCGGCTCGAAGAGGTCTTCGACTTGGCTGCGGGCAGGGCCGAGCTGCACGTAGAGCTCAAACGCGGCTCGAGCCTCTATCCGGGCATCGAGGAGCGCGTGGTGGAGCTCATCCGCAGGAGGCGGGCCTGGAAGACCTGCGTGGTCTCGAGCTTCGACCACGCCTCGCTGTTCGCCGTCCGGGCCCTGGAGCCGCGGCTGCGCCTGGGCTACCTCCTGGGGGAGACCTCGCTTAAGACCGCGTGGAAGGAGATGGGCGAACTCAAGGCCGAGAGCCTCAACTTGAGCCTCCGCCAGGCGCGCGCCGCGCGCGCGGCGGGCTGCCGCCGCCGGCGCCTCAAGCTCCTGGTCTACACGGTCAACGACGCCCGCGCTGCGCGGCGGCTCGAAAAGATGGGAGTGGACGGGGTGTTCAGCAATTTCCCGCAATTGCTCGCCAGGGCCGCATGAAACCCATCAAGGCGCCTGAGCCCACGGCCGCGGACCTCAGGGTGGAGAGGGACCGCCTCGCGGGTCTGGGCCTCAGCGACCTCGGCTATTGCGCGGGCGACCTGGCCCGGGCCGCGTCCCTGACCTGGAGGATCAACGCCATAAAGCCCTTGCGCCAGGCCGTGATCCCCGGCCACGTCTATCAGCGGCCGGAGATCCTCCTGGGCGTGGCCGACTTCATCGGCGATTCCTATAAACTGGCCAAGCTCTGCGCTGAATCCAAGGCGCAAACCATCGTCTTCTGCGGCGTGCGTTTCATGGCCGAGACGGCCAATATCCTCAGCCCGGAGAAGTGCGTGCTCCTGCCCGCGGCCGGGGCCGGCTGCTCGCTTTCCGAGAGCATCACGGCGGCGGACGTCCGCAGGCTCAAGGCCCAGCATCCCGGCGCGCCGGTCGCGGCCTACATCAACACCTCGGCCGAGGTCAAGGCCGAGTCGGACGTCGTCGTGACCAGCGCCAACGCGGCCCGCATCTTGGGCCGGCTTTTCGCCCGGCACCCCAAGGTCCTCTTCGTCCCGGACGAGCTGATGGGCAGGAACCTGGCCGCGGTCCTGGGCAAGAAGCCGGATTCGGAGCTCGTGATCTGGAAGGGCGCCTGCATCGTCCACGACAAGTTCGACGCCTTCGCCGTCGCCCTCTACCGCAAGACCTACCCGGGGGTGAGGATTCTGGCCCACATGGAGTGCAGCCCGGCGCTGACGGCCCTGGTGGACTTCGTGGGCGGCACCGGCGACATGATGAGCTACGTGGAGACTACCCGGGCGCCCTGCTACATGCTGGTGACCGAATGCGGCCTGGGGGAGCTGGCGCGCACGCGCTTCCCGGACAAGAACTTCGTGTTCATGTGCCGGCTGTGCCCCTACATGAAGATGACGGACCTGCGTTCGGTCCTACGCGCGCTCGAGGCCCCGTCCGCGGCGCAGCGCGTCGAGGTCCCGGCCGAGGTCGCGACCAAGGCCAGGACCGCCATCCGCCGCATGTTCGAGCTGGCCGAGGACACGGTCAAGCTCTAGAACCTCAGGGCGCTTCTCGTCGAGCCCGGGCTCAGTCGTCCTCTGCCTCGTGCGGCGGTGCTTCCGGCCGGTCGGGGCCTGCCTCGGGCCGCAGCTCGCGGCGGCGCTCCCGCTCCTCCAGCATGGGGCCCTCGGGGCCGCGCTCCCGCATTCCGGGGCCCATCATGGGTCCGCCCATGCCCCGGCGTCCCGTCGTCATGTGCTGGCGGCGCGTCATCATGATCTGCATGGCGATCCCGTCGAACCTCTCCTTCTGGTCCATGTCCAGCATCTCGCGGATGCTTTCCTTGGCGCGGAACATGGCCTTCTTCATGCGCTCGTGCAGGGACTTCATCTCGGTTTCAAGCTTCTCCATCTCGGGCCGCGATTCGTCCAGGACGGCCTTGATCTTGTGCTGCTGGTCTTCGCTCAGCTTGAGCGCATCGCTCAGACGCTCCAGTAACTCCTCGCTGGAGGGAATGTGCCTGTCCGGTTCCAGCCGGGGGCCTGGTCCTTTCCCCGGTCCCGGGGCTGCCTCCTTCTTGGGCTTGTCCGGCTTCGGGCCTTGAGCCGATGCGGCTGTCCCGGCCAGCGCCAGGGCCGCGGCCAGGACCCAGATTCCGATTCTTATCCCTTTGTGCATGTAGACCTCCTGAATATGCCTGAAGTCTAACATAACAAGGGGTTTCCGTATGTGTCAAGGAAACTTTCCGCGTCGCGGGGATTGGCTCAGCCGCCGAGCTGGGCCAGGGAGGCGGAACGCAGCCGCTGCGCGGTTGCGGGGGAGGGGGTCACGGTCTTGGCCGCAAGGTCGACTTCAAACTCGTAGAGGGGTTCTTCAGCCGTCCTCTCGCGCGTATTGAAGGACACATTGCAGCGCTCCTCGGAAGCGCACTCGATGGTCCAGGGCGACGGCCCCAGGACGGCTTCCTGCATGCCGACCAGGTCGAGGATGTCGCGTTCCGTGCCGGGCGGACGGTATTCGTAGACCAGCTGCAAGGCCGCGTTCGCAGGATCATTGTTTTCCGGGACGACGGCCTGCTCCGGCGCGGCCGCCGCGCTCGCCGTCGGCCGGGGCGCGGGGGCCGGAGAAGCCTGGCTTTTTATCCCGTAGCCCAGGCCTGCGGCAATGATGAAGAGATAGGGCAGGGCTTGCAGGATCAGGACCGGGCTGCCTGGGCGGGGCGCGGCTGAGCCCGGCTTGGGCGCCGGAACCGCGCTTGAGAAAGGGAGGATCGGCAAAGCTGCCTGCGCCAAGCCCGCGCCGAGGGCCTGGAGCCGCTCCCTCGTCCTGTTCAAAGAGCCCTGCAGAGCCGCGGCCTTGGCCTCAAGGTCCCGGGCGCCGCGGCGGATTTCGGCGACGGCCAGTTTCTGGGCCTGGAGCCGTTGCCGGCAATCCTCGACCCGCTGCCGGCGGCGCCGCATCCGCGCCTGGAGGGCTGAGTGCGCTGTGGTCCATCCCTGCGCGGGGAACTCCCGGGGCTCGTGTTCCATGGGCGAACGGGAAGAGTATGCCCGCCCGCGGTTAAGGAATTATGGCGGCCCGGTTAAGCCGTTTTTACGGGTTCAGAGGCGCGCAGGGCCGCGATGCGCGCCGCGATCGGCGGATGCGTGGCCATGAGCGCCCCGAAACCGCCGGATTTTCCCGATATCTTGAGGGTCGCCAGGGCCCGGGCATGCCCATCCACGGGCTCGTAGGTTCTCTGGAGGTTCTCCAGGGCCGCGATCATCTTGTCGCGGCCGGCCAGGCCGGCGCTGCCCGCGTCGGCCCGGAACTCGCGCTTGCGCGAGAAGAAGGCCACGACCATCATGCCCAGGAGGCTCAGGATGATTTCCAGCAGCATAACCACCAGGTAGTTGTCTCCGCGGCGGTTCTCCCCGCGCGCTTTCTGGCCGATGAAGAAGGCGATGACGCGGGCCAGGAACATGACGAAGGCGTTGATCACGCCCTGGATGAGGGTCATGGTCACCATGTCGCCGTTGGCGACGTGGGATATCTCGTGGCCCAGGACGCCCTCGAGCTCCTCGCGTCCCATGGCGTCCAGGAGCCCGGTCGAGACCGCGACCAGGGCCCGGCTCTTGGTGGGGCCGGTGGCGAAGGCGTTTACCTCCGGGCTAGCGTAGACGCCCACCTCGGGCAGGGCGGGCAGCCCGGCGCCCCGGGCCAGGCGGTGCACCATGGCCACGAGTTCGGCCGCGTCGCCCCGGGCTTGGGAGGGGTCGATGACCTCGACGCCCATCATCCACTTGGCCATGACGCGGGAAAGGGCCAGCGAGATGCAGGCGCCGCCCATGCCCCAGACCAGGCAGAAGATCATGAGAGCCTGGTAGTCTATGCCATAGTGGGTCAGGTAGGGCTGGACCCCCAGCAGTCTGAGGGTGAACGACAGCGTCACCAGGATGAGGACATTGACCGCCATGAAGAGGAAGAAGCGTTTGCCCCAAGCCATGCCTGCCGACCTCCTTTTATAAAATTCCAATCATATTTTAAAAAATTTGTTATCATCCGTCCATTAGGCTTCGGCTTTATTAAGGAGACTCCCGCGATTTCGCGGGGGTTTTCGGGGGTAGCGCTTGATTATTAAGGAGAGCTTATGAACGCCCGATTCCAGGTCCCCCTGCCCGTCAACGAGCCCATCCTCGGCTACGCGCCCGGCAGTCCGGAGCGCAAGGCCTTCCAGGCGCGCTTGGCCGAGATGAAGGCGGCGCGGCCCGACATCCCGCTGCGCATCGGCGCCAAAGAGGTGCGCACGAATAATACCGCGGAGTGCCGCAGCCCCTACGACCACAGCCAGGTCCTGGGCCGCTACCATTTGGGCGGTCCGGCCGAGGCGCGCGCCGCCATTCGGGCCGCCTTGGCCGCCCGCAAGTCCTGGGCGGCCGTGCCCTTTGCGGACCGGGCGGCCGTATTCCTCAAGGCCGCGGACCTGCTGGCCAATGACTGGCGCTGGACCTTGAACGCGGCCACGATGCTCTGCCAGTCCAAGAACGTCTTCCAGGCCGAGATCGACTCGGCCTGCGAACTCATAGATTTCTTCCGGTTCAACGCGCATTTCGCGGAGCAGGTCTATGCCAACCAGCCCTCCAGCCCGCGCGGCGTCTGGAACCGGCTCGAGCACAGGCCGCTGGAGGGCTTCGTCTTCGCGGTCACGCCCTTCAACTTCACCTCGATCGCGGGCAACCTCCCGACCGCCCCGGCCCTCATGGGCAACACCGTGGTCTGGAAGCCGGCCGCCGCGACCGTCTACACCGCCCATTTCCTGATGCGGCTCTTCAAGGCCGCGGGCCTGCCCGACGGGGTCATCAACCTGGTGACCGGCCCTTCCGCCAGGATCGGCCAGATCGTCTTTGAGTCGCCGGACCTCTCCGGCGTGCATTTCACGGGCTCGACCGCGGTATTCCGTTGGATGTGGCAGACCGTGGGCGCCAACATCAAAAAGTACAAGAGCTACCCCAGGCTGGTGGGGGAGACGGGCGGCAAGAACTTCGTCTTCGTCCATGCCAGCGCCCAGCCGGTCGCGGCCGCGGTCGCGCTCCTGCGCGGGGCCTTCGAGTTCCAGGGCCAGAAGTGCTCGGCCGCCTCGCGCGCCTACATCCCCAAGAGCCTCTACCCCAAAGTGAAGGAAGCGCTCCTGGGCATGCTCAAGACCGTGCGCATGGGCTCGCCCGAGGATTTCTCCAACTTCGTCAACGCGGTCATCGACCAGCCCGCCTTCGACAACATCAAGGGCTACATCGACCGGGCCAGGAAGAACCGGTCCTGCAGGATCGTCGCGGGCGGCAGGTGCGACGCCTCCCGGGGCTTCTTCATAGCGCCCACGGTCGTCGAGACGGCCGATCCCCGGTGCGAGTCCATGGTGGAGGAGATCTTCGGGCCCGTGCTCACGGTCTACGCCTACCCGGACGCCCGGTGGGGGGAGACCCTGCGCCTCTGCGACCAGAGCTCGGCCTACGCCCTGACCGGCTCCATCTTCGCGACCGACCGCAGGGCCATCAGCGAGGCCTCCCGGATCCTCGCCAACGCGGCCGGCAACTTCTACATCAACGACAAGCCGACCGGCGCGGTCGTCGGCCAGCAGCCTTTCGGAGGCGCGCGCGCTTCCGGCACCAACGACAAGGCGGGTTCCTGCCTCAACCTCCTCCGCTGGGTCTCGCCGCGGGCCATCAAGGAGACCTTCGACCCGCCCCGGGACTACCGGTATCCGTTCCTGGCCGGGGATTAGCGCACTGTCCGGCGCTTGGCGCAGCGCTTTCAGATATGAGGTCGTGAGCATCAGGAAAATCGAAAGTAGATTTTGATTGACGGGGAATAGGCGGATTCTGCATTTATTTGCGGGATTCGCCTTTTTTGCTTGCAGTTATACTACATTAATATAGTATACTATGTGGTATATGACCAAA
>Ga0315280_10012497_pt1 | contig 10258 bp, 8 predicted proteins | sample YL17G06_40_MG_FD_203697 | JGI IMG/M metagenome (GOLD analysis project Ga0315280, IMG submission 203697) | Sediment microbial communities from Yellowstone Lake, YNP, Wyoming, USA - YL17G06_40 | ecosystem: Environmental > Aquatic > Freshwater > Lake > Sediment | place: USA: Wyoming | collected...
AGCAAGAGAACGCGGAACCCAAAAGATCTCTCTGGAGACAGAAACTGAAAACATTGAATTCTACAAAGGACTCGGCTTCAAGACAACCCGAGAATACCATGACCCCCACTGGGGAAACTCGGCAACGATGAAACTATCCCTTCCCATATGAGCGTCTGTCACTAATCGGGTGGTTCTCCACGAAACCCCCCATCTTCTCCGCCCAGCAGTCCAAGCAGAGCACACCATACTTCGGCGTCTCAACACGCACATCGCCTTCACCCAGCTTTCTCTTACACGAAGAACAAACGACCCGTACGACAGCAGTCTGCATCTGCCCACGATTCCTGCGTACATCCGCCTCCACACTCGGATGCTCCCGCAAACAAGTCTCAATCAAACGACTCCTCGACAAACCAAACTGCCCACATAAAGCATCAATCGACCTGCACAGCTCATCAGACAACGAAACCGTAACCTTCGCCAACTTAGCACACATCAGTCACACCCCACACTTACTCTGGTAAGGCTATACTACTATGATACTCTAGTCATAAACGACGCTTAAATACCTTGCTTCTTCTGTCTTTCTGCCAACGCTTGCTCCACTCAAACCGTTCCCGCAACCTCTCAAGGACCTCCCCATCCGTTATGCCCGCATTTTGCGCCCTAATCCCATCAGCACAAACCCGCACAACAGCATCACTCATATCCAAACATATGTCCACCTTCACCTCACCTGGCAACCGCCCGCACAGTCATCACAATCTATTTCCTTGCAAAGCTCAAGCTCCAAAGTGACCTCCACACGCTTGATCATCTTCAAAACCTTAGCGCCAGGAACGTCAGCCGCGCTGAGGTTGATCACGTCACGAACATCATCCAGCGAAACACTTGCCAAACGGCTCTGGCCCCAAACAAGACTCCGAGAAGGCGGAATCTAAGAAATTTTCACGCTGAAAAAACAGGAAAGAACTGGGGTATTAGAAAAAGGAGGTTTTAGAGAAGGGTTTTAGGTTGCTGGTGGTGTCGCTGGTGGCGGCTTGCGCTTGTTCATGAATACTACAGCGATGAGGGCTACGATAAGTATAATTATGACGGCGCTTGTGCCCAGAAGCTCCATTGTCAGCATGTCAACCTTGTTGGTCAAGTCGCTGACCGTGCTGTTCAAATTCGCATTCTGATCTTGCAGGTTGCCTATAGCCGCGTTCAAGTCCAACATTTTCTGGTATAACGGGTCATCAGCTAGCAGCCCGTTAACGGTTACGGTTGCAGTGACTTCTGGCGACCATGCGCCTGAATTGTCCTCCACGCTGAAGTATATAGTGTGGGTTCCGTTTGAGAGTGTCGTTATGCTGAATGTGACTGCGGCGCTTATGGCTCCGTTGATTGAAGAGCGCCACTTGTAGCCTACGATTGATCCGTCTGGGTCGATGCCGTGTCCAACAAACGTTATCGAATCATTGACAGTGGCAGGGCTCGGCGTTATCGAGTCAATGTATGCTGTTGGTGGAACGTTTTGCGGTAGCACTATGAGAGCCTCTTCGTTTGTTTTCAGGTATGAACCGTTGGCGCCCCCAATGGCATAGATTCTGCCGTTAAGACCTAAAGTGGCTCCTAGTTCCTTTCGTGGTGTGTGGAGAAGTGACTCTGACCAGCTTGGAATAGTCCATGTGTCAGTCCTTGGATCGTAGATCTCTACGGTGTCGAAAAATGATGGTGAGTTGTTGCCGTACTCTGTTCCTCCGCCTATGACGTAAATGTTGTTGTCTGGTCCTAGTACTAGGCCAAACTCCAGTTTAGGTGAAGGCATCGAAGCTTTTGTGGTCCATGAATGAGTTGAGGGATTGTAAGCGTCTACGGTCGAAACCGCAGTTGTGCCGTTATATCCGCCCATGACGTAGATTAAACCGCCTGGACCCTTAACAGCACCCAGCAGCTCCCTTGCGGTAAGCATATCAGTTCCATTGGTCCACGTATTCGTTGCCGGATCATATACCTGTGTTGTGTTGATGGGGTCGCCACCAGAAACCTCCCCACCGAAAACGTAGATTTTGCCGTCATCGCCCGTGGCAGCTGCAGCCAGCCAAACCGGAACGGGTATATGGGCCTTTGCAGTCCATGAGTTTGAAGTCGTAGTGTACGCTTGCACGTCAGGTAGGTCGTCCGAGTCATATCCGCTAATCACGTAGATTATGTCATCAAGTCCTTTAGCAACAGCAGCACCTCTAGTTGCCTGAAACAGTGCAGTCTTGGACATCCATGTATCACTCAATGGGTCATAGGCTTGGACCGTCGTCATTGGAGGATCTGACCCCGCAAAGCCGCCCATGACATATATCAATCCGTTGTTGCCGGTTATCACCGCTGCCTGTCCTCTTGCAGTTGGCATACTAGTCTTAATTCTCCATGAAGGTGAGGGCATGTCTGCCGCTAATCCAAGATTCACCAGAACCAGATGAGGGACCAAAAGACAAATTGCCGTCAAAATGCAAACGATAGTGATTTTCATTCTCAAGTTCATCATTCTCCTACATTAAGCAAGCAATAGTGTATCTAACAGATCATTTATAAGACTTCTTGACACTTCTCAAGCCGTTTAGGCCCGCAAATCTAAAGCTTTAGCCTAGAAAACCGAAGATTTCGCTCGCTTTTCTGCGTGTTACGGTTCGTTCGGAACCTGAAGTGGAAAAGTTCCTTTCCATTTTCGCTTCATGAATGAGTAGTTATTTCCATATTTTTGTATTTTTGGCCTCCTTCAAACTTCGTCTCAGCATGTCTGTCTTTCGGTTTTGGGTTTTCTCATTTTCTTCGCATAGAGGACGGCAAGCGTAGCCAGTGTCATGAATATGGGCAGAATTGTGATTGGTGGGAATTCTGGAACCACGACATCCAAGTAGAAAGTGTGCAAGACATCTGCAACCAAGTTTACGGCTAGGTTGAGCGATTCTCCAGCCCTGTTCTTGAAGGTCGGGTTGTTCCAATCGTAGTTTTCGTCCATCCACACGCACGTCAGATCGCCGTTCAAGTCGAAAGTCGTGTCATTCGCAATTGCCAAGGCTGCGTCGTAAGCTGAAATGTGGTCCAAAGTGCCGTCGAAAGCGAGAAACGAGTTGTATTCGTCTGTGTAGCTGTCTGTTCTCGTGTTCACATAGCTCTCGTAGTCGCTGTGGTGCACTTCATTGCCCCAGTCTGTGCTTGAACCCATCACGTGCCCAAAAACCGCCACGTCACAAATGTAATGAGTCACTATTCCAAGCCTCTTCACCGCGCCAGCCACGTCACCACCGTTGTAGAGACTTGCAGCATTGAGATACTCCTCCTCTGCCCTGTCGACTGAACCGTCTTCTTGAAGTGAACCGTCAGCATAGTAGTAGACGTGATGGTTCGCGTTGTCATCTATGCCGTCAGGGGCTTGCCCATTGTCAGGCAGTTCGGCCCCATACAAGAAAGCGGCAAGATTGCCGAGAATGTACTGTTTCTCCTGCTGCGGCAGCCAGTCTAAGGCGTGTTGGGCAATCCAGTCGTGAGTTCCAGACTTTGGGTTAGACGGGTTGTCGCTGTAGCCTCCGTTGCTCCAACCAAGGACCCCGTTCGCCGAAGCAACCAATGAAGCAACGACAAAGGCTGTTGCCAACAATGCAGTTATCTTCGTTGTTTCCCTCTCCCAGAACAAATGGCCTTTAATTTCAAATAAAATTTTTGGAAAAACCCGCCAGCAGCGCACGCGTTTTCGGATGAAATCAAGGAACAGACACGTTCTTATATGGCAGAAGAGAGCCGAGTCGAGGATTAGATTTAAAAATCCACAGTGGATTTATTTATAAGAAGCACTGTCGTACTCTCCGAAGGAGCGCCGCTTTAGAGGAATAATGAAGTGGGGAGAAGATCTTTCGACAAGCTCTTTCTTGAAGCCGTAGATGACGCCTTATCTTCCCTCGGTGACTCGGCCAAGCAGTCAATCTATTTCCACCTTGAAAGCAAATTCAAAATCCCCAGAAACGAGATTCCCTACCGCTTCCAGGATTTTGCGGCTGGGCTTGAGAAGATTTTCGGTGTAGGAGCCCGATTTCTGGAAATTCTGATAATGAAGAAGCTGCATGAGAAGACTGGAAAGCCCATTGAATGGAACGACAGCAGAGAATTCGTCTTCACTGAATATCTTACTGTGGCCAAGCAGAGTTTCTCAGGAAGCAACGGGAAGACTTAGACTCCCAGAGACATGGAGTCGTTTCGTTTCTGAAGAGGATTCTGATAATACGTATTTGGAGTTCACAAATGATTTATCAAAGCTTCATGGACTTCTCTTCTAAACTCACGTTAGGACTTCCGAGGGTTAAATTTGCCTCAAAACGACTTCAGCAAGATTCTTCTATCAGCAGTTGAGGAAAGCTTATCTTCCTTGGGAGATTCATCCAAACAAGCCATATTCTTCCATCTAGAGGCTTCATTCAAGATAAAAAAAGAACACATTCCAGCTCAACTGGCAGGATTCACGAACGCCTTGGAGAGAATCTTCGGACCAGGAGCTCCTTACCTTGAAAAACTCATCGTCAGGAACCTTCACGAAAAACTGGGGCTGGACTTTGAAGACGGTCGCTACTCGGATTTCGTAGAGTGCGTAAACAACGCAAGAAAACATCTCATGTTCAAGGGAGAATGCAAAGCACCATGACAGAAGGCAGAAAACACAAGATAGCTGAAGAAAAGCAACTCAAACAAGCGCTGCAGAGACTACGCATTCTTGGCGACGCAATCGACGAAGAAGCCTACGTGACAGATCCAGAAACCCATGAAATACTATTTGTCAACAAGAAAATGGAAGAAAGATTCGGAAAAAACATAGTCGGCAAAAAATGTCACAGAGTATTCCAAAACTTGCCTGAACCATGTTCATTCTGCAACATCAAACAGATCTCCGGAAAAAACCTTGGCAGGCCATACGTCAGAGAACTCCAGAATCAAAGAAATGGACGGTGGTACAAATGCATGGGCAAGATCATCAAATGGCCCGAAGGCAAACACGTTCGATACGGGTTGGCTATCGACATTACCGAGCAGAAGAAAATGGAAGAAGCGTTAACAGACAGTGAAGAGAAGTTCAGAACCATCACCGATTCTGCTCAAGACGCCATTATCCTAGTGGATGATGATGGCAAGATCGCTTACTGGAATCCCGCGGCCACAAAGATTTTCGGATACACAAAGGAAGAAGCGATTGGCAAGCAAGCACACAAGCTTCTAACAACTAAGAATGTATACAAAGACTTCCTAAAAAGATTCACAGAGTTCAAGAGAAAAGGAAAAGATTCTGCCTTCACGAAGACTCTTGAGCTTACAGCTATTAGAAAAGATGGAACAGAGTTTCCAATAGAGCTCTCTCGCTCGCCAGCAAAGATCAAAGGCGCGTGGTTCTCGGTAGGCATTATCAGAGACATCGCAAAAAGAAAGAACATGGAAGTAGCACTGCAGGAAAGCGAAAAGCTCTTCCGCTCTGTTGTGAGCAACTCCCTCACCGGAATCCTGATCTTAGATGACAAATTCAGAATAATCTACGCTAATGACGAAATCATGCACCTAGGCGGCTATTCAAAGGAGGAAGTTGTGGGACAAGAATTCACAAAGTTTCTCGACCCGGCCACCAAAAAACTCGTTCAAGATAGGTACTTGCGTAGACAAAAAGGAGAAAATGTGCCCCCTCACTACGAGTTCAAGATAGTTACGAAGAACGGCGGGACAAGGGATGTAGAAGCCAAGGCTTCCGTCATAAGATACATGTGCGGCAGAACATGCTCAATAGCACAACTACTTGACGTTACTGAGCGCAAAAAAATGCAAGAAGAAAGAAAACGCTTCGAAGAAAGACTTTCCGCACTCAACACATACGGCCAGAGCTTAAACACGGCAAAAAATATGGAAGAGATCCACAAACTCACCTTGGACGCCGCGGAAAAGATCCTTGGATTTGAAATTGCTAGTATCCTCATCATCGAAGGAAAAATGCTCAAATTGAATGCCCAAAGAGGGTATCCAAGAAACATAATACTTGAGCTACCGCTTGACGGAAACAGAGGCGTAACAGTCAGAGTTGCGAAGAAAGGCAAGTCTATCTACGTTCCAGACGTACGGAAAGACAAAAGGTATTTTGGCGGATTCTTAGCGGAACACAAAGATAACAAGGTTGTCAAACGCCGGAAAATAGGCAGAAGCGGCGTACTTTCTGAACTTGCAGTACCGATCAAAGCAGGAAGAACAGTGGTAGGCGTCTTGAATGTAGAGAGCAAGAAGCTTGCGGCCTTCGATGGAGATGACCGTAAACTGCTTGAAATACTGTCCTCTCACGCTGCAACTGCCATAAGCAATTTACGAAGACGAGACCAGCTCAAAGAGTTCTCCATGAAATTGGCCTACTTGATGAAGAATATTACCGAAATCATGAATGTCAGGGAGATGCGGCAGAGGCTGAGAGTGATTACAAGAGCGATCAAAAAGTTCGGGTGGCGAAGGGTAGTCATTTCGCTGAGGGACGGAAACCTTGAAGGAACGGACCTCGTAGCTTCAGGACTCACGCGAGAAGAAACCAGACTTCTCCTGAAAAGAAAGGCGCCGGGACAGGTTTGGAGAGAACGCTTAGGTCCGAAATTTGAACGGTTCACGATAGGGGGATTCTACTATCTACCTTGGACAGACCCGTGGATTCGAGAAAAAGTTCACGGTGTCCCACCTGAAGTCCCCGCGGACAAAGCAACTACGTACGCTGGAGTCCCCAGCAGGCTTTCTCCTGAAGAGATGGTCAACTGGCATCCTCAAGACATGCTTTACGCGCCTCTCCGCACGCCGAATGGGAGAATCGTGGGCATCCTAAGCATGGATGATCCTATCGATGGACGAATACCCACCAAGGAGTCGCTTGCGCCTTTGGAGCTCTTCCTGCATCAAGCCGCGATAATAATCGAGAATGCCCAGCTAATAGAGAGCTTGAAAGAAGCAAGAGAACAGCTCGAGCAAAAAGTGGACGAGAGAACCTGCGAACTCAGAAAGTCTCAGGAACAGTTGCTCAAGGCTCAAAGATTGGCTGTAATAGGCGAACTCGCAGGCATGGTAGGTCACGATCTGCGCAACCCTCTAACAAGCATCGCTGCGGCAACTTACTACGTGAAGATGCGACAGAGCCCTGAGGCAAATGGGAAGATTAAGGAAATGCTTGAGCTCATAGAGAAGAACATAGCCTACTCGAACAAAATCATAAACGATCTTCTCGACTATTCAAGAGAGATCGATCTGGAACTGTCAGAGCACACTCCGAAATCAATAGTGAAGGAATCCCTGTTGTCATTAGAGATGCCCAACAACATCCAAGTGATAGACCTGACAGAAAGCAAGCCGAAAGTCAAGGTTGACATAGACAAGATAAAGAGAGCCTGCTTGAACCTGGTCAGAAACGCAATAGACGCCATGCCTGAAGGTGGCACGTTTATAATAAAGAGTGAACAAACAGACAGCCATTTGAGAATCTCTTTCTCCGACAGCGGCGTAGGCATGCCAAAAGAAACCATGGAGAGGCTTTGGACGCCACTTTTCACGACAAAAGCAAAGGGCATGGGATTTGGTCTGTCTATCTGCAAACGCATCGTTGAAGCGCATGGAGGATCAATCGCTGTTGAAAGCAGACTTGGCAAGGGCACAACCTTCACGATTACCATTCCTATCGAGCCAAAGGCGAAAAAAGGAGGTGAAGAAATATGGGTGAAACCGCTAGAATCCTCATTATTGACGACGATGAAAACATAAGAAAAGTGCTGGCAACGATACTCGAGGAGGAAGGATACATCGTTGAAACGGCAGAGACTGCAAAAATGGCGATTGAAAAGACCGGAAGGAAATTCTACAATCTGGCCTTGATTGACATTAGGCTTCCAGACATGGAAGGCATAGAACTTCTGACGAAGATAAAACCCACAACACCTAAGATGCGAAAAATAGTCGTCACAGGCTTCCCAACCATGCAAAACGCTGTGGACGCAGTGAACAGAGGCGCTGACGGCTACATACTAAAGCCCTTCAATGTGGAAAAGGTCTTGAAAATAATCGAGGAGCAGCTGAAGAAGCAAGAGGAGGAAAAAGAGTACAACCAAAACAAAGTGGCAGAGTTCATAGAAACCAGAGTAAGAGAAATAGACCTCGAGGAACCAGTGCACAGAAAAAAGCCCTGAGGACCTCGTCCCCAATGTTTTCAAAAAACTTCTATTCATCTTTGTGTCTTACAACTTGTTTCTTAGAGTCTCATTAGACGTTTGTCACGAGCATTGTCTGATTATGTTTTTGCGCATGAATTTCCAGTGATGGCCAATCTTGAACCCAAGCTTCTTCAAGAGAGTGACGGATGGCACGTTTTGTTCTTGAGTGTGCAACACTATGGGGTCGTATCCTCTTTCGAAGAGAAAGTTCATGGCTTTGCATGTGAGAGCAGAGGCGAGGCTCTTGCCTTGACATTCTGGAATTGTTGCTGCTGGTCCCAAGTAGCCTCGGTTGGCGCTGAAGAGCTTGTTGTAGTACGTGTCTGGCTTTGCAACAACAATCGAAACAATCTTGCCTTCCAGTTCAGCTACTTGGACCCATTCTTCGTTGAAAGGCGGAAAGTCGTTCTTCCATTCCTGTAAGGCTCCTAGTTTGAGTCTTTCCCAGCCAAACCCCTTGTTTCCGGCTTCAACAAGTTCTTTCTCTTCTTCTGGTTTCAGACTACGAATGCTGACGCCCTCTGGGACTTTCGGCAAGGGCATTGTGTCCTTCAATGTGGCGGTCATGTGGTACAATCCGCCTTCGGCTCGGTAGCCGCGCTCGGTCCACTCGCTGATTCGTGGGCTTCCTTCGTCAAGGGTTGTGAAGACCTTTTCTCTCTTGACGTGCTTCTCGATTTCCCTCACCAACATGTCTTCGATGAGTATGCGTTCTTGGTTTTCAGAAGCCGCAAGCCACCGTATCTCTTCGCCCCAAAATCCGTCCCTATATGCGACAGCTCCGCAGATTTCGTTGTTTTCTTCAGCTATCAGAAACTTGGCGCCCCGTTCCTCAATCTGGAAGCGAATGGCGCCTTCTATGATAGGAGAGAATTCGTATGAATCCTTGTAGGTTTCGTTCAGCAATCTGATTAGGTTGGGCATGTCCTTGTAGGTGAAGTCGCGGATTTGGACTACCATGTTCTTTCTCCAATTGGTGGGATAGTGATTGATAATAAACGTTTAGCTAGCACGTTAGTATGCGTCGTGAATGTAGGAAGGGAGTTTCGGAAAGAGAACGTCGACCAACTGCTTGTGGGTGTCCTGCACGTGAAAATCGGGGTAGTTCATCTCAAGCTCATGCCCATTCCGATGGCCGAGCAGCAGCTGAGTGAACACAAGAGGGTTAAGCCCTATTGGGCAGCTCTCGCCAGTTTCAAGCCGCTGAATTTCGGGGATCATGCCATTTTCGATTGATGTTTGAATAACGTATCGGCGAAAGTTGAAATTCAACCGTTCAGTCAGATTGTGTAAGGATGATGTTGCCAGCCGTTCCTCAAACAGGGGCTTCATTTTTCTGAACATACTGGCATAGTCTGTGACGCGTATCTGCCACGCGTACGGAGTGCGTTGTTCTGCGCCAAGCGCTACAAGGTGTCTTGTTAGCGGGTCGCAACAGCTTGTGCGAACAAGTAGAGTCTCGAAAACGTTTTTCTGGCCGACTTCTTTGATGAAGCTGAGAACTGTCTCGGTTGTGCGTCGATCGGTATCTGAGGCCTCTCTCAGCACCAGTTGCTTCTGTTCAGGTTTTCGGCTTAGTCTGAAGTACGCCGTCATCTCGCCATTTTCTTCAACAGCGTAACCTTCAAAAAAGTGACCGTCAGTCAAGCCAGTTTCCTGCTGCATCTTCCAGATCTGCTCGTCGCGGACGCTGTGTATGTAGAATTTGCTCTGGGTCTCCGCGAGGAGTTTCATTGCTTTGGGAATCTCTTTGTCAGTGAAAGGGCGGATTTCAGCTATAGACTCCTGGCTTGGAAGCCGTTCGAGTGGTATGACGATTTCTTCGTCGAGAGGTATCGCATATTCGTATCCGAACTGTCGGTAAAAGTACGGTATGCCCTCAATGACTGACAAGTCATAACCTTGATTCACAACTTCCTTGTGGTACTCGTTGACCAACGTTCTTATGAGCCCTCTGTTGCGGTACTCGGGAAGTGTGGCAACGTTGCCCATCTCCGCGACTTTCAGGAGGATGTCGCCGATGCTCCATTCTGAGGGAATGA
>Ga0315280_10012498_pt1 | contig 10258 bp, 8 predicted proteins | sample YL17G06_40_MG_FD_203697 | JGI IMG/M metagenome (GOLD analysis project Ga0315280, IMG submission 203697) | Sediment microbial communities from Yellowstone Lake, YNP, Wyoming, USA - YL17G06_40 | ecosystem: Environmental > Aquatic > Freshwater > Lake > Sediment | place: USA: Wyoming | collected...
GCTCCTTAAGAAGTTTATCCAGATACATCACTTGAAGAATAGGAGCATCGAATCCAGTCAGAAGCATATCCGTAACGATCAATATTTTTGGAAATTCTTCTTCCTTAAACTTTTCTATGACATCTTTTCTAATATCTCCTATGTCCTTACCTCCATATCGTACCTTGGCTTCGGCTACATATTGCAAGAATTCGGGCTTATCACGGTCAGTAAAAGTCATGACGATCTCAGTGTATTCTTTGGGAAGATGTTTATCTAATTCTCTTTTATAAACTTCGCAAGCATTTCTACTTCCGGCCACAACCAAAGCTTTAAACTTGCCATCAATGTTATCTTTGAAATGCCTAGCTACATCCTCTGCAATCACCTTTATCCTGAATGGATTCTCAAGAACAAGTTTGATGGCATTCAGTCTCTTCTTTACCTTTTCTTCTACATCTTCCCTTATCTCCTCGGGCAGCTCTTCAAACTCTGTTTCTAAAAAGGCTTCCAGTAGATCCTTTTTTAAGTGTACTTCTTTATCAAGTCTTGGCTGGTAAACGATTTTTACAGTGAAGCCATCCTTGATGGAGTCTGTTATAAAATATCTGTCAAGATAAGGTTCTTCTGGAGGATAGCTGAACTCAAGATAAGTGTCTCTTCCTCTCTTTGATATGGGTGTGCCTGTAAGGGCAAAGAAGAAGGCGTTTTTAAGTATGGCTTTCATTTGAGCAGCAAGGAGGCCGTATTGAGTTCTGTGCCCTTCGTCAACAAAGGCGATAATGTTTCTTCTACTCATTATCGTCTCTTTGCGTTTCGATACCTTCTCAAGTTCTTCATAGACTTCCTTAAGTTCTTCGGGTCTGAACTTATGAATAAGAATGATAAATACTCCTCTCTTGCTCCTGTAATCATCGAATTTCAGAATTTCCTTGAGTTCCCATACAGAACCAATAATTTCAGGTTCTACTATATCTAATGCGTAGAATTCGTTATAAAGCTGATCCTCCAGTTCAATTCGATCAACGATGAAGAATATCGTCGGGTTCTCAAGCTCCTTCATGTAATAGAGTTTATTTGCCGCAAAAATCATTGTTAGGGTCTTTCCACTTCCCTGCCAGTGCCAAATAAGTCCTTTGTTCTTGTCCTCTTCCCCTTTTAAATTCCTGATAACCCTCTCCACCATCCTGTTGGCGGCGCGGTACTGCATATATCGAGTGATAACCTTTGTGGCATTTCCAAATTCAACTCTGAAAAAGAGAAAGTTTCTGATGATATCGAGCAAGGTATCCCTTGAGAGCATTTCAAGTGTGGAGTCAATGGAATCCTTCCCTTCATCTCTCCATTCGTGAGTTTTTATCTCTTCCTGCCAGGAAGCAATGGGGAAATACCTCGCCTGACTTTCTGCAGCAACCCCAATCTGAATATACTTATAAAGTTCGGGACCGGTCTTTTCGTAGTCTTTAATCTGTTTGTAGGCATTAAACCAACTTTCAGATATGTTAGCAGGATTCTTGCATTCAATATTTATGAGCGGGATGCCATTGACGTAGAGAACAATATCTGTTCTGATTCTATCTTTGCCTTGATAGTAGACCTGTCTTGTGATTATAAACTGATTATTTTCGATATCTTCAAAGTCAAAAACCTGGACATACTTGACAACCTTCTCTTTCTCAAACTTTACTGGAACACCAAACTTGTAGAAGTTCAAAATCCTTTTGGCTCCCTCGATTCCTGCGCCAGTGAGTTTTAACTCATTGATGACCTTATTGATCTCCTCGTCCCCAATCCCTGATTCCTTATTTATCCTTTTTAAGGCCCTCACCAGATTAGGGATGAGCAAAACCTCTTCATAGCTGTCCCTCTCAAGCTCATCAGCAACAATAAACTCCCAACCCTTCTCTATGAAACTTTTGACAATGTAGTCTTCAACAATCAGAGATTCGCTAAATTTTTTCATATCTGTTATTCAACTCTCACCGCTTCTTTCAATATGCTATCCCTTATCCGTGGTTTCAGGGTATCCTTCATCACCAGGTCAACTTTAATGCCGAATGTTTCACTCAGAAATTCTTCAAACTCTATAAAGGCAAAAAGGTCTATGGTTTCATGAAAATCCACCAGAATATCTATTTCACCTCTCTTGCCTTGTTAACCTCTGACATAGGACCCAAATACCCCTATTGTTTTGACTTTGTATTTATCCCTGAGGGTGGGCATCCTTTTTCTGATTTCATTCTTAACCTCTTCAAATTCTCTCATGGAAATCCTCCTCTGAAATCGCTGAATCACTTAATCAATGACCTAACCGCTTTCACAAACTCTCTTGCTTGTTTAAGCCATTTCTCTACCTGTTCCTTTTCAAAATGGACTAACTCGATATAGTCACCTCTCTGCCTTGCCTCAAATATCTCATCGTAGAATTGACCATGTTCACGGTTTATCAGCCCGGTTTTTACAATGTGTTTATGAAAGGCTGCTCTCACTCCAGAGTGTTTCTTAAATCTCAATCCTTTCTGTAGTAAAACTGCGCTAACTCCATAAAAACAAGCATAATAAATTCGATTCACCGAGAAAGAAAAGCGTCCTGCCTTTAAATCATCCCGTGCAGCGTTAAGAGAATCATTAGCTTTTTCAATCCAATACCTGACAACTTGGTTTAAAGCTCCTTCTTCATTCAGCATGGTACTCCTTCCTCCTCAATAAAGGCATGGATAGGCAACAACGAAGTGGGCCTGCCCTCCCACTCACCTTCCGACATAATAAGTGGACTCAGGTTTGTCTCATATGCCAAATTTATATCAAAGACCTTATAGATTATCTCCCTTCTTGTATCTTCTGACACCTCACCCGGTAGCAATATCAAGATATCTAAATCAGACTCGTCGTCTGCTATGCCTTTAACCTTTGACCCAAAAATCTTAGCCTTTACCCCCGGCCATAGTGCTTTAAGTTCCGCGATTAATTTGTCCAGGGCCTGTTTTTCATTTTTTGAAATAAAACCTTTCTTTACCAATTTGTCTATATCCTTTATTTTTAACTTCATTGAAGTTCTCCCTTCATTATCAATTTAATTTCACCCTTTTTCTGCCCGTCAACAAATCATTCATCAAACCCTTTCTAATCTTCCCCAGCCTTTCTTTTCTTTTTCTTATCAATTCCAGCCTTTTATCCACCGCACCCAGAATTTCAGCAATCTTTTGTTGTTCGGGGAGAAGTGGTAGAGGGAGCTTTTGGGATTCAAATATGAACTTGTTTACATGTTTTAGATACATCCCCGAAATCTTTGTGTTCAATTCTTTAAAACATGCCTTAAGAAAATAAAATAGAAAATGCTTATCTAAATTTTGGTTTTTGGGTTCAATTTTAATCATGGTTGAGGAAAGTATACCTTCAAAACCAATAAATGAATCTCCACAATAGAACCCATCCCAAATAAGGATTACCTCATCTCTTTCAACCTTAATAACCTCACCAATTTTTCTTGCCCATTGAGTGAAATTCCCTGTCCGTAAGGTCTCAGCGCTTAGATACGGGAAGGTATTCTCCTCTCTCTGATCAAGTAATACTTTCGGCTTCCTTCCTTTTTCATATGTAACAATCTTTGCTAATTTCACAACCTCCCATTTTTTTGGTATCCTTCCTACATCTGTATCTTTAAACTCCTTATGGCCAATACCCTTGGTTAATAACTCTTGCATCAACCCCTTTTCCAGCCTTTGAGTCTTTTCTATGGCCTCAGAAACCTTTTCAATCGCCTGATCAACCGTCGAAAGAATCTCCGCAATTTTTTTCTGTTCAGGGAGGGGAGGGAGAGGTATTCTTATATTTGTCAAATATTTAGTTTGAACTGCAGACTGACCAACATGCCTAATGGCCACAGACTTAAAATATCCTGTTTTCCATAATGTAATAAAATTAAATAACACCCATTCAGGTAATACTGCATTATTGAATCTAATACGTGTAAAATGATTACTAAAAGTACATGGAAATGGAGCTTTTTTGAAAATTGCCGATTTACCAACAAGGTCAATGCTATTTGTATTATTAAATAGGAAATCGTTTTCTCTTAAGAGAAATTCACTAATGTTTTCAGAAATAGGAACTTTAAGAAAAGAATTCAATGTTAAGTGACCATCTGTTGTTACATTATTCATACGAATTTGAACAATGCCATTATCATCTCTTTTACCACTTGCGAATCCGTTTCTAAGTTCCTTGATTACATTTTGAAGCCGTACAACTTCCCACTCCTTCGGTATACTTCCAATCTCTATATCTCCAAGCATAATTTTCATCTCTTAACTCGAATCATAACTAATCACTTTTCATCATTCATAATATTTGAAATAATTAGTTCCAAGTCCTTTCTCATATCATCCTTTTCTGCTTCCTTGTACCACTTATCAAGCTTCTCGGTTGTAATAAATTCTACGATTGATTCAAGACTTCTATTCTTAGATATTTCTGGAAAATAGTCTTCTATTTCTCCATATTTTAATATGAATATACTCTCTGATCTCTTTGAGTCGACGAATTCGTATAGAAGTTGTTTGTCTCTTTCTGATAAACCATCTTTGAGCTTTCTATATCTTGACTCAATATATTCCAAGAAGTTATTTAAACTAACGATTGTGTCTACATCTTCGATTTTTTCCCCTTTTTCAACTTTATCTATAATCTCTCTGACTAAAGCCATTAGAGTCTTACCATCTTTGCTTTTCTTATTAAATAAAACGCCATCCTCAATGTTAATATTATCTACATCGAACATGTTTTTAATATTGCTGTCACCAATATCTGTAACATAATCGAGATCAGCCACTATGTAATTCTTTATCTTAAACAGTTTTAAGAAATATCTGTATTTGATTAAATTACTCTTTCCATGTACTTCTAATACCTCTATTATCGTTTCACTTTTATGATATTTTTCTATGAGCCTCTGAAAAATAAGTCTATCGCTTATTCCTTCTACTAAGATAACCTTATCGGCAAAAAAGATTTTTTCATTGTTCAAAGTGTTTATTATATGGAGCAAATCCTTGACTGCTGGTAACAAGCTCTGCTCAGGTTGTATTAACTTACTTATTTCATGCTCCCGATAAACCCTAAATAAGTTTTCAATTGTCCTTTCATTTATAAAGACCGGGGAATGGGAAACTATAACAAATTGGTTCTTATGCGTCCTGGATAGCTCTTGAAATAAGTCAATAAGAATTGTCTGCCACTTTGGGTGTAAATGTAATTCTGGCTCGTCAATGATCACTAACCCATCTTTAATGTTAAAAGCGAATATACCCAATAGAAAGTTCAATATTTCTTTCTCTCCCGAACTCGCTTGAACTATCGAGAATTTTTTACCACTTCTTTCTATCATTACTTCATAAAGATTTCGCATTGGGTCAACACACTCAACATCCCAGTTGTAACCTAATTTATTAAAATAGTTCGTCAGCAATAAAATCTCCTTATCCTGTTTGAATCTTTTATGGAAATCTCCGCCTTCTAGTTCGTAATATCTTCTTTTTTCTGCAACACGATAAAGTGAAAGATCTATGAGAGTTGCTGTTGATTTAGAAGTCGATTGAAAATACCGGAGCATAGACTCATTAAAATTTAATCCAGAAAGATTCGCAAGCAGGTTGGTCTGGCTGAATAATCTATATGGTGAGAAATAAATAAACGGAGGGCTCAACCAAAAATCTTTAATTTTTGCTCCAAGAATAAGAAAAAGTTCATAATAGTTTAAATATCCTAATAAGGTCTTCGATGGAACATCAGTGGGTGTATTAAGGTTTAAGTCTCGGATGGTAAATGTTAATTCTTTATTTTCCGATATATCTTCGGTATTCCATGAATCTAAAATATTGAAATTGGATATGGGTCGATTTCTATAATCTTTGAGTCCATTTTCTAATTTTTCTTTATTACTCCTTAAAAGGTTAATATTTTTTACATCTTCCTTGCTTATTATAAATGTTATTTCAATAAGAGAAGTGTTAACCTCATTCCCTAAATATTTTTCTAAAAAATTATTAATTGGATGAAATAAGTTAGGTTTATCTATGTCTTCAAACCAACCCCATACTTCCTGGCCTCTGTTAACACGATAAAATTGAACAAAGAAATGTCTTAATGTAATTGTAATTATGTCTAATAAGTTGCTTTTCCCCCCAGCATTAGGGCCTACAAAAATATTCAAATTTTCGCTGAGATTAATTTCCGTCTTATCTTTGAAGCTTTTTATGTTTTCAATAACAAGTTTCTTTATTTTCATTTTCCTCTTTCCTTCTAAACCCTATCTTCCTGCCCAGCTTTTTGAGAGGAGGCGAATAGGTTATCTCAATTTGTGACCACTCTGAATTGAACCTAATCGCCAACCCTCAACCCTTGCTCAACTAGGTAAGTTCCCCAATATCCTCCTTTATCTGGACCGACTCTTTTCAGCAAACGTTTTTTTCCTATCCTATTTTCATGACCCAATCATGACCCTTTTGTGACCCAATTCTTGCAAGACACTGCCAGTCAAAGCACGACCCAATAATGACCCAATTACGACCCAATAATATAACACAGCCCTCTTCCTTTACCCATTACTTTCAAAAATCTTTTATCTACTAAATCAGATAGGTCCCTTTTGGCAGTTTCTCGTGATATCTTATTTATTTCGACATATTCCTTGTTTGTTATTCTTCCTTTCTCCCTAAGATAATCTAAAGCTTTAAGTTGTCTCTGATTTAATAACGATAAATCAATTTCTTTTGGTCTTTCTTTTTTTGCAATCTTCAAATACTCCTTACTTTGTCTGATTAAATTCTATTTCTGGGAAGGGGGCATTCTCTTTTTTGCATACTTCCCTTATCCTTTCAAATCCGGTTCCCATCTTTTCGCCAAAGTGAATTTTGGCGAACAAGTCGGCGATGATATGGTTTCTTCTGAACACTGTCTTGCCAAGAACAAAATGAGATGGTTTCTGCCAGTAGTTTTCAATTCTAATCCTATCAGGGAAAAACCTCAGAATATTGTTGTGGCCATGCTCAAAATAGTATTTGTGCATCACTGAATTTATAACTGCTTCTCGTATGGCATCAAAAGGATACTCATACACATTCTCCCTCCGAGGCCTACCGGTAAAACGGTAGGCAACTTTTGAATACAGCCTCACGAATTTCATCACCTCTTCAACAATATCAAATAAACTGCCTTCTATCTCCTTCCTGTCGATGATGTCAACACCGGCATCATCCTTAAACAATGCAACAGTAAAAACAGACCATGGAATAAACCTTTGGGGATTTTTCGAGAAGAACAGTATACCCGCATTATTGAAATAGAGCCTTCCTTCCTGCTTTTCAGCCACACCCAAACCAATAAGCAGTTTTTCGGCAAAACGAATTTTCGATATCTCTCCAAGCTCCAAGAATCTTCGAAATCCGTCTTTATCGAAGTCCTTGGGATAACCGAACCGTGGCTCTGTTAACTCATCGAACCGAATTTTGCCTTCGGACTTAAAAAAATCTAATATCTCATTTCTCGTCATTTTCTGAGAATTGGGACCAATTCTTTTATAAAAACCAGAAGAACATTCATAAGGCTTATCCTCACCTTCTCTCACGCTAATAATGAGTACGCCACCGATCTCTTCCAAGGCGATCTTTATCCTTGGCCTGCAGTTATTGGCTATATCTTGAACTTGGGATTTCAGTTCATGAGGAAGCTTTATTCCTTTGATTTTGCCTTCGTCTGTTACTCCAAGAAGTACTTTTCCGCCGGAAGCGTTTGCAAAAGCAACAAGTTCTTTTTCCAAACCGCTAATACCTTCCTTGAACTCAATCTTATAACCCTCACCTTCCTTAAGGATCATCTCTAATTCTTGTCTATCCATTGCTTAGTTCCTATTCTTTAGTCAGGTTATGGCAAATTCATTTAACCACCAACCTAATTGCCAACTTAATCGCCAACTCTCACGTTTAGCTCTTTTAGATATCCTTCAATCCTCTCTTCAATCGCAAAGACCTCTTTTTCGAGCTTTCGAAGTTCCTCCCACTCCTTTGCCACATCGATCTCTTCAGTTTCTTCCTCCGGAAATACATAAAGAGTCACATTAAGATTGTAATCGTTCTCCTTTATCTTCTCGATCTCTATGATCCTGGAGAAACCATCCTCATTCTTAAACTCTTTATAAACTCCCACTATCTTTTTTATATGCTCATCTCCCAATTGATTGAGCTTCCTGACTTCCGGATGTTGCTGGTATTCTTTGCTTGCATTGATGAAAAATATTTTCCCTTCTCGCACTGTTGGTTTGTTCTTGTTAAGGATCATCACCGCCCCTGGTGCGCCTGTGTTGTAAAAAAGTTTTTCGGGCAGAAGAAGAACTGCTTCTATCAGATCAGCATTAACGATGCCTGTTCTTATCGCCTTTTCTTTCCCGCCTCTAAAAAGACAGCCATTATCTATAACGACACCAACCCTGCCAGTTTTATCTTTCGCTGAGGCTAACATGTGCTCAATCCACGTCCAGTCCGCTGATTGCCTTGGAGTGAATCCGTATCTGAAACGTTCTCTCCAAAATTCTCCCTTTTTTAATATTTCCTCATCATATCCATCTTGATTCCATGGAGGGTTAGCTATAACAACATCAAACCTTTTTATTCCCTCTGTTTCTTTGAATTTGGGATAGAGGAGGGTGTCTCCAAGGGTAAGTTGGTGATCTCTGATATCATGGATGTAAAGATTCATTTTTGATAAAGCGAGGGTTTTGTGATTGGCCTCCTGCCCGAATAGAAAGAGTTTTGCCGCCTCACTTTTACCCTGCTCATTTTCAACATGCTTATAGGAAGTTATGAGCATACCACCAGAACCACAGGCAGGGTCGTATACGCTTTCACCAGGTTTAGGGTCAAGCATTTCAATAATGAGCTTTATGACCTCTCTGGGTGTATAAACTTCACCTTCTTTAGCCTTTTGCGGAGCAAAGTATCTTAAAATCCATTCATATGCATCGCCAAGGATATCCGGCGATACATGATTAAGGGACTTTTCGCTGAAGAGCTCTACAAGCTGCCTTAAGATTTCTGCATTTTCTCTATTGGTAGTAAATTGGACGAAGTCAACATTTTCAAAGACCTCTTTCACATCTTGATTTCTTTCAGCCAGAATCTTCATTGCCCTGGAAAAGTTTTCCGGTAATCTCGCGGGGTCCTTTCTGATATTTTCCCAAAGGAGTTCTTCGGAAATATCAAAGTCATGAAATATAGAGTTCTTAGCCTCTTCCCTCGCTTCTTTTTCATTCAAACCATCTGCAAGTGCATCCTTAAAGGCTTTATCAAATTCCATCTCCCATTTGTCGCTTATTCGTTTATAAAAGAGAAGAACAAGGATAAACGTATAATCCACCCTCGTTCTGATGAGATCTGCGGCGCCTTTTAGTAGGCTTTCAAGATCCCCCCTTGTCAACTGATCTTTGCTTATTGAGAGTGTCTCAGAAATCATTTCTTCATTGCTTTTAAGCTTATATATTCTCTTCCTCGCATCATCAGGGTCAAATTCAACTTCAAGCCAACCTTTTTTCCTCAACTCAGAAAGAAAGACATTGATTTGTTCTTCACTATCATGCATTTTCTCTTTTAGAATTTTGGAGGCATCTTCAAAGCGGAAAGGAGAATCGTGAGAGAATTCCCATAAAACCTTATATCTCTTTTCAAGCCATGTTGGTAGCATAAGGCATCTCCAATTGGATTAATTATATAAGTTTTAAAAATTTAGCTTATATAATAAGCTAAATATGTAGAATTGTCAATAAAAAATTATTTTAATGTCTACTTGGTAATAATAAAAGTTTTTTTAGATAATTAAGTTTTAGGTGAACAAAATTATTTGGTTAGCTGAGTTTTTCGGTGAAAAGGAGTATGTGTTGAGCAACGTTTCAATCGGGATAATTTATATTGGATGGGGAAGCTTTGACCACCGATTATCACGATGTCTCCCATCGTCATGATGCCAATCAATACCAGGACAGAAAATAAGGCTTGCCATCTCAGAATTCCTATAAATCCCAACAAATCATATCGTTGACAATCTTCCGTCAATCTTTTTAATATGAAACATGTCCTTTTGGACTCTATTTCTTTTCATTCTTTTCTCCACCCCATCCTTCAGCCAAACGATGGAGGAATATCCTCTTCAAGTCTGGAAAGTGGAGGATCGTCGATGGACAATTGAAGAAGAGTATCAATATGGCAAATGGGTCGAAGAAAATATTACGGAG
>Ga0315280_10012499_pt1 | contig 10257 bp, 8 predicted proteins | sample YL17G06_40_MG_FD_203697 | JGI IMG/M metagenome (GOLD analysis project Ga0315280, IMG submission 203697) | Sediment microbial communities from Yellowstone Lake, YNP, Wyoming, USA - YL17G06_40 | ecosystem: Environmental > Aquatic > Freshwater > Lake > Sediment | place: USA: Wyoming | collected...
CGCGCGGGGGTTGCCATGGGCCTGTTATCCGAGGAGAATGACTTGGCTCTCGTTCGTGATGGGGAGGGGGATCAATGTTTGCTGCGACGGAAGACTACGGCACCCGCGAGCAATTCACGGCACACCAGGCGAGGCGTCGGCAGGAACTCTGGGGCCTGCTGGGAGACTTGCCTCCCCGGCGGCCGCCCGGGGCCCGGCGGCTGGGCACGGAACAGGGGCCCGGCTACACGCTGGAACGCCTCGAGCTGGATCTGAACGGCCTGGAAGAGGTGCCGGCATTGCTGCTCGTGCCCGACAAGCGGCGCGAGCCGGCCCCCGGGCTTCTCTATATCCACGCTCACGGCGACAACTATGACCTGGGCAAGGAAGAGCTGCTCGTGGGCCGCGACGTGCTCAAGGCTTATGCCCCGGTGTGCGCGGAGAAGGGTCTGGTGGCGCTGGCCATCGACAGTTGGTGCTTCTCCGGGCGCAAGCACAAGCCCGGCGCCCGCGGCGAGCACGACGCCTTCAAGTTCATGCTCTGGCAAGGGCAGGTCCTCTGGGGAATGATGCTCTTCGACGAATTTCAGGCCGTCACGTACCTCATGGGCCGGCCCGAGGTGGACCCCGGGCGAATCGGAGTCTTCGGCCTTTCCATGGGCTCGACCAAGGCGTGGTGGCTGGCGGCGCTCGATCCGCGGGTCGCGTTCTGCGCGGACCTGTGTTGTTTGACCGACTACGAGGAGCTGATCAAGATCGATCACCTCGCCGGGCACGGCGTCTACTATTACGTGCCCGGCCTATTGAAGCACTTCCAGGCCCACGAAATTTGCGAGCTCATCGTGCCGCGTCCGCACCTGAGCCTGAACGGCCGCCGCGACCCGCTCACGCCGCCGGCCGGCGTCGAGCGGATCCGCGACTATCTCCTGCCGCTCTATCGAAAGTACGGCCGCGAGAGCGACTGCCGCATCGAGCTCGAAGACTGCGCCCATGAGGAAACGCCGACGATGCGGGCCACGGTGCTGGAGTGGTTCGACAAGCACTTGACTGGGGAATGACTCGGCCATCGATCGACCCGCGCGATGAAACGAATGGGCGTTCACGGAACGCCGGCTGCGGCGATCGTCTGGTGCCTCTTGCTGGCCGCGGCGATCGAGATCTTCACCTGCTTCCTGCGATTCGGGCTTCACCTGGAGGCAGGGCGCGACACCGGCTTTCTCTGCGCAGTCACGTGCGGGCTGCGGATTCATCACGCCTACGTCGGCCTGGCCGTGATCGTGCTCGGGCTGCTGTTCGCCCGGGGCCCGGTGCTCCAATGGTCCGTGATCGTCGGGGCGGCCCTGGTGATCTCCGACCTGGTGCACCACTTCCTGGTCCTCTGGCCGTTGACCGGCAGACCGGAGTTCCAACTGTTCTATCCGCCGTGACCTAATTCCCGTCCTTCGGCCCCTGCTGCCCGACGCGCCAGCGAAGATAGGCGTCCAGGAAGCCCTGGATGTGGCCGTCCAGCACGCTGCGGAAATTGGTTTCCGTGTAGCCGGTGCGGGAGTCCTTGATCCGCTGGTCGGGATGGAGGAAGTAGCTGCGGATCTGCGAGCCGAAGCCGACCTTGGGCATCTGGTTGTACTTGGCGGCCTGCTGGGCCTCGCGTTTTTCCTCTTCCTGCCGGGCGAGCCGGGCACGAAGCATCTTCCAGGCCGTCGCCCGGTTCTTGTGCTGGCTCCGCTCGTTCTGGCACTGGACGACGATGCCCGTGGGCAGGTGCGTGAGGCGGATCGCGCTGGAGGTCTTGTTGACGTGCTGCCCGCCCGCTCCGCTCGCGCGGAAAACGTCCTCGCGGACGTCGTCTTCGCCGATCTCGATTTCAACGTTGTCGGCGACGTCCGGCGAGACGTCGACGGCCGCAAAGCTGGTCTGCCGCTTCCCTTCGGCGTTGAACGGGCTGATGCGGATCAGGCGGTGGATTCCCGTTTCCCCCTTGAGATACCCGTATGCCATCCAGCCGCGAACGGCGATCGCCGCGCTTTGGATGCCCGCCTCCAGGTTCTCCTGGCGGTCCAACAGCTCGACCTTGTACTGGTGGTCCTCGGCCCAGTTGATGTACATCCGCAAGAGCATCTCCGCCCAGTCGTTGGCGTCGGTGCCCCCGTCGCGGGCATTGATGCTCAGGATGGCGTCGTTGGGGTCCAGCGGGCCGCTGAGCAGGGCCTTGACCGCGAGCTCGCCGAGCGACTTCTCCAACTGCTGCAACTGCCGGGGCACCTCCTGGGCGAAACCCTCGTCCTCGACAGCCATTTCGAGCATCACGCCCAAGTCGTCGGACTGCCCAATTACCTCTTCGAGGGGTTTAAGGATCGATTTGAGCCCCTTCAACTCGGCGACAACCGTTTGGGCCTGCTCCGAATTGGTCCAGAAATCGGGGGCGGCCATTTTCCCTTCAATTCGGGCCACCTGGGCGCGCCGGGCCTCGTAGTCAAAGAGAGTCCCTAAGCTGCAAGATCCGCCGCTGGATCGCCTCGGCCCGATCGGTCCATTCCTTGTCCATCTCAAGATACTCCGCTAGCGGTAGAAGGCACTTCTCAGATTGTTATTGTATCGGAGGGGGGGAATGAGGGAAAGACGAAGGATGAAGGATGAAGGATGAAGGATGAATTCGGAAGACAGGAAATGCGGGGAGTCTGGGGGAAGGGACGGGTTCGCGTCCCCTTTTCCCGCACACCCCACTGCGATAGACTCCCTAGTGAAGCTCGCAACAATCGTTTGCATTCATCCTTCATCCCTTATCCTTCATCCTTTTTCTCTGCCATGGCGCGAATCGTCTTGGCCATGTCCGGCGGGGTCGACAGCAGCGTGGCGGCGTGGCTCCTGCGCCGGCAGGGGCACGAGGTGATTGGCCTGTTCATGCGGCACGGGATCGAGGCCCCCGCCTCTTGCTCCGCTCCGTCCAGCCGGCCCGCCCGCGCCCGGCAAGGCTGCTGCTCGGCGGCCGACGCGGAAGACGCCCGCCGCGTGGCCGACGCGCTGGGTATCCCCTTCTACGCGATCAACTTCCAGGAAGATTTTGGGCGGATCGTCGATTATTTCTGCGACGAGTACGTGGCCGGGCGGACCCCCAACCCGTGCATCGTCTGCAACACCTGGCTCAAGTTCGGCAAGCTGCTGGAGTATGCCGACGGCGTGGCCGCCGGATTCGTGGCGACCGGGCACTATGCCCGGCTGGTCCTGTCCGGCCAACAGGGGGGGTACGTCGCGTCGGTCAAAGAAGGTGGACTGCCCGCGCTGTGCCGCGGCCGGGACCCCGCCAAGGACCAGTCCTATGTCCTGTTCGGCGTGAGCCGGTCCTTGCTCCCGCGGCTGAGCTTGCCGGTGGGCGAATACCGAAAGGAGGAAATTCGCCGGTTCGCCGCCGCCTTGGGCCTCCGCGTGGCGGACAAGCCGGACAGCCAGGAAATCTGTTTCGTGCCCGACCGGGACCATGCCCGGCTGGTCCGCGAGCGTCGCGGCGCGGTGGACACCTCGGGGGAGATCGTCACCACGGAGGGCCGCGTGGTGGGCCGCCACGGGGGCCTGGAGCATTTCACCGTGGGGCAGCGGAAAGGGCTGGGGGTGGCGCTGGGCGGGCGGCGCTACGTGGTGCGGATCGAGCCCCAGAGCCGCCGGGTCGTTGTCGGCACACTCGAAGAGCTTGCCCGCCGCGACTTGACCGCCGGGCGGGCCAACTGGCTGGTCGAGCCGCCCGTCGCCCCTTTGGCGTGTGAGGTGAAGATCCGTTACCGCAGCCCGGCAGTAAAGGCCACGGTCGAGCCGCTGGAGGGCGGCCGCTTCCGCGTCCGCTTCGACGAGCCCTGCCGGGGGATCGCCCCAGGCCAGGCGGCCGTCTGCTACGAGGGCGACCGCGTGCTCGGCGGCGGCTGGATCGAGCAGTAGACTCGCTCACTTCACCTGGAGCATCCGCTGGAGGGCTTCCAGGGCGTAGCGGGCCGTCTCGTCGTCGACCCGGATCACGTTGACCGGCGTCCCCGCGGCCAGGTTCTCCAGGGCCCAGCACAAGTGCGCCAAGTCGATCCGGTACATCGTCGCGCACATGCACACCACCGGCGACAGGAAATGGATCTCTTGCTCGGGATGCTCGTGCTTCAGCCGGTTGACGAGGTGCAGCTCGGTGCCGATCGCCCAGCGGGTCCCGGGCGGGGCCTCCCGCACCAGGCGGATGATCCGGCCCGTCGAGCCAATCTCGTCGGCCTTGGCGACCACTTCCCTCGTACACTCCGGGTGGACGAGGATCTTGATCCCCGGGTAGCGCTGGCGGAACTGGTCGACGTGGCCGGGCAGGAACATCTGGTGGACGCTGCAATGCCCCTTCCAGAGAATCACCCGGCTCCGCCGGATCGCCTCCTCCGCGATTCCGCCGAGGCAGCCCTGGCGGGGGTCCCAGACGGGCATTTCCTCAAGCGCGATCCCCATCGCCAGCGCGGTGTTGCGGCCCAGGTGCTGGTCGGGGAAGAACAGGACCCTACTGCGCCGGGCGAAGGCCCACTGGAGCACCGCCGCCGCGTTGGCCGACGTGCAGACGATCCCCCCGCGCCGCGCGCAAAACGCCTTCAGGCTGGCCGCCGAGTTGACGTACGTCACCGGCATCAGGTCCGCGACGTCGATCACCTCGGCCAGTTGGGCCCAGCAATCCTCGACCTGCTCGATCTCGGCCATGTCGGCCATCGAGCAACCGGCGGCCATGTCGGGGAGGACGACCGGGATGCGCTGGCCGCCGCGCTCGGCCCGCCGTTCGGGGCGGTTGGCGAGGATGTCGGCCGTCTCGGCCATGAAGTGGACGCCGCAGAAGGCGATCGCCCGGCACTCCCGCTCCGCGGCGGCCTGCGCGCTGAGCTGGAAGCTGTCGCCGCGGAGGTCCGACAGGGCGATCACTTCGTCCTGCTGGTAATGGTGGCCCAGGATCAGCAGCCCACGGCCCATCTCCGCCCGGACCGCCTGGATCCGCGCGGTGAGCTCGGCATTGTCCAGCGACCTGTACGGCGCAGACGGGAAGGTCTCGGCAAGCTGATCGGAGATGGTAGCCATGACAGGTGGTGCAATCCTCCTCCAGGGAGTGGTCCGCGATCATTCCCTGGTGCATCTGAGGAAGTATACTCCCCGACCCGCCTCCCAGACAGAGGCCTCTTGATTGTTCCCGCCGCGCGGTCTTAGAATAGTGGGGGCTGTTCGTGTTCGAGCGGGGGGTGCGGCCGTGCCAGCGCATTCACAGTCACCCAGTTCGCTCCGGGCGGCCGGCCTGAGCGCAGGGCTGATTGCCCTGGCCGGGCTCAGCGGGAGTCTCGTCGTGTGGCAGTGGTGGACCAACCAGGGTGAGCCGCCCGCGCCGCCCGCCGCGGCCGAGACACTCATGGGCGCCGAGGCCCCGCAGCAGCCCGCGAAGGCCGAGGCCGCGCGACCCTCGCCGCTGGACCAGGCCCGGCGGCGGATGGTCGAGAGTCAGTTCCGCGCCCGCGACATCTCCGACCGCCGCGTGCTGGAGGCGATGGGCAAAGTGCCCCGCCACGAGTTCGTGCCCAAGCGGTTCCAGGACGAGGCCTACGACGACCATCCCTTGCCGATCGGGCACGGCCAGACCATCTCCCAGCCGTACATCGTGGCCTTGATGACGCAACTGGCCGCCCCCAAGCCGCAGCATCGGGCACTGGACATCGGCACCGGCTCCGGGTACCAGGCCGCGGTGCTCTCGCTTTTGTGCAAGGAGGTTTACGGCATTGAGATCGTCCCGCCGCTGGCCGAGGCGGCGCAAAAGCGGTTGGCCGATCTGGGCTACAAGAACGTGACCGTCCGCTGCGGCGACGGCTACCGCGGCTGGCCGGAGCACGCGCCGTTCGACGTGATCATCGTGGCCGCCTCGCCGGACCACGTCCCGCAGCCGCTGGTGGACCAGTTGGCCCGCGGCGGCCGGCTGGTGCTCCCCGTGGGAGGCTACCCGCAGCAGCTCACGGTGATCGAGAAGCAGGCTGACGGCTCGATCCGCCGCACGCTGGCCGCCCCGGTGATGTTCGTCCCCATGACCGGCGAAGCGCAGAAGCCGGCCAAGCGCGGCGAAGAGCAGTAGAGTTTTAGCCCCGGCAGTTGTGCCGTTTCACGCGGCCCCCAGCGACATGTCGTCGCCGAAGTAGTACTTGCGGGCGTCGGCGTGGCCGATCACCTCCTGGGGAGAGCCGTGGCACAGCACCCGCCCCTCGCGGATCACGTAGCTCCGGTCGGTGATCTGGAGCGTTTCCCGCACCTGGTGGTCGGTGACCAGAATCGCAATGCCGCCGCCGCGCAAGCCGCGGATGATCTCCTGGATGCTGTCGATGGTCACCGGATCGATGCCCGTGAAGGGCTCGTCCAGGAGGATGATCTTGGGATCGGACACGAGCGCGCGGGCGATCTCCACCCGCCGCCGCTCGCCTCCCGAGAGCGAAACCGCCAGCGCCTTGCGGAGATGCGCGATGTTGAACTGCTCCAACAGCTCGTTGCACCGCAGCCGCCGCGCCTTGCGGCCGATCCCCAACAGCTCCATCACCCCCAGCAGGTTATCCTGCACGGAGAGCTTGCGGAAGACGCTCGATTCCTGGGCGAGGTAGCCCATCCCGCCGTGGCGGGCGCGGCGGTACATCGGCCAGCGGGTCACGTCGGCGCCGCTGAGGCGGACCGTGCCGGCGTTGGACTCGATCATCCCGCAGGTCATGCGGAAGCAGGTCGTCTTGCCGGCCCCGTTCGGCCCCAGCAGCCCGACGATCTCCCCGGCGTAGACCTCGAAATCCACGCCGTCCACGACCCGGCGGCTGCCGTAGGTCTTGACCAGCCCCTCCGCTTCAAGCATCGGCGTCCTTGCCATGGCTTCACCGTTCGAGCTAGCGGACGAAACCCATCCGGGCCACGTTGGGGAACAAGGGGAACCACACCCCGCGGGGCACGCCGGGGAAACCGGGCGTGCGATCCCAGGAGTGCGGCCAGTAGATAACCACCGCCTTCCCTTTGAGCAGGTCCCGATGGACGTAGTGCTGGTACGGCGGCTCGGAATCCCACAGCCGGCTATCCTTGCTTTGGGCACTGTTGTCGCCGAGCATGAAGAACTGGTCGGCGGAGAGCGAAAAATCCTCCTCCCGCAATCGCCCGAAGGCGTCCCAAACGCGAGAGTCGGAAAGGAACCCCTCCGGGGACAATCGTCGCAGCTCGGCCTCGTCGGCGGGATCGTAGTCGGTCATCACGAACCCGTTGCTGCCCCTCCCTCGCTGGGCGATGTAATAGATGTCGCGGAACAGCTTCAGGTGGCTCACCCGGACCGCGGCCTCGCGGGCGCCGACCCGGGCGGGCAAGAGGTCGTCCTTCCGCGGCCGAACGAGGTCCAAGGCCCGCGAATCGTACGACGTCGGCCGGTCAAACTCGACCAGCCGGTCGTCGACCCAGAGCATCAACTCGTCGTCGACGTTGGCAAAACGGATCTCGTGCCGTCCCCGATCGCGAACCTTCGTCGCGGCCGTGGGATGGAAGTCCTCCACGCCGCTGATGGAAAGGGCCGCCCGCCCGCTGTTCAGGTCGAGCTCGCAGAGGAAGTGCCTGCCCCCCCTGACGAGGTCCGCCAAGACCTGGCCGCTGGGGCCCTCGGCATCGACGGTGAACTCGAGGACCAGGTCGCCGACCCAGTGTATCCCGAGGCGAAGGGGGTTTGGCTCTGGTCCAAGGGGTGGGGGCCTGTCCCCGCTGTTGGCGAACCACCGCCCCGGCGGCGGCTTCGGACGCGCCTGCTCGCTATTGTAGGCGGCGAAATCGCTGACCAACTGCGGCTTGACGTGGCGCGGCACGCGCCTCCCTTCCAGCACCTCGAACCAGTCCCCGTAGGACGGCACGCAATGGCGGTAGGCCAGCCACTGCTCGCCCCCCCTCCCCGGGACGCGGAATGATTTCCCGTCGTCCGAGGCCTGCCAGCCGGCGGCCGGGTCCGGCGATTCCGGTTGCCAGCGCACAGGCCAGCCCGCCGCCAGCAGGTCCCGTTGGAGGTAGTCGTTGTCGTAGACCGGCTGCATCATCGCCAGCACTTTGTCCGGCGGCTTCCGCGCAATGCTGAAGGTGTCTCGGCCGTTGGGCTTCACCCAGATGTCGCCGTGGCTGATCCGGATCGTCTCGCCCGGCAGCCCCACCAGCCGCTTGATGTAGTTCGTCTTCGCCCCGCCCGGGTACATGAAGACCGCGATGTCCCATCGCTTCGGCTCGACGAAGTGATAGGGAAACTTGGCCACAAGGATCCGATCTCCCTTGAACGAGGCGGTGTCCTCCTTGCGAAGGACTTCCGGAGACGACATGTCCATCGTGAACCCGCACATCGAGCACGTGCCGGCAAATACCTCCTCATTCTTCAACTTGTTGGTGTGGGGATCGACCTCGCTGCTGGCACTGACCTGAAAGGGGTAGCCGCACTTCGGGCAAACCACGTCCTTGTGACGCCCCATCAGGGTGGGGGCCATCGAGCCAGTGGGAATCACAAACGCCTCCGCCTCGAACGTGCGGATCAGGAACGCCAGGACGAGGGCCGCCACCAGCGACTCGACCAGCTCGCGGAGTGCGGCGGCCGAAAACCAGGAGTCGTGAGCCGGACGCTTCGCCGGGGCTCCCTTGCGGGCCTGTTTGGGCTCTTGGTCTGCTACCGAGGCCAGGGATTTGGGCCGAGACGGCACCGCCATCGTCTTTTTCTTCATCGAGGAACCCATTTGCACCATTCTACGCCAGACCCATCCCCATCCATAACCGCGTACCGGAGAATCTAGCGAATATACCGGATTTTCCCCAGGTGCGGAACTTGAAAACGGCGGCCCGCCAGGCTTGCCCCCCGCATTGGGAGATGGACCAACCACGGTTTCCCCTCAAGCAGGTCCACGGGAACCCCCGGACCTTGCAGCCAGCCTCGGCTGTCTTCCGAAATCGGGCTGTTGTCCCCCAAGACAAGATATTCTCCGCTACCCAGTTGGACACAATTGGCGGTTGCCCCCTGAGTTCTTATACGTAACGGTTGAGAGTCATAGTACACGTCGCGATAAATCCTTACCTGGTCAATTGTTAGATCAAGGCCTTCGACTCCGATCGAAAACGGGCGATCTGACCCTAGAGAGGGGGAGTCGCCGTCGTAGGGGCACGACGCCACCACCCGCCCGTCCAGCGCAACGAGGAACTGCCGGTCAACCAGCGACACTTCCACGTGGACATTCCTCCAACTCGAGGCACCACCTTCAAGGAGACCGGATTCGATCGGCCGGCCGTTCCTGGAGACCTCACAGGCCCCCGCAGCCGGCTGAATCTCGGCCTGGAACGACTCCCGGCCGTCGGTCGCGCGGAGCAGCAGCCGGCCCTCACCCGAGAGAGAACCCACCCGAAAGCCTAGGAGCAAGTCGCCAATCGGGTGCAGATACTGTGCCCGCGTTGCCCCCTGTGGGTTATAGCAGCAGCGGCTGAGCACGGGGGAGGGCTGGGCGCAGCCCGGCTCGCCCGGCACCCGCTCCCAGTGCTGATAGGTCAGCCAGTCTACCCCCGCCTCCTGTACCCCCGGATGGGAGAAGCAGCCGCGGCGGGAGAGCCAGTGCGTGGTATCGGCCTCGGCACGCCATCGCGGAGGCAGTCCCGGGGTCCGCCGGGGAGTGTACCCCGCGTTGTGCACCAGGATTGCCATCGCCCGCTGCTGGGCCAGGTTCTTTCGGGCGATCGTTCCATCGACGTACACGTCGCCGCCGCGAATTTGGACCGACTCGCCGGGCAGGCCGGCGACGCGCTTCACGTACGTCTGGCTCGCCGACTCCGAGGCCCGGAAGGCCACCACATCCCACCGCCGCGGCGAGCCAATCCGGTAACTCAGCCGGTCGAGGATCAGCCGGTCGCCGGCGATCTCCGGCGGGCCGTCGATCCGGTTCTCGGCATAGCCGCAGTTAGGGCAGACGGCCCACTGCGGGCCGGAGGCTTTCTCGCCCCCGCACACGAAGGGCCAACCGCAGTCGCCGCAGACCACTTCCCAATGCGGCCCGAGCAGGGTCTCGGCCATCGAGCCGCTGGTGACCTGGTAGGGGACGAGCAGCCCTTGGAGGAACCAGGTCCGCCCGACTAGCGCGGCCACACATACCAGCACGAGCGTCTCGATGGTGCGGCGGACGCGGCCCCGGCGGGCGGAAGGACGAGGATTCGCAGCGCTCGGCGGGCAACCGCCGACGGAAGGCGATGGATGCTTTCCCAACATCGTTGAGCCGCTATTCG
>Ga0315280_10012500_pt1 | contig 10257 bp, 15 predicted proteins | sample YL17G06_40_MG_FD_203697 | JGI IMG/M metagenome (GOLD analysis project Ga0315280, IMG submission 203697) | Sediment microbial communities from Yellowstone Lake, YNP, Wyoming, USA - YL17G06_40 | ecosystem: Environmental > Aquatic > Freshwater > Lake > Sediment | place: USA: Wyoming | collected...
CTGCATCCTCCTCCCCATCCTTCCGCCCAACATTTCCTCTCTCTCCCCCCTCCTCCTTCCTCTCATTCCCTCTCCCTCTCTCCTCTCCCTTTTCCATTTATCAATCTTTTCCTCTCTCTATACCCATCTTTTCTTTACATATTGCGCTTGACAACTTCCCTTTTACTTAACATCATGCGCTTGACAATTCTCTTTACAAATGCCTCTCATTTTGTCAGCAAACACGCCATTTGCCCTTTTTTGCCCCTGTAGGACCACATCACGCGATGGTATCCCCATTACGTCAACCAATACCACCCCTTGTGGTGGCATCTTGTCAATCCCCTCCTAAGTCATTGATATACCTTCAAATAAGTTTTTTTCAAGCCATCACACCTTTGCTACTACCCCCAATATCTTGTATTATCTCCCTCTTACCCATACAATCCGTAGCGCCACAACCTATTGTGTTTTTATTTCTCAGTACCCCAATTTTATCATTCTTTGACTCTTTAGTTATTGATCTTACTCTCTCTTCTCCGGTATATTTAGAGCATGTGATACAAAGGCGCGTTGCCGGTCTTGTTCTTCCTTCCTAATCACATACAAGACCGGCATCCGTTTTCTCTCTCCCGGAGCTTTACAATGGCGATCCCGCGAACCCCGGATTACCGATGGGTATACGATCTCTTGTCACGCGCCGGGGAGAAGACAGTTTCGCAGGGTTTTGATTATTCCGTATCACGCAAGGTTCCCCGCAAGCCCACCGCTCCTTCAAAGAAAAAAGCTTCTCTTAGACCTTCCAAGCGTCGTCCTCCGCGTCCCCGCGCCAGAAAGTTCAAGATTATAGAAGTTTCTCGTCATGTCAAAGGTACTCGTATTCCAGTTTCTACTCTCAAGCGTCTTTACTTCGCCACTCATATATCAGAAAACACTCTCCGCAAACTTCGTAATTTCAATCGTTCATATACCTATCGTCTCTTACGTCAAGAGGGTGCTGACACTACTACGGCGATTTCATATTCCCGGCGTCCTGTTCCTCATCAAATCATAGAAGATAAAGCCCGTGATTATCGTCGTTGGGTAGATGATATCGCACGCGCAAAGGGAATTCCCCGCGAATACGTTCTCATGGGAATGCGCCGTTCGACTCGTACCGATTCTACCTGGGAACGCTATGTTCGCGCTCTGGGTAATTTCTCTCAACCTGAATTGCAGCAGAATTTACATAAGCAAATAGTTGATCGGCCTGAGCGTCTTGCGAAGCTGACTCATTTACGTGGAAAGGCACGCAAGAAATTTTTGCGACAATATTCACCAATACTTTCACGAAAGAAAAAACGTAAGAAAAAATAAATCTCCTTAATAGGAACCTGTTGCGAATGAACATTCTTTTTGTTACGCATTCGTATTATCCCGCTACTGGTGGGGTTTCACGAAGTATAGAATCTTTTCGATCAGTTCTCTTGAAGCAAGGTCATATTGTTTATATCATAGCTCCTCAGATGGATGGCGCTAAATATGACCCGTATGTTCTGAGATTAAAAAGCCTTACCTTTTTTCAAAAATTCAACGACCCCCCTCCCTTTCTTATTTCTGAAAACAAGTACCTGCGATTTCTTGATATTATGCAAAAAAGCTTCATTCCTGAATTGAACATAATCACTGACAACATACCGTTTACTAATTTCGATTCTATTATGGACCTTATTTACAATATGAACATTGACATCGTGCATAGTCACATCCCCTTTAATATGGGGGAATTTGCTTATAAAGTTTCACGACAAATAATGAAGCCTTTAGTTTACACGGTCCATACCAGATACAACATACTTAAACACCGATATAAAATGGAGAATGTAAATGTAGACATTGATTTGGCGGCGGTTTTTTTCGCTAATCGTTGTAACGGTGTAATTTTTCCTACTGTTTCAATCCTGAGTGATTTTATAAGCAAGGGATATTGTGGTAAATCTCACATCACATTACCTACTGGAATAGACACATCCTTGCTTGTATATGCTAAAAAGAAGACCCTTTTTAAGAATAAAGGTTTTGTCATAGGTACTCTCAGTAGACTTGATAAGGAAAAAAATTTAGAATTTCTTTTTGAGATAGTTTTTCACTTAATGGCTCTTCACCAGGACATACAATTTCTTGCCGTGGGAGATGGACCCTTGAAGGAGTATGGTATTAATTTTTTTGAATCTAAAAATCTATCTGATAGGGTGATTTTTTACGGTAGCGTGGTTCCCGAAAAGGTTTCATCGTTATATAATGAGATGGATTGTTTTTTGTTTACGTCATTATTTGAAACTCAGGGGCTTGTTATCAGTGAGGCTCAGGCTTGTGGGCTTCCCGTCGTGGCTCTTGACTGTCCAGCAGTTTCCAATGTTCTTGGCAATACTGGTTTTTTATGCAGTACCAAAGATGAATTAATAAAGTTTTTAGAGAAACTATATGTGATGCCTTCCATTGAATTATCCTCTATTGCCAGGGACGCACTTGAAAATGCTTCTAATTATTCCATAGAAAATATTACTTTACAATTAATAGATTTTTATAATAGTTTGAGGAACCCATGATTAATGCGCGTCAATTCAGCGCCTTGCTTTACCGTCGTCCCTATCCTCTTAAAAAAGCAAAGCTCATTTCCCGTATCGTCGGATTTGATTCGGAAACTCTTATTGATGGTTCGCCGTTCATGTTTTGCACTTCCGAAGGCGATTCATTTACTCCTGACCAAATCCCATCCGCCTTATTTACACCTAAATATGTGAACTCTAATTTTGTTCTCTTTAATCTTAAATTCGATGTAGGGTCGATACTTCGTGTTTGTCTACCTCACAAGCTCATGTATGATCTTTGGAGCGAGGGAATTCTTAACCTTGACACTGAAGGTTCCTCGAAGCTCCTTACCGAGATTGAGCATGACGAGTACACATTCAAATATATCCCCCATAAGCAACTTGTCATAAAGCGAACCCATCATAAAGATAAAATCACCTTTTGGGACATATCGCAGTTTTATCAATCGTCTCTGGATTTCGCCGCCAAAAAATATCTCAATCGCCAAAAACTTTCTCTTCATACCAAACGGTTCACCGCTTCGTACGCCAAACATTGCCACAAATCAATATCTCGTTATTGCATTCAAGATGCAACCCTCACCCGCGATCTCGCGCTTTATCTTATCGCCTATCTTCAAAAGCTCAATATTACTCCCATTAATCTTTACTCATGCGCTTCGATATCCCATCAATATTTCCGCTCCCACACTACCATTCCCGACGTATACGCTCTTTACAAATACAACACTCCCGCTCTCATGGCCGCATGCGACGCTTACGAGGGAGGGAAATTCGAGGTAACGTCCCGAGGTTATTTTCCGCACGTTTACGAGTACGATATAGCTTCCGCGTACCCTTACGAAATTTCACGCCTTGTCTCTATAAAAAACTGTACCGTTTTTGATTCTCCAAAATATCACGCTGACGCCATCTATGGCTTCCTGCAATGTCGAATTGACAATACTCCATTCCGCTATCTTCCATGCGGTATAAAATCCAAGTCCACGAAAAACATCCGCATTTATCCCGCAGGTGTTTTTTACACGACCATTACCAAATGCGAATACGAATACCTTATCGAAATCGGCACCTCTGTTACCATCATTCGCGCTTTCTGGCTTTTTGTTCCTCGTAAATATCGTCCTTACTCCAAAATAGTCAAGCTTCTATATTCTTATAAAGAATCGTTTAAGCATACCGATCCCATGATGTATCATAATGTCAAGGTTATTCTCAATGGGTATTACGGCAAGCTTGCGCAGGTGACCGAGCTTCCCGACGGTACTCTCGCCGCCGGTTCAGCATGGAATCCCATTCATGCTTCCGAAATAACCGCTCGAACGCGCATTGCCGTATGTCGTATTCAAAACGCTCTTACCACTTCATGTCTTGCGGTACATACCGATTCCGTCATTACCACAAAGAAAATATCCGTACCTACCCCATCACTTGGTTCTTTTTCTTATGAACGTGAGGGACCGGCTTATCTTATAGCATGCGGTATGTATCAGATCGGAGAGGACTCATCCGGGTGCGCGTTCAAGGGTTTTAATCCCCCGCATGGTGAGACATGGAAAAACATCTTGACAAAGTTTAAACGCTACAAACGTATTCCGTATTGGTATAATCACGTTATGTCATGGGTTGAAGCGATGTCCCGCAACAAGTCTCCCGAGACAATCAACATTTTTTCCAATACGAAAAAAATTATCGATCTCAATTGTGATAATAAACGCCTATGGATTGAATCCTGGAATGGAGAACGGTTTCTCACTCAGCAAGAAAATTCATTGCCCAGGGTTTCTGATGAAAAATCTCCTCCGAATTATTGGTCAAAAATTTTCAGCGAGGAGCACACCCTTGATGGTGACGAAATCTAAGGAGTTTGTTTAGTATGTTGATAAACAATGTATACGGTGTCCTATTACACCGTTCATAAGTTCAGGACCGAAAGACTGAACTTAGTACATAGGTCAGAATTAAAAAACTATAAATATTTTTGCATTGAAATTTACCATGTATTATTTTACTATATAAATAAGGCTCAGGGATTTTGCCTTTAAAAAATCTCACCAAAAATTTCCCCAATTAGAAAGGGAGGCCAATTATGGCATCCTCAACAAGTCCCCGGTTCAATTACCTCAAAACGATCAAAACGAAAGCTTGTGGTCTACCTCCTGAGCTTCTTGAGAAGACGGCTCTGGATGGTAATGGAAGTGAAGTGCCGGTCCTGCGTATCGGCGGACGTATCACATCCGCTGAGAAAGGAAAGACGGGTATTGGCGAGTACACGAAATTCAAAGGCGAGTTTGAAGGGATAAATATTCTGACCGGGGAGCACTACCGTTCGCAGGGGCTTACCGTTACGCCGGTAGCGGAGCAGCTTCTCAGCGATATCTTTTCAGATGGTAAGGAAGGCGCTGTTCAGTTCGGGCTTGATATTACCGTGGTGAAGCATGACAGCGCTCAGAAGGGGGGCTGGAAATTCAAGTACGGCGTTAAAAGCCTTGCATCTTCGAAGACCAAAGATGCCCTTTCTCAACTCATGGACTCATTTGACGAAGTTGCGGCACTCCCCGCTCCTTCTGCAAAGCGAGCTAAAAAGGAATAGCTTTTAATCGTCTTCTATATTATAAAAGGCGGGAGCGATCCCGCCTTTTTTATTTCTACCTCATACCAAGCTTAGACCTGGCGAGCTTTTGCAGGGTACTTATTGTTCGAGCAGCGGCGTCTACCAGTTCCGGGTGCTCCTCCATGAAGTCATTTATCTGACCCGCGACACTATCCGCCGGGTCTTCCTCATCCATTTTTACCGACGTCTCAAGCAGAAATTTTTTTATGCCGGTCCCGGATTTTTCGCACCCGAGCTCATCCATCAATACCCATATCATTTCCAGTTCACGTTCGTTGCATTCGATAAATATGCCGTGAAGCTGGTTCATTCCTTACCCTCCTCGAACTCTTCTTTTGTAAATACCCCTTCGTTAATACCCTTTTTCTGCACGTATGCGCTTATTATATCAAGGCTCTCCATCAACCCTCTGGCGCTATCCGCGAGGTCTTCAAGCGCTATCAGCATTCTACCGCTTGCCTCTTCTGGGGTAATCACCAGTGGTTTTTTCACTACATTGGCACCGCTGAGTTTTGTGGTGGGAGCGTTCATACGGGTTCCTCCTTTAAAATGGGGTTAATTTGACAATCCAGCTCTTTTCTATTATAATATAGTATATGAAAGTTTCAACAGTCTTCACCAATGGCGACGCCCGCGAAACAGGCGTACTTATGCGCCGCATGGTTTCTAAATATTATACCGACATGGCGCCTTACGCGCAACTTTCCCTTCCTGAAATCTTTGACCGTGTAAAAAACATTCCTTTTCGCAGCGATCCTGACGGTATCGAAACCCTCATGCGACCTCTTTACACCATGACACTTCAGGGCTTTGGCGGGGACTGTGACGATAAGGCAATCGCCATCGCTTCCTATCTTACGCTCAATCGTATTCCGTGGCGCTTTGTCGCGGTACGCCGCCCGGAAAGAAACAACTTGCATCACGTCTACACTGAATATTATAATAGTATCATGAATAGGTGGCTCCCCCTTGATGCCACTTACAACATAAACGTGCTTGGTCATGAGCGCGGAGAGTATGCGGAGCGCGTGTTGATATGAACCAGGCACAAATTCCCTCTCCTGAATCCCTTGCAGAGTTTCCTTTTGTGCCGGTCATTGTCGCCGCTCTCCTTTCGATATTGATTATTCGATAATCGATTATCATTTTATCAAGGAGAGCCTCTTATGTCATCCTACATGGGTGCCGATACCATTACCTCCGATCCTTCCAAATTCGCTCCGTACTGGAACACGCAATTTAATTCGATGGGTGCTCGCCCGGAGCTTTTAATTTCCGCTGTCGATACGCTTGCCAACAATACGATCACTTCTCTTAATCGTATTTACGGCCTTGCGTCCTCCGATCCGGCAAAGTATACTTCCGGTCTTGCTCAGGTCGCCGCCGATGCGGTCGCCAACATCACCGCTGCCGTCGGCGCTCTTTCCTCCCGCGTGAAGACGGTCCCCCCGGAGTACAACGATCTTTACAAGTCGGCGGTTGACAAACTCAGTCAGGTCGCCACGATTGTTGAAAAGTTCAAGTCTTTACCATCCGCGATTTACGGCGGCACCAATGTCGTTTACGACTCAACCAGAGGGACTCTTTCAATCAGCATGACCATTACGCCTCCGCCTCCGGTTGCGCCTCCCACGATCCCAGGTATTTCCCTGAGATCGACGGACGTCAACATCCCTTCAGGGACCGGCGCTCCGGCAACATCACAGGCCGGGGGGATGTCGCTTGGCACTCTTGCTCTTATCGGAATCGGCGGCTTTGCCGCATACATGGCCCTGAAATAAAAACAGGAGCTACCCCGCGATGAATTATGAAATGTTGGGATCGATTACCTATGATACCATTGGAGCATGGAATATTAATTATTTGCTCAATGACGTGCGCTCCTTTGCTATTCAAAATTATGGAATAGGAAGCAGCAAGCAGAACGCCATACTATCAGCAAACAACATGGGGGTATCTCCCGTCAATCGCCTTGAGACGATAGTAGCCTGGCAGGGGACGCATGTAGGAAATCCCGCCGAGCTATTTGCGGCATTTTCTATTCCGTGGAGCAGTAAATATCGAACCTCCGCATTTTCAAAGACTTTCGGTTTTGACGTAGGAAAAATATACTATATCCCTCTTGCAAACTATTTTCAAATTCTTTCAACCATGCGCTCCGGGGCATCCTCCCCTTTGGAGCTTGCCGCATGGATAGATGCGCTGAAGCTTGCTGAACTGTCCGGTATCAGCTTTACTAAATATTACACGGCTGAAGGCGCTTCTTTTGTGTATCAGGGATACTCGGAAACCAATCCTTCAGACCCTCGCATGCTCACTAAGCCTATTGGTCAATACCTTTTTGAGGCGGGGAGATTCGCGGAGAAAATAGATTCCTTATTTACACAAGCGGCTTTTGCATGTAATAATGTCGCCACTCTTGAGGACTTGAGGACCGTATACAATGATAGTCGATCAATGCTTAATGAGTTTAAGCCTGATAGTAAAGAATCAGCGATCACGCATGCGATAAATTCTTGTATTCCCGCATCGCTTACCTTCAGTGAAATTCGTGATTATTCAGGCGGACCCAACCCAAAAATTACAACAGGATTTCATGATAAGTACTATATTACTTTAGAACTTCCTGACACATCAGAATGCGCCATTGGATTTCCGTCTCTTAAAAAAGCTTTCACTGATATTTATTTTGACGGCTATTCGCGGATTCTCAAGGGTCCCATGCACAATATGTTTGCCCGGCTTGCACAACTTCTTGACCCTGAAGCGTATGTCAATATTATTCCCGGCGTTACCGATAAGCCGTGGAATAATCCCTTCCTTGTGTACAATGAGGAAAAGTCCCGCACCGCCGGATATCCCGTGTATGATAATACAGCTATAGCTAAAGCGCGTCTTGAAACTCCCTTGACCGTAAGCTTTCCTGATCCATCAAAACAGTGGATTCCCGTTACCTACTATGAGCAGGCGACAAAACTCATGACTGAAAACCTGCGGATAAATGTGACTGAGGGGGGTCTTCCTATTGCCGCCGGAGATTTACCAGAGGCGCAAGAAAATTCCTCTCTTTTGCTATGGCTTCTTGTGGGCGCAGCAGGAGTAGCGACATATTTATCGGTAAAGTAATATGACTTATACGACTATAAAAAATCTTAGCGCCGATCTTCCGGGAACTTTTAATTTTGAAGATTTCAAGACCCGGTACGGGATCAGCAATGAGATGCTTCCCTTTGTCGTCGCCGCCGTCGCTATTCCGGCGGCGGTTATTATAGCCCTGCGCATGAAAAAGAAACGAAAGAAAAAATCATGACCTATGAATATCTTGGCGGGTTTTCATGGGAGACGGTTATAATCAAGGCCCTTGATACTGGGGTCGGAATTTATAGCGCCTATGCTTCATTGCAGGCGATTCGTGAGCAGGCTAAAACCGCTGAAGAGCAAGACAAAGTTGATCTTTACATAAGTGAACTTGAAAAACGCATCGCGATCCTTGAATCAGGCTCTACCCCGGCAGGATCAAAGACCAATATAGCTACCCCTATCGCAATAGGAGGGGCGGCGCTTCTGGCGGCTCTGGCTTTAAGCAGGTAACTATGACTTATGAAAGCCACGAAGAGCTTGGTTTTGTATGGATTGTACCTATTATCGTTGGCGCTTTATCGCTTGTTGATATGGGAGTGAAGGATTATCAGAAAAGTCAAACATCGCAAATAACATCTTCCTCTTCATCAATGACCGATTATTATGGAAATTTGACTTCCGCGAATCAGGCGGATATAAATCAGGCTGAGGCACTTAAAAAAGAGCAGGAAGAAAAACAAAAAAGTACGATCCTTTGGACTTCTCTTGCGCTTGGCGGAGCGTTGCTTGCGGGAACAATGATTTTTTCTTCTAAATAAGGAGACGTATTATGATGCCGGTAACGATGCTTGGTTCGGATTACTCGTACAGTCTTTCTCCTTATGCAAGAGGGGGATCGACTCTGGGGGTTGATTACGGGGCACTGCAAAAGGCGAGTGACGATTGGAGTAGAAATTACGCTTCCCGCAATCTAACTTCGGGACAATTGCTTATGCCTACATCGTCAAGCGATAATTCCATCGTAAAAGCGGCGTCGGCAAACGGCGTGTCCCCTACTGATCTTTACAATTATATAATGAAGATTCCATCGGGAACCTCAACTACAAAACCGTCAACGCAGGCTCAGTCGATCATTAATTCGATATTGAGAGGGCTTATAACCGCCAAGGAAGCTCTTGAAGCCGCTAAGGGATTGACTCAGAGCGATCAGGCGGCGGTTCAGGAAGCGGTAGCGGCAAAAACCGATTATACTCCGTGGATCATCGGCGGCGGCGCGGTCGTTATCGCTCTTCTTTTCATCGTGGGGACCCGGAGATAATACTCTATGGGCGCCGGATATCGGGCATTTCACGGACATGATCCTCGTTTCCAGAGCAAGTACGATCTTCATGTCCCCAAAACTCTGGTTATACTTGGCCGGGCGGTAGCGATAGAGTACGAGTCCGACAAAGTAAATGGCGGCGGGGATGGTAAAAAGAATGTTTTCCGCCATACGTTTTCGCGCAATACGATACTGGCGATGGATGAAAGAAACAAAAATCAGCTTTATATTTTAGGTAAAAAGCTTAAGGTTACGTCAGCCGGAATCGAGAATTAATTCCATGCGTAAAAGAAACCCTGAGCACCCGTGGTCCGATATTCAGAAGTCTCGCGGCGTCAATGACAGGATCGCTCTTGCTATGGAGGAGCTATCAGATGCCGTCAAGGGAGCTAAGGAACTTTTGAGCTATTATAAACGTGAGGGGTTCAACGCTCACGCGATCAGGAGATAACCATGCTTTCAGCGACCATGCCGAAACCCGGCAACAATGGACATAACGGTAAGCGCCCTTTTGGACAGGACGATACGGTAAACGTCGCCCCGGCCACTGACACGGCTCCCCCGGCGACGACTCCTGCAAAAGTCAACGCTGCGCTTGCGCTGCTTCCCTTTACCCCGGTCCCCTTCAGCGGTTCGGAGTCGTTTTGGGCGTATGGTCGGATCATTCTTTA
>Ga0315280_10012501_pt1 | contig 10256 bp, 5 predicted proteins | sample YL17G06_40_MG_FD_203697 | JGI IMG/M metagenome (GOLD analysis project Ga0315280, IMG submission 203697) | Sediment microbial communities from Yellowstone Lake, YNP, Wyoming, USA - YL17G06_40 | ecosystem: Environmental > Aquatic > Freshwater > Lake > Sediment | place: USA: Wyoming | collected...
TCCCGGCGGCGGAAGAGTACGAAGATTATCCGCAATTAGAGAACGGCGTGGGCCTGTGCCGTTGGACCCTGGACCAGGCGGCGGAGGCGCTTGTCAGGATGCCCGCGACTCTGCCGGCGCCGCGGCGTCTGCTGTGGGTGACGGGGCGTTCGGCGCAGCCAATTTTAAGAACTATTGCGGCATCGTTTTACGAGCGAATCAAAGGCTTAAGCATTGCGGTGCTGGGAGCAGAAAATACCTTGCTGGGGAGCACGGTCACTGTGGCTGGTCTGCTGGCCGGGCGCGACATGTTGACGGTGATAGGGCGATATCTGAATGAGCGCTCCGGCATCGCCCTTGACGGCATCTATCTGCCGCCGGATTGTCTCAATTCGGATGGATTACTGTTGGATGATTGGACGGTGGCTGATATTGAAAAGGAGCTTGGTCTTTCGGTTGAGGCTTTCGACGGAAATTGGGAGCGCATGATTTTCGGCGACAGATTGGGGGGGCAGGGATGAAACTGCCGGCGGTGGTCATTCTGGGGCGGCCCAACGTGGGCAAGTCGTCTCTTTTTAACCGCATTTTGGGTCGGCGGCAGGCGATCGTGGACGGTCAGCCGGGGATTACTCGCGATCGAATTTACGCTCGCAGCGATTGGCGCGGCCGTCAGTTCGCCCTGATTGACACCGGCGGACTGCTGCCCAGCACCCGCGATCCCATCATGTCCGCCGTTCGGGAGCAGGTCGAATTTGCGGCTCAGGAAGCGGAGCGCATTCTCTTCGTGCTGGACTGGGAGACCGGCGTGACGGACCTGGACCTGGCCATTGCGAAATATCTTCATCGCCTGGATAAGCCGATCATTGCCGTCATCAATAAGGCTGACGACGAGGTTCGAGAACGGGATCCGCAGGATTTTCATCAGTTGGGATTTGACCCTTTGATCTTCGTGTCGGCTGTGCGCGGGCGGGGCATCGGCGAGCTTTTAGACGCGACGGTAGATTTTCCCGGGAGCGAAGACGAAGAAATTGCGGCAGGCTTGCGCATTGCCATCGTGGGGCGGCCCAATGTGGGGAAGTCTTCGATTGTCAACGCCATTACGGGCAAGAGCAGCGTGGTGGTATCCGACCTTCCGGGGACGACGCGGGATGCGACGGATACGCCCCTGAGATTTCGGGAGAATGACATCGTCCTGGTGGACACGGCCGGGCTGAAGCGGCGCGCCAAGACCAAGGAGGCGGTGGAGTTTTACAGCCAGTTGCGCACGGCGCGGGCGCTCGAGCAGGCGGACGTCGCCTGGGTAATCATGGATGCGACCGAAGGATTGGTGGGCGAAGATCAACGCATCATCGCCGAGGCTTACCATGAGGGCAAGGGCATCCTGCTGCTTATGAACAAGTGGGACGCGGTTCCCAAGGATGGGCGCACGGCAGCGGATTGGGAGAAACATCTGCGGCCGCTGTTAGGCGAACATAAGCATTTGCCCGTGCTGTTTGTGTCAGCTTTGAAGCGGCAGAGGTTGTCCAAAGCGCTGGAACTCAGTTTGGAGGTGGGGCGCGAAAGGGTGCGCAGGATTGCGACCGCAGAACTGAATGAGACTCTGCTGCCCATCATTGAGCGCACGCCGCCGCCATCCGATAGCGGCAAGTTCGTGCGCATCAAATATGTCGCTCAGTTGCGGACGGCGCCGCCGCTGTTCGGCTTCTTCTGCAACCGGCCTCAAGGGATCGCTCACTCTTACCAGCGCTTCCTGGAGAGGCGCATACGCCAGCATTTCGGATTTACGGGGGTGCCGATACGGTTGGTGTTTCGGAAGAAATAGGAATCTTATCTGCAGCGACGCCAGGGTCGCAAGGATGATCTTAGGAAGTCTGATTATGAATCTTCAAGGAAACGGGAGATTTTTCGGAGGATATGATGTCCGCCAGGACGACCTGCAGTTGCCCCGAGATCGAAGACCAGGACTGGCATTTGCAAGACCAGGATTGGAGCGGCAAGTTTTTCTATTTTGACGATTTGCCGCATCTTTTCGGTGCGCCGCTGGGGATGGAAAAGCGGCGACAGGAGATGAAATCGGAGATCGCCCGCAAGGGCTATGAGCTGATCAATCCCGACCTGGTGCTGCACCGGGCGGGCAGCTTTCAGGGCAAGCTGCTGATGGAGATCAAGGATCCGGAGCAGTATGACGCCAACGTTGAGCGCTTCGACAATGCGCGGGTGCTTTCGCGGGTTTACCTCGGGCCGCGCAGCCGGCTGCGCGATGCCGTCGAGGAGCTCAAGGCGTTCACTCAGGATCGCACTCATATCGAGCCCACTGTGATCTACTTCTGGCACGTCACCTGCGCCAAATGCGCCGAACGGCGCGGCGGAGACAAGACGGTGCTGTTCGCCCGCGTTTGATGAATGGAATAGAAATTGCCGTGTCAAGGGAACCTGCTTGACGCGCGGCGAGTTTTGTCAATAGAAGTCGCCTGCGCGCCGGGCCGATTTTGCCTATAGACCTTTTGGGAGAAGATTATGCTTTCCAAAGAGCTCCTGGAGATTCTGGTTTGCCCGAAGTGCAAGGGGGAACTGGAGTATCAGACGGACCCGCACCAGTTCATCTGCCATGCCTGCCGACTCAAGTACAGCGTCAAAGATGACATCCCCAATTTCCTCATTGAAGAAGCCGAATCCTTCTAAGCCAGGCTTTGCCTTCGGATTCTGCACTCTCTCCATAATCGTTCTGCTGGTTCAGGGCGCCGGGGCGGCCGGTGCGGAGGACGTGCTGCTCATCCGCAACGATGCTCAGGCCGTTTTCATTCGCTACCGCACGCCCGCCGTGCACTGGCAGGAGATCATGACTGCGGAGCGCACCTACCGCACGCCGCTGATTCCCGGGACCGACATGTCCGGGCCGGAAGGATCTCCGCAGCTCCCCGTGCGCGTGATCTGGCTGGCCATCCCTCCGGGGTCAACGCCGCTCATGAGTAGCGTCATGCCGCACCCGGGGGCGTCTTCGCCGAACGTTCCTGCACCGGTGCCCACCGAGATTCCGCGAGCGGGGGGATCGCCGGAGTTGACTTATGCGGAGGATCCGGGGTTCTACGCGGCTGCTTCTCCGTTTCCTGCGGCCTGGGTAGAGATGCAGGGGCCGGAGAATTTCCGGGATCTGCGGGTAGTCCGGCTGCTCATCTATCCTTTCCGGTTTCCTTCATCCAGCGGCGGTCTGATTTCACTCGATTCCATAGAGGTGCAGGTTCAGTTTCAGGGCGGCAGCACAAATGCGGGAGGATTTTCACGACCGGTGGAAGATCAATTTTACCGGCAACTGCTGACCAATTGGGAAGGCAGCGCGCGCGCCTGGAAGATGCCCAGGGTCGCTCAGGTGGATCTACAAGATCCCTGGCCGGCAGGGGATTTCTACAAAGTCAAGATTGACAACAGCGGTATCTATAAGATTACGTATAACGATTTGATTAACGCGGGGGTGAATCTCAGCGGCTTAGACCCGCGCACGATTCGGCTGTTCAACAACGGCGGCGAGGTGCTGCCCAAGAATCTGAGTTCGCCGCGGCCGAATGCTCCCATCGAGAACGCCATCAAGATCATGGGCGAAGAAGACGGCTCATTTGATCCCGGCGACGAGATCTGGTTTTACGGCAAGTCGGTGCACGAGTGGAAATGGAATTCGATCAAGGGGCGCTATCAGCACTATCGCAATCCTTACACCGACCAGAATGTCTACTGGCTCAATATCAATCCTGCGGGACCGGAGCACAAGCAGATGGCGCCGCTGGGATTGTCCAGCAGCGCTTCGCTGACGCCGCAGTATACGCGCGCTTATTACGTGGACGAGAAAGAGCTGAATGTCGTCTATGATGTCTACTATCTGCCGCAATCCATGCCGGATTTTTACGGCGACCCCTTTACGGGACCGACCAGCCGGACGTACAATTTCAACCTGGAAGGGGCTTCCGAAGCGGCTCCGGGGCATCTGGTCTTGAAGCTGCGCTCCGGCGATTCGGCGAGCCATACATTTCAGGTCTTCATCAATAACAGCATTAATCCAATTCTCACCACGTCGAGCAGTTCAGTCGAAAAGGATCTCGATCCGGGCTTGCTGCAGGGCGGGTCTAACACGCTACGGCTTGAGCATATGTCCCTGGGCGTGGCTTACCTGGATTATTACGAAATTGAGTACACCCGCGACCTGAGCACGACGAGCAGCGGACAGTTGGCCTTTATCAGTCCGGACGCCAACGGCGTGGCGCAGTATCAGGTCGGGCAGCAGGTGTCGCCGCCCTGGACGCCTTCCTGGGTCTTCGACGTGACGGATTACGCCAATGTCAAGGCTATTCAATCTTCCAGTTTCAAGGATTCCAGCAGCGCGGCGGCTCCACGACGCTACCTAGCGGTAACTGCGGCCGGATATAAGACCCCGGCTTCGATTGTCAAGGATCAGCGCAGCGGCGACGAATATGTGAACCTGCGCGGTAGTTTGGGCGCCGATTTGCTGGTGATCTGCGGGGATGAATTCTACGACGCCATGAAAGCTTACGAAGACTACCGGGAAAACGAGGCTCCCAATCCCCTGCAGGTGCTCCGAGTGAAAGTTAGCGATATCTTCGATGAATATGGCTGGGGCCTGGTGGATCCGGCGGCGATTCGCGATTTCCTGAAGAGCACTTTGCCCATCTATAACTGGGTGGTATCGCCCTTATATGTTTTGTTTGCGGGAGACGGCGACTTTGACTATAAGAATCGTCTGTCCAACAGCGACGCCAACTGGGTGATCCCCTTCGTCTCGGGATTACGCTGCACCGATGACTGGTATTCGTATTTTTCGCCTACAGATAACACCCTCACCTATCCTGAAATGGCAACCGGACGGTGGACGGTTCAGTCCGTCGAAGAAGTGCAGCAGATGATTGCGCGGCTGATCGCCTATGAGACGGCCTCGCAGTTCGGCCCCTGGCAGGATATCGTGACTTTTGTGGCGGACGATGAATACGGGGAAGAAGGCAAATTTTCGGTCACGGAAGAGTCGCATACGAAGGACTCGGAATACATTGCGGAGACTTTCATTCCCGATATTCTGAACGTTGACAAGATTTATCTAACGGAATATCCGGTTTCCTCGGATCCGGCGGGCGGCGGGCGGCGCAAGCCGCAGGCGGCGGCGGATTTGCTGGACGCCATCAACGAAGGGCGGCTGATTGTCAATTATATGGGGCACGGCAACCCGACGGTCTGGGCGCACGAGCAGGTCCTGCTGGAAAACCGGGACATGCCGCTGATGAACAATGGCAGCAAGTTGCCCCTCTTTGTGGCGGCGACTTGCGATTGGGCTTATTGGGACAGCCCCTATGAACCAAGCATGCCGGAAGCGATGATGACTCTGCCGGGCGGGGGATGTATCGCAGCCATGGCGGCGACGCGGGTGACGATGCCGGGCCCGAATCAGCAGTTGGTGCAGAACTTCTATCAGGCGCTTTTCGAAGAGTCGGGAGGCGTGCCTCTGGGGCTGGCGCTCATGCGCGCCAAGTTTCGCTTGTTCGTAAAAAAAGAGGTCCCAGGTTACAATAATCAGAACAGCGAAAAATACCACCTTTTGGGCGACCCGGTGATGAAGCTGGCCATGCCGCAACTGGCCGTACAACTGAATACCAGTGCTGCGGATACGCTGTATGCGTTGCAACAGGCGAGCCTTACCGGCCAGATTTTGACACAATCAGGGAGCCCACTGCCTTCTTTCCAGGGCGTGGCTCACTTGCAGGTCTTTGACACCAGCATTCCCGTTTATTACGCTTTCAACAATGGTCCCACACCGGCGACGCCGACCTACGTCCTGCCGGGTAATCTCATCTTCCGCGGGGACCGCAGCGTCGCGAATGGGCAATTTCAGTCCGCGTTCGTGGTGCCGGTGGACATCAATTATGGGGGCGAAGGAGGGCGTTTCTCGGTCTTTGCTTATTCTGATGAGATTTCGGCGGCGGGGGCCAGCGACAGCGTGGTGTTCGGGCAGTCGGCCGCGACCCTGCAGGATACGATTCCACCGCAGCTCAGCCTCTATTTCGATACGCCGGCATTTCGCTCCGGCGACCAGGTGAGCCCGACCACGACGCTGTATGTGCAAGTGTCAGATAGCAACGGAGTCAATCTCACGGGCAGCGTGGGGCATGGGATTACCGTGAGCATAGATGGCGGTTCGCCGATAGACCTCACGGATGCTTTCAGTTATGATTTGAACAGTTACACTACCGGGCGAGCCTCGCATCAATTTGGGCCGGGCGAGCTGGGCGCGGGAGAGCACCTGGTTGAAGCGATGGCCTGGGATGCAGCGAACAACCCCAGCAGCGCGCAGGTCGGCTTCGTGGTGTTGCAGGCAGGCCAGATCGGGCTGAACGACGTGCTGAACTATCCCAATCCGTTCAAGAGCACGACGCGCTTCACGTTCACGCTGGCGGACAATGCTCAGGTCACCATCAAGATATTCACCGTCGCGGGCCGATTGGTAAAAGTGATTAAGGACATCCCGGGGCATACGGGCTTCAATTACGATGATCAAGGGCTGTGGTGGGACGGCCGGGACGCCCAGGGCGATCTGCTGTCAAATGGGCTCTACCTTTATAAGGTGATTGCGGAGGCTGCTGGAATCAGAGAAGAGGCGGTAGGGAAACTGATGTTTCTGCGCTGAACCTACTGAAGGGATGCCGATTGGCGTCAAGGCGCCGCCCTGCAAAAAAAGCATATTTTCCTTGAAACCTTAAGGATAAATTATCAATTTAAAGAATGTGCGCCAGATGAATTTGCCAAAGTCAGGTGAATTGGTCATTTTGGGGCGTCTCAGGAAGGGTAACATCAGCAGGGTGACATGAGCCACAACGACGGGAGAGAAACATGAATCTGCGCAAAGTCTGGATGATATGGCCGCTGGTGATGGGGATGGTTTTGGCGCCCAGCGTTCAGGCGGATGGACCCTCGGAAGCCGGGGTCATCTTCCTGAAGCTGGTTCCGGGAGCGCGTCCGGCGGGCATGGGGGAAGCCTTCGTGGCTCAGGCGGATGACGCTACGGCCACCTGGTGGAACCCGGGCGGGATGGCTTTCATCGAGCGGCAAGAGCTGTCGCTGATGTACGTCAACCTGCTGCCGCAGTTCCATCTGTCGGACCTCTATTACAGTTTCCTGTCCTACGTGCACCACATTCCGGAATGGGGGACGGTGGGCGGCAACATCATTTTCACCAATTATGGCGCGACAGAAGGGCGCGATGAGAACAACATGCCCACCGGAACGTTCCACAGCTACGATGTGGCTTTTACGGGCGCTTATGGGTCGCCGGTGAACAACAAATTGGGCATCGGCGTAGCGGCCAAATTCATTTACAGCCATTTGGCCGAGCAGGGAGCCGGCGCTGAGAAGGGGACGGGCATTGGCACCACCATGGCGGTGGACGTAGGGGTCATGTACCGCGAGGCCTTCATCAAGGGACTGACCCTGGCAGCCACGCTGACCAACATGGGGCCGGCCATCTCCTATATTGACCGCGCTCAGGCTGACCCGCTGCCCATGACTATTCGAGTCGGAGCTTCCTATAAGATCTTGAACAACGAGTTCAACCGGCTGACGGTGAACCTCGATTTGCAGAAGGAGCTGGTGGACCGCTACGATGACGGGCGCGCGGTGCCCTTTTACATCGCGCTGTTCACCTCGTGGACCAACAACGACCTGCAGAACGAGATTGAAGGCGTGATCCCCAACATCGGCATCGAATACTGGTATTCGACTCTGGTGGGGCTGCGCATGGGGTATTATTACGACAAGCTGGGCGACCGCTTCCCCTTGAGCTTCGGATTCTCGCTGGCTTATTCGTCGTACCGCTTCGATTTCGGTTACATCAACGCCGGCGAAGGCCACCCGCTGACCGACACCATGATGTTTTCCTTGAACCTGGGGCTATAATCACGGCGGATCACATTTGAAGCGATTTCTGTTGACCCCCCTGCTGTGGGGGTTTTTCCTATCCGGCGGCTTTTGCGCTAATCTGGCTCCGCAGCTCAAATCCGCGCTGGCTGATCGCATCAGGGGAGATCAACTTGCCGCGCCAGCCGCCGAAGTTCACGCTCGCATCCTGGCCATCCGCGTCCAATTCCCGCCCGACACGCTATCTACGACCACCGGCACCGGCTCGTTCAATTCCGGGATACCGGATACCATTGCGATTGACCCGTTGCCACATAACCGCGCCTACTTTGAAGACCATCTATGCTTTCTGGACAATTACTTTACCGAAGTCTCTGGCGGCAAGGCGATAGTTGACACATTCGCGGTCCTGCCCGTTGAACCAGACAGCGCATACGTTCTGCCCAATCAGATGTGGCATTACAACCACAACACCACGCCGGAAGACCTGAACCTACGGCTGGCGTGGCTCTTCCGGGACGCCTGGGAAGCGGCGACGAATGATCCGAACATTCATCCGGAGGATTTCAACACGTTCTTCATCTTCCACGCAGGGGTGGGGAAGGATTTTCAATTAAGTTTCGATGAGACGCCGCACGACATCCCCTCGGCCTACTTCACGCTGACAGATCTGCGGCAGTCTCTGGGTGATCCGACCTTTCCCGGCGTGCTGGTGAACGGGACCTACATTGGCGAAGGGTTGCTGCTGCCCGAATGCGAATTTCAGCCGGAAGTCAACGCCGACATCGCCATGAATGGCACGGAAGCGCTGCTCTTCGCGCATTCTCTGGGGTTGCCGGCGCTGTATAATACCGATAACGGCAATTCCGGGGTGGGGCGGTTCGATTTGATGGATCAGGGGTCGGGTAATTTCGCGGGACTGGTCCCATCGCGGCCCTGCGCCTGGTCGCGAGCGTTTATGGGATGGCAGGATCCCGTTCTCATTCAGCCGACAGCCGTCTCAGATACGTTTTGGGTCAATGTGCCCGGTTTTGGTGATTCGAGTCAGACTCCCCTAAACGAAATCTACCGCGTCAATCTGAATGAATCCGAATATTATCTCATTGAAAACCGCTCCTGGGATCCCGATTCGCTGGGCTATACGATTGCCTATGACAACCAAAACCGGCGTTTGCGGATCAACGAAGATTATTCGGTTAAACTGTTAGATGAAGATTTCGGCGTGATTGTCCGGGTGGACAATTATGATTTTGGGATCCCGGGCGAAGGCGTGCTGATCTGGCACGTGGATGACAGCGTCATCGAAGCCAAATATGCGGAGAACCGCATCAACACGGAGTTGTCGCATCGCGGAGTGGCGTTGGTGGAAGCGGACGCGGCGCAGGATATCGGGCAGACGTACGGCTTTCTGGACGTCGGCTACGGGACGGAATTGGGCTGGTCGCGCGATTTCTTCTTCGCGGGCAACGAGGAGTTCCTGGCCGCCAATCAGCAGATTGGCACGGTAATCTTCTACGACGATTCGCATCCGGGGACGCGGGCGTACGATAATTCGCCGACGGGCTTGCGCATCGGTGGATTCACCGAGCCGGACACGGTGATGCGCTTCTGGGTGCAGAATTCCTGGGCGCAGGCGGGATTTCCGCGACAACTTGCAGGTTCTTCCGGAGCGCTTAGTCCGTCCGCGCTGGACTTTGACGGCGATGGCAAGACGGACTGGATTTTCACCGTGACCCTCGACGGCGCCGTGCAGGCGTTTGATGATTCCGGGCGAGCGCAGGGAAACTTGATTGAGCAGCATTGGCATGTCAGTCTGCTGGGTGACAGTGTATGGACTTCCGATACGTTATTGGTCCGCCTGGATTCTGTTGCCTTTGCGCCAGCCCTGGACGTCTATCCTGATGGTTTGCTTGCCGTCATTCCCTCGTGCGGCCGCAAGATTTACCAATTTGACTACGACAAAACCACGGCCGCATATGAGCTTGACAGCCTGCAGCTCAGCGGGGCCGTAAGCTGTCTGCCCATGGTTACAGGCTTCGGCAGCGACCGCCGCTGGCTCGTCGGAGATGAGGCGGGGATTGTTTCTGCCTTTGAAGATGCGAATAGTTTAATCTGGCAAAAGGATCTGTGGGATGGTGAATCCATATCAGGCCTGTGTTTAGCTGATTCCTCTACGACAGCTCCTCTTTTCGCCTTGAGTGCCGCTGGAAGCATGGCTCTATTAAATCGAGCTTCGGGAGATACTCTCTGGACCAAGCGGTTATCCTTTATGCCTTCTTTTGCGCCAATAGCGGTCTTTGACTCTTGCTATGCGCGCTGGGATCTGGTGGCTGTGGGGGGTGGGGGAGAGGTGGCGCTGCTGGATCCGGCGA